>JAEEGL011346877.1_pt1 | contig 10002 bp, 2 predicted proteins | sample 9134231 | NCBI WGS metagenome assembly JAEEGL01 (sample SAMN16246548, study PRJNA631951) | gut metagenome | biome: gut microbiome; feature: rumen; material: fiber-attached | host: Bos | place: Iran: Karaj | collected 2018-10 | reverse complement strand
TATGAAAGATTTAATTTATATGATGAAATTAAAATTTAAATTTTGATTTACTTTTAAAAATTTAAAATTTTAACAAACATATTTACTATATAAAAAAATGCACTCATCAAATCAAAATCAAAACACATCAAAAAGCAACCTTAAAATATACACAAAACTAAGTGAAATATATTCCGAAGATTCCATAAAATCCACAATAGAATCCCAATACGAAGATTTTCGTTCTAAATTTAATTTTTTATACAAACAAGACCCCACTACTATAATTCGTGTTCCTTATACAGCTACTTTATTTGGTGATCCTGTTACAAAATTTTTTTCGAATAAGATAGTAGTTAATTTATCATCTGAATTAATTTTACTTTTTAATAAAAATAACAATAATGCATTAAATATCAAATACTTTGAAAATGTACAAGAAATTAAAAAAAATATTAATGAAATAAATAATTATGAAATTACTTCTGATAATTTTTGTTTAAATGATTTCGCTATTCTTGGGTATACGTATGCTTTAAAAAATATTAAATCTAATAATAATAACTTTGGAAGTAATATACTTATAATATTAAACAATCCTAATAAAGAAGAAATTGATTGCTATTTATCTGTTTTTATTTCTATGTTTTTATGCTCTTTATATATTAATGATTTTGATGATATTTTAAATAATAATTTTAATAAAAATTCATTGTATGAAATGATTATACTAGCTTTAACTGAAATTTGTGAAAAAAATAACTTTTTGAAAAATTTAATTAATTTAGATTTTTACATACCTGATATTTATTTCAAAATATTTTTAGAAAAAAATAGTATTGGAATTAATCAAAAAAATTTATTTTTTCAAGAAAAAATAAGTTTAAAAGAAAATGATAAAAAAAATCCAGAAATACCTTTAGAATTATTTATTTTTGATAGTTTATCATCAGAACCTATTAAATATTATTCTTCATCTAAATATTGGAATAAACGAAAAGTTGAAGTAAGATTAGCAATGGCATTAATGATAAAAAGATTTAAAGAAAATATATGTAATGAAGATTTAATTAAAAATAGTATTAATTTCGAAAATTTTTTAAAAATTTTCGAAAATAATTATGAAATAATAGAAAAATCAGTGAATATATATTTAAAAAAAGAAGAATATAAATTAAGTGAATTAAAACAAGAATTACCAGTAGATAAAATATTAAAAGATATTAATAATTATAAAGGTGCTTTAATGACCAAAGAATTTAAATTATATGATAGAATAATGTTCATAATAAAAGAATATCAATTAATAAGTATGATATATTATAAATTGAAAATAGGTGAAGAAATTAACTGGAAAGAAAAAATAATCGAAAGCGCAAAATTATTAAGGGAAAATTACTATTGTTATTCAGAAGAAATGCTTAATTTAGAAGCGGGATTAAAAATTAATTTTGGTATGAATTTACCTATTAAAAGTATAAATAATGGTTGGGCTGGAAAAATGGTTATTTTAGGGAATAAAACAGAATTAAAAAAATATGAAGAATTTATGATTAAAAAATATGAAAAATATTTGGAAAATAAAGGTGATGGATTAGTTGATAAATGGATCACTGATGATATAAATAAATATTGCTATATATCTGAATTAGAAAAAGGTGTATCTATTTTAGATACAAAATATGAAGATTTCATGCTAGATTATATTAAACATAAAAACAATGTAGTACCCACTGAGGCTATTAAAAATCAATTTAGTGAATAAATGACAATATTAAAAAGAAATTAAATAAGTTATTCTAAGTTGAATTTAATTTTAATTTAAATTCCAATTTTATTTAAATATTATTTATCTATTTTTTATCGAATATGAAATAGCATTTTTTAATGAAAGTTTCAACGATATTAATATCATTTTCATCTTCGAAAATATTTCTGACTTCATCTATTAATTCATCTTTATTTGGTTCAGGAATTTCTTTTTTTAATATTATCATCGAAAAGCAGTTCATAATAGTGATATAATTAACTTTAGCATTTTCCATTAATTTTAATAAAAATTTAACCACGACTTTAAAGAATTTTTTATTAGTTTCATATTCAGGTATATATCCTAAATTAATAAAAAATAGACATAATAAAGCATCTTTTCTTTCTTCAGTCGATTTTAATTTAATATGATTCGTAAACAAATCCACAAAAGTATTATTATATAATTTTAATATTTTTTCATTTTCTTCTAAATTTATATCTTTATATATATTATATTTTTTAATCACATTTCCAATCTCATCTAAATAATCCACAAAATAAACCAATTTTGTTTCTTTTGCTGTTTGATAAAAGAATTTAATTTTTTCGTCAAAATTAGTAATATCGCCATTAAAGGCTTCCATGATTTTAAAACTATCTTTGAATTCCTGATTAGGTAATTCAAATTCATCAATTAAATCTTTTGTAACATATGGAGTATATATAGATAATAAAGTAATTAAATTTATTGAACGCATGTCAAGGTGTGTTTCGAACCACATTGTTATAGTATTAAAATGTTTAGTTATTGTATCTTGTTTCAATTTTTTTCCATAAAATCGAATCACATCAGTTAAAACATCTAATTCTTTTAAACTTTCCAAAGGTAATTTTTGATCTATTTTATTTTGTAATATTTTTAATAATTCATTCGCGGTAACATCCAATCTTGGATAATATTTTAATAATAAAATAATATTATCACCTGATTTAATACGCGTTCTTCCAGAATAATCACTTGTATCACCTAATGTCTTTAAAAACACACTTTGTAATTGAGGAGATACTCCTTTAATATCTTCTTGGACTTTACGAATTAAATGCTCTGTATTTTCTAATAATGATTCTTTTATTTTTGATGATATTTTTTCTCCTAAAATTCTTATTATAGGTCCTATTAATTTCATTATATATGGTTTTAAATTTTTCCTTGGGATATACAATATTATATCATTGATTAATTCACATGCTAATATTTTATCATTTCCATAAAGTAATTCATTTTGTATAGTGAATAATAAATGTTCTAAAATTAATGATAATTTTTTGCCCACTATTATTTGGAATTTTTCTTCGTCATAATCAACTTCGGATTTTACTTCGTCATAAAAGTTTTTCATACATTTTAATAAAGTAGTAACTATTATATCTACTAAATGACTTTTTTCTGTTTTTTCTACTAATGTTTTTAATATATTTCCTATATTTTTAGTTAATAAATCATTATCATATTGTAATAAATTAATAATTAATTCAACAATTTTACTATATATGCTTTCTAAACTTTGTTCTGTCTTAGAACAAAAATTATATATTAATTCACTAAAATAATATACAATATTTTCTTTATTATTTTCTTTTTCATCTTTTTTATTTTGATTTTCTGATATATCTTTTTTAATTTTTTTGTCAATTTTTTCCAAAAATTTAATAAATAATTCAAAGTAATGTTCTTCTAATTTAGAAGTAATTGCGACAACAGTATTTATACATATTTTAGGATTTGTAATAAATGTACTATAAAGAGAATCTAATAAATTAGAAGCATCATTCATATCATCAACACTTTCCACAATTTCAGAACTAATCATAGTACCTAATTCGAAAAATCCTTCTTCATAAGGCGTTTTAAATATTTCAGTAATGACATATCTTATAACATCATTTTTAGATATTTCAGTTAAATTACCAACAATTTCTAATGCATTTTTCTGTATAACTGGGGGTTTACCTCTAGCTTGTTTCATCACATTATTAACCAAATTTCTTTTCATATTATGATCATTTAATCTATTCGCCATTTCATATACGATATCAGCGATTTTAATACGAATTGAAGCGAATTCTGTAAAAATATTTTCGTACATTATTTTCAATATATAATTTCTATTATTAGCTAAAAGTCTTTCTGAAACTTCAGTAATAGCTACATATATTATAGTAAAAGAAGCATCTGTTATATATTCATTATTTTTTTCTTTTAAAATATTTTCTTTTATAATAGGTAATAATTCACTAAAAAATTTATCACTAAATTTAGTAGCTAATAAACCAACATTTGCTTTTGCGATATTATAACATTCTTCATTATTTTCATCGTTTAATAAATTCATTAATTGATTATAAATATCTACTAATATTTTACTTAAATATTTCGGTATATTATCTACATAATCTCTCCATATCATATTCGCTAATGTTTCAGTATTACCCGATGTATCACTTTTAAGTATAAAAGTATAAGTTAATAATTTATCTCTTAATTCCTTCTTGAAATAATCTCCATTTTCTTTATTAAATTCAGCTCCTAAATTTATTAACAATGTTTTAATTAAAGCTATTGATGAATTTCTTATACGCCAATTTTCGCTAAAAAGTCTGTCTAATAAAGGTTCGACTAATTGCGTCGTGTTTTTTCTTGCAAAAATTTTGATACATATTTCAAATATTTTATTTGAGACATTTCGCACATTTTCATGTTCATCTGAGAAACATTCAATAATCAAAGGAAATATAAGTTCGAAATATTTTTCGAATTTATCCCCTAAACATCCCGGCATAAAAACAAAAACGGAAAGATATCCTTCTTTTATTATATGATCACCTTCTTGAATTTTATTTATAAGTCTCATTAAATATTTATCTATATAAGATTCTTCAAAGCTTACTAATATTTCAGCATATCCTTGAGCAGCTCCACTTCGTTTTACAGTATCAGAATCTTTTTCTAAAAAGCCTTCTAACCATTTCATCATTTCAGTTAAATAAACAGGGCCTAATGATTTTGTTAACGCCCCGACAGCTTTCGATATTTCATTTCTGCAATTTGGATCACTATCAAATAAAGCTATTTTTATATCAGGTACAATAATATCCATATACTGTATTAAATCATTTTGATCTTGAATTAAAACTTGAATTGAACCTAAAATATGTGCACTCATTCGCTTTAATTCCACATTTTGTGATTTTAAATTATAATCTAATATAGGTATTATAAGAGCTAAACTTGGTGGATCTAAATAGTGATAAAATTCTGTTTCCATTAACATTTCTAAAGCATTTTTAGAACTTTCGAAAGGATTTTGTATAGCGCGGATTAATATATCTGAATTATCCACAATTTCAGGATTTTTTATTGTGCTTGCGATATCACTTAATACGTTATAAGCCATTTCTTGAACATCTTTTTGTGGGTCTAATAATACTTTCATTACTTCTTTTATTATTTTTGGGATGTATATTGATAATTGTTTTGGAGCACAATATGCGAATTGTCCTAATATTTCTATATTAGCGATTTTTCCTTTTGTATTCATACTATTTAAATCTTTTATTAAATTTGGCATTATTTTATCTACGCCATATCCTGATAATTCCTTCATCATTCCTTTAAAGCATTCTTGTGCTGTTTTTCTCACATTTTTTTCTCTGTTTGCGATCATTGCGCTAATTGAATCAAAAATTTCGACGAAATAAGGCTCATATAATTTCTTCATTGTTTCAAAAAATATTTTTATTGTATACATGGCATTTTGCTTGTCTTCGACACTGGATTTTTTTGCCATATTTAATTTTATTATTTCATCTATTTTTTTTTCTTTATATGATGATATTCCGAAACATTTAATTAAACCTGATAAAGAATATATATCACCGAAATTATATAATTTTTTTTTTGTTGATGATAATTTTTGAATTAATTCGTCAAAAATTTTAAGACTTTTTTCGGGGATATCAGCGGCGAGATATTCTATATTTTTTGATAAAAGCATAAAAACATCTTTATCGTCTAATTTTTGACTTAATGATAATAAAACATCGAATAATATTTCACGTTCTTTTGTGAATGTTTTATCGTGTAATATACGCACTAATACTGAATGAAGCATCATCATTATTATTTTAAGATTATTATAATTTATTCCTTCTTTTGCGTATTTTGATATTTCTAAAATTTGATCTTTGATTGACATTAATATTTTGGTAATAATATCATTTTCTGGTATACTATTAATTAAATTAAATATACTATTATTCATTTCATTAAACATATTTTCAGAATATTCTTCATCTGATATTTTCATAAAAAAATCTAATAATTCTTTTTTCTTATCAGAATTCATCAAATCCAAGGTTTCATTAATAAAATAAAATAAATATTTTCTTATCATAGGATCTTTCAATTTTTTTAATTTATTATTCTCATCATTTTCATCATCTTCTTCATCGCCTTCTTCATTTTCTTCAATTTTTTCCCATTCTTCATTGACTTTCCCGATTTCTTCTTTATAAAATTCAAGTAAATGGTTTAATACTTCATTAAATTTAGTACTAAATTTATGGACATATACTCTCAAAGCCCTATTAACCATATCTGTTGCTTTGTGCTCTATTGTGGCTAATTTATAGTCATCACATGAGGTAAATTTATCGTCTAATTGTAAATCAAATTTAGACCAAATTTCATTCGCTAATTTACTCAAATTTTCGTTTTCTTCATAACATAAAATGAATATTTTATAATGAATAAATTGATATTTTTTTATACAGGACATATTTTGTTTTAATATTGAATCCATGAAACTGAATTTACTAATATATTCATAATTTAATAATTCTTTACAAAGTTCAATAAAACTTTTTTCAGTCGCGTTTTTGAAATATAATTCTAATAAAACTTTCATATTTTCGCCGTAATAATTCGATTTTAATAACGGGATTAATAAAACAGATATATCTTCATAATTTAATGAATTTAAATTTTTTAAAATACTTATTAAATTTTCAACACTTTCTATCACATCATCCATCAGGATACCTTTGTTTAAAATAATATAAAAAAGAAGTCTTATGATAATAAAGTCATATTTATCGAATAAATTTATCATATAATTTTTTCCTTTTTCGGTTTCTTTTTCGTCAAATATTTCCTTTAATTTACGATTTAATTTACTTATTAATATTTGATTCTCTTTATAATTATCATTAAAACTTTGATCATTTTTTTCTGATTCTATTTGCATTATTTCACTGAATTCTATTGCGAATCTTTTACTTAAATTATTACCTCTGAAATAATCTAATAAAATACGTTTTACATATGAAGAAAAATAATCTAATTTTAATAAGGGCCATATTTGCAATATTGAATATTTTATATTTTCTTTTGAATTATAATAAGAAAAATCATTTAAATGTGTAAATATTGGTTTTAATCGCTTTAATATATATATCATATGATTGCATAATTTATAACAATGAATAATTATAAAAGATTTATATTCGGCTTCATTTATTTTTATTTCTTTTTCTTCTTTTTTTTCTTCCTTTTTTTTATTGGTATTAGTATTATTATATTCTTTATTTTTTTTATTTTTGGCTTTTTTATAATTTTTTTTTGTTCTTTCTTTTTCTTTTTCTTTTTCGTCTTCTTCTTTTTCGTCCTCTTTTTCTTCTTCTTTTTCTTCTTTTTTATCTTCGTCTTTTTCTTCTATTATATAATTCTGTAAATCATATGAATCAATTATTTCATTTTGCTTTTTTTTTAAATCATTCACTAAATCTATTAATTCATATTTCGTTAAATAATCTACTTTTTTTTTCCATTTATTCAATTCATCATTAACCTCTTTGAATTTTTCGTATAATATTTTCCCAAAAGAATTTTTTAAAAGCAAATCACTTACTTTAGTTTCTTGGAATATTTTTGAAATTAATGAATAACAAGAATTAACTATTATTAAATTATTTTGATTAAAAAGACCATATTTACTAAAGATAAAATTGCATAAATTATTTTCAATATTTTTTTCTATATTTGATATTATTAAATTTTTTTTATTTTCTTTGTAATAATTCTGCAAAAATTTATTTTTTTTATGCGATTTTTTATTATTTATATTTATATCCATATTCATATTAGGTATATGAATTAAAATAATTAATTTCAAAAACATATTTTTATCCAAGTTTTCAAAAAAATCATCATTAAAATATTTATCCGAAAATTTATTCAAAAAAATAGCGACTCTTTTAAAACTGATATCATTAGTATATACTTCATTATTAAGGTTTAATATGAAATTAAAAGTAATATTAATAATTTTCAAAGCTTCTTCTTTATATTCAATCAAAGTATTAACTAATTCATTAAAAACGTATATTTCATTATTAGCTGTTTTTCCTTTAAAAAATGATTTACTTAATAATTTTAAAAATTTATTATGATTAATATCATTATCAGTAAAAGAACTTTCACCTTTAGATAAAAATTGGCAAATTAAATAAAGACATATAGATTCTAATTGGCTTAATTTATTATATTTATCTTTAAATAAATCAGAATTTACCATATTTTCAAATATTTTATTTAATTTTTCTTTTGTTTTTTCTTTAAAATTAATATTATTTATTCCTAAATTTAAAGAACACGTAGCCAAAGGTAAAATATTCGCCGAGTTTTCTTCATTAATTTCCGCATTATAATTAGCATTTAATAAAGAAATAAATAAATCTGATATAGAATCACCATATATAAAATTAAATTTTTGTATAGTTACTGCAGGAAATAAATAAAAATAATTATGATAATTAGAATATTGATTATTTGTTATAAGATTTTTTAATAAAGAACTTATTTTATTAATATTTTCTTTTTGTTCTTCCATGTTGATTTGGATAGCAGGTATACAATATAACGATGATAAAAAATTTTGGAAAAAATTATTGATAAATATTTTTTTATCGTTGGAATCGTGATATATTCTTTCAAAATTTTGTAAAATATATATTATACTTTTGATTAATAAATTCTCGGTTAATGGATATTTCGTATTTATTTCTTTGTTTGTGCTGTATATTTTAAATATGGTAGAAATATATAAATATGAATAGGTATATAATTCATTATTATCTAAATCGATATTAAATATTTCTTGTAATAATAAATTTAAATTGCAATTTTCTGCCAAGTTTTTAAAACTCAAAAAAATTTGTTCAGTCCTGTAATTACTTTCATATGACGTCGGAAATAAAAAATTTTTATGTTCTTTAAATAAAAAATCTTTAATAAAGTCATCATTAAATTTTATTTTATTTGTCTCGATTAACACCGTACTCAAGAATTCATAATTTTTACTCGATCTTAATAATAATCTACCACAGTCATTCATAATTTTTTCAAAAAAATTTTCTGAAGAAATATTATTCATAAATCCTGATAAAATTCTTAATTTTGAAATATTATATTCTTTATTTTCATCATCGAATATTTCTTTAGATAAAAATTCAATAAAAATATTTTCAAAATTTTTTTTAAAATTTTTATTAAAACTTTCTGAATTAATACTTAGACATAAACCGCATATATATATTGTAAAAATATTTTTAGTTTTAGATAACATTGTTAATATATCATCAAAATATTTAGGATTAATTTCATACTTTGATATCATAAAATGCTCTAATTTTTTTTTATCTTTTTTATTTAATTCATAGATTAAATTCCCCACAATTAATTTAATCATATGCAAAGAAGCATTTTCATTTTTAATTTTAGATAAAACATTTAATTCTTTGAGAAAAGCTTCTTTTATTGTGTAAAGTAATTTATTGTTTTTTTTAATACGAATTAAAGTAACAAAAGAATCTAATAATTTTTTTTTTCGTAATGATTCTAAAATATCATAAAAATAATTAGGACATGTTTTATTTGTATATGGTATTTGTATATCAGAAAGAAGCTCTGATATTCTTTGTTTTGAATTTTCTTTAGATTCCATTGCTATTTCTATGTTTTCTTTTAATTCTTTAAATATTGAATTTATGTTTTTAGTTTTCATTTCATCCATTTCTTCTGATGATATTGATGCTACTTCATCTTCTCCATCATAGTTCTCTGAATCTGACATATTAAGATAAATAATAAATTTAAATGATAAAAACTAATTAAATACATATATTTTTTTATAAAATCAAAAAATTAATCTA
>JAEEGL017247053.1_pt1 | contig 10003 bp, 6 predicted proteins | sample 9134231 | NCBI WGS metagenome assembly JAEEGL01 (sample SAMN16246548, study PRJNA631951) | gut metagenome | biome: gut microbiome; feature: rumen; material: fiber-attached | host: Bos | place: Iran: Karaj | collected 2018-10 | reverse complement strand
TCGTGATCTGATCCTTCGTCGCCTCGCGGTTCGTGAGGGAGAGATCGTAGTACTCAGTCTTAAGATCGACGAACGGCGTGATGAGCTCGTCCTTTATCATCTTCCATATTATTCTCGTCATCTCGTCCCCGTCCATCTCGACGAGGGGAGTGATCATTTTTATCTTTTCCATTATTTTGCCTCCTTCGTATAGGGGAGAAGTCCTCCCGCGCGGAGCATCGCGCGCTGTCTGTCGGTGAATTCGCAGACGAGCGGTATTTCAACGCCGGCAGTTTCATCTTTCAATACGGCGCGTCCTGTCTCAAGAGCGTCGAACAGACCGTCGATCTTCAGTTTGTCGCCCTGTGTCAGCTTGTCGTAATCATCACTTTCGGCAAACGTAAAAGGAATTATGCCGGCGTTGATAAGGTTAGCCGCGTGGATCCTTGCAAAGCTCTTTGCAACGACCGCTTTTACCCCGAGATAGAGGGGGACGAGCGCCGCGTGTTCGCGGGACGAGCCCTGACCGTAGTTGGAGCCGCCGACGATGACGGTCTTCCCCGCCGCCTTCGCGCGCTCGGAGAAAGTTTCGTCACAGACGGCAAAGCAGAATTTAGACAGATGAGGAATATTCGATCTGTACGGAAGTATCTTAGCTCCCGCGGGCATGATGTGGTCTGTGGTGATATTGTCGCCTACCTTGAGAGTAAGATTTGCCTCAAGAGTATCGGCAAGAGGCGCCGTATCGGGGAACGACTTGATGTTCGGACCCTTTATAACGGGGATCGACGGCGCGTCTTCCGCAGGCGCGGGCATGATGACCGCAGAATCGTTTATCTTGAATTTTTCCGGCATTACGATGTCGGGATATTCGCCGAGGTCGCGAGGATCGGTTATGACGCCTGTCAGCGCCGCGACTGCCGCGACTTCGGGAGACACGAGGTAAACTCCCGCGTCCTTCGTTCCGCTTCTTCCCTCGAAGTTGCGGTTGAACGTTCTGAGGGAGACTCCCGCTGAATTCGGAGAGAAGCCCATGCCGATGCACGGCCCGCAGGCGCATTCAAGAAGTCTTGCGCCGGAGGCTATTATATCGGAGAGCGCGCCGCAGTCCGCGAGCGCGGTGAGCACCTGCTTCGATCCCGGAGAAATGGACAAGCTCACGCTGTCCTTGATCTTCTTTCCTTTGAGGATCGCGGCGACCCTCAGCATATCGCGCAGCGACGAGTTGGTGCATGAACCGATGCATACCTGATCGACCTTCGTTCCCGCAAGTTCCCTTACGCTCTTTACGTTGTCGGGTGAGTGCGGGCAGGCGATAAGCGGTTCGAGGGTTGAAAGGTCGATGTCGATGATCCTGTCGTATACCGCGTCCGGATCGCTCTCAAGAGGCGTGAAGTCTTCGCCTCTTCCCTGCGCTTCGAGAAACGCCTTCGTTATCCCGTCGGACGGGAAGATCGACGTCGTGGCGCCGAGCTCCGTACCCATATTCGTTATCGTCGCGCGCTCGGGAACGGACAGAGTTTTGATACCTTCGCCGCCCCATTCGATGATCGCGCCGACTCCGCCCTTGACCGAGAGTATGCGGAGTATCTCAAGGCTGACGTCCTTAGCGCTCACCCACGGGGAGAGCTTGCCGGTCAGATTTACCTTATACATCTTCGGCATAGTGATATAGTACGCGCCGCCGCCCATGGCGACAGCGACGTCCATACCGCCCGCACCCATCGCGAGCATTCCGATACCGCCGCAGGTCGGCGTATGGCTGTCCGAGCCGATGAGCGTCTTGCCGGGCTTGCCGAATCTCTCAAGGTGTACCTGGTGGCAGATGCCGTTTCCGGGACGGGAAAATCTGATCCCGTATTTCTTCGCGACCGACTGTATATACAGATGGTCGTCTGCGTTCTCAAAACCTGACTGGAGCGTGTTGTGATCTATGTATGCGACGGAAAGCTCCGTCTTTACTCTCGGTATGCCGATAGCCTCGAACTCGATGTACGCCATCGTGCCCGTCGCGTCCTGTGTGAGTGTCTGGTCTATACGGAGCGCGATCTCGCTGCCGCGCACCATCTCACCGCTCACTATATGTTCTTTTATGATTTTTTCAGCTATTGTGTATCCCATATTCAAGCCTCTCCCTTTTTGATCCTTTCTCTCGCGTTCTGAACGTGAGCCACGGTCGCCGCTTCCGCCGCGTCGGCGTCATGGGACGCGAGCGCGTCGTATATGGCGTGATGTTCCGCGAGCGCTTCCTTGGAGTGACCCGCGTCGGCGAGGGAAGCTCTGCGGTATTTTACCACTTTCTTGTGAAGCTCCGCGAGGGTGTCCGCAAGCGGAGTGCATCCGGACATGGCGTATATCTGCTTGTGGAAATCGTTATCCTCGTTCTTTATCTTCTCGGCGTTTCCCTTTGCAGTATAGAATTCCTGGAGCTCGAGAGTCTGTCTCAGAGCGTCGAGCGCCTCATTCGTCGCGCGCTCTGCGGCGAGGCGGGAGGCGAGCCCTTCGACCCTGCATCTTACCTCGTATATGATGTCTATGTCTTCTTCGTTGATACCGACGACGACGGCTCCCTTTGAGCCAATCTCGATCATGTGCTCCTGCTCGAGGCGGCGGAGCGCCTCTCTTATGGGAGTTCTGCTGACCCCGAGCTCGTCGGAGAGCTTCGTCTCCGTCAGTACGGAGCCTCTCTCGTATTTTCCGCTCAGTATGTCGCGCTCGAGGTTTTCAAATACCTGCCCCGCTATCGATACGGTCTTATGTTCTATCATTTCGCACCTCCCGTAAATCTGTCGCCCGCGTATTCTTCGATCTTTGCTTCTATCTCCTTTGCGGAGAGGGTCGTAACGCGTCCGGCGTCATACTCTGCGTCGACCCATTCCTTGAGCTTTACGACGAGCGGATCGTGCTTGTCGATCGCCCTCTCGCCCGTCAGGTGATAATTTCCGTTGATCCAGTATGCAATACCCGCAAGGCCGGACGTTTTGCTTATCATAACGGATGCGGGGCGGTTAAGGATCTTTTCTGTGTTGAATATATTGTAGATCTCCTCGTCCTTGAGAAGTCCGTCGGCGTGGATGCCCGCCCTTGTCATATTGAAGTTGCGCCCGACGTAAGGGGTCATAGGCGGGATCTCATACCCGATCTCGTTCTTGAAATAGTCCGCGATCTCGGTGATGACCGTCGGATCCATTCCGTCGAACGATCCTTTGAGGGACGCGTACTCGAATACCATCGCCTCAAGCGGCACGTTTCCCGTCCTCTCGCCGATGCCGAGGAGAGAGCAGTTGACGGCGCACGCGCCGTAGAGCCACGCGGTCGTCGCGTTTGTGACCGCCTTGTAGAAGTCGTTGTGTCCGTGCCATTCAAGGTACTCGCTCTTGACGTCGGAGTAGTGCATAAGGCCGTAGATGATGCCGGGAACGCTCCTCGGGAGAGCTACCTCGGGATAAGGCACGCCGTAGCCGAGGGTGTCGCACGCCCTGATCTTGACAGGGATGCCGGCGTCCTCGGACATCTTCATCAGCTCGTTGACGAAAGGAACGACGAAGCCGTAAAAGTCCGCTCTCGTGATATCCTCAAGATGACATCTCGGGATAACTCCCGTCTCGAACGCCTCTGCGATGACCTTCAGATAGTGGTTCATGCACTCCGAGCGCGTCATCTTCATCTTCTTGAATATATGATAGTCGCTGCAGCTCACAAGGATACCCGTCTCCTTGATGCCCATGTCGCGCACCATCTCGAAATCTTCCTTCTTCGCTCTGATCCACGTCGTGATCTCGGGGAAACGGAGTCCGAGCTCCATGCACTTTTCTATCGCCTCGCGGTCTTTTTTGCTGTATACGAAAAACTCCGTCTGCCTAATGATACCGTAAGGACCGCCGAGCTTCGACATCAGTTTAAACAGTTGTACTATCTGATCCACGGTATACGGCTCGACGGACTGCTGTCCGTCGCGCAGAGAGGTGTCTGTTATCCAGACCTCCTCCGGCATGCCCATAGGTACGCGGCGATGGTTGAACGCGACCTTCGGAACCTCGTCGTAACTGTAGATGTCTCTGTAGAGATTCGGATCCTCTACGTCCTGAAGTGAATAGTAGTAACTCTTCTGTTCAAGTAAATTGGACTTGTTCGATATTTCAAGCATAACACAGCCCTCCGTGTATTTGTGTATACAATTATACAACTATATATGTGCTCTGTCAAGTAGCGGCTTATATTTTTATATAAAAAGAAGAGAGGGGGCGCCGCTGCTGCGGCACCCCCTCAGAGAAAGAAGAATGAAGTGGAACGCTGTTTAATTTGACTTCCCTCAGAAGTCGAGCCTGCGGCGGCGTTTTACATAGAACGCAAACCCTGCCGCCGTTGCGACGAACGATACAAACGATACTGCAAGGAGGACCGTCATTGTATCTCCGGTCTGCGCCGCCGGTCCGGAGGGACCGATAGGATTCGGCCTTTCCGGGTCGATCGGCTGCACCCTTCTTATGTTCGCCGTGATCTTTACGTTATCGCTTATATAATCGAGAGTTACTCTCTCGGCAACGGGTTCTAAAACGACGTCCATGATGTACTCGCCTGCGGCCTTGTTCTTGCAGATCGAAAGATCGTTGACAGTTATCTGAACCGCGTTGCCGTCAGCTACCGATTTGACAGCTCCGTCCTGAACGTTGTCGACAGTCTTGAACTTCAGCTTATCCGAAACGCGGGAGAGATCGACGTCGAAGGTCAGAAGTCCTACCGTATCGGATCTGTAGGAATCGTTGTTCTTCAGCCTGAGGGCGTACGTTCCGTCTTCCCTTGTAACTACGTCGAAGTCTGCCGCAACGCTTATCGGCGGACACCAGTCGACGAAGTTGTAGTACTCTACGTTGTCGAGCAGGATCTGACAGTTCATCCTTCTGAGGATGATCTCGGGATTCGTTATACCCGGCATATCGAAGTATCTGTAACTCATCATGAATATCGGAGTCTCGTCCTTCGACACTCTGCCGTCTTCCATCTTCGGATCGAAGTAGTATCTGATCTCGCTGTTGTTCTTGTAATACTGGAATACTATATGGTGCCATTCGTTAAGTGTGAAAGTTCCGGGAGCCTCCGCTATATCTTTTCCGGTCATGCTCTCCGTGACAGTGAACTTTCCCTTGTCGAAGTCGTATCCGCACTGGTACTCGGGCTCTTTGGCGCCGCCGAACCAATGATAAAGAGACTTATTGTATCCGGGTTCGAATTCGATCGTGTCCGTAACCATGACGTCGTATTCCATGGTAAAGCTTGCTTCAAGCGTATCGTACGTTCTGACGTTTTCGATATCGGAAGCCGTCGAAAGGTAGTTGTTCTCATTGAGTCCCGAATCTGTTTCCGCATCCTCGCTCCATCGTACAGCGTATCCGGGGTTGCCCGCTCCCGCTACTCTTTCGCCGTTGCAGTTGTTGCCGAGAATATCCATATCGCTCTCGTTTTCAAATTCGAGCTTTTTGTGATACGACTCGTTTATCGTCTGATTGTAGTTGGGAACGGGAACTACCGGTTTATATCCTCCGGGGATGCTCGGGAAAGATGAACTGTGCTTCGGGTCTGCGCTGACCTTATCGCCGCTCAGCGTAACCTTATTTGAACCGCCACAAGTTCTCGGATAGTAGTCCTGCTGCGGATTGACGATACCGCTCCCCCACGCAAGAGCCGCGTTATAACCCGCCTCTCCTTTGATACCGTCGGCGTTGTAGACGACCGCCGATACTCCGTATTCCCTGCCTATCGCGCCTGCGGTATTTTTCGACGAGTAGTTGCTGTATTCATGTGCATAATTATCTATATATCCCCACGGGACGGCTATCTCATAAGTCGTATAGCCGGAGGCCGTGTCGTCGCTGAAAGATGCTCCCGAGGGAGAGATCGATACAAGACATGAGCCTCCGGAAAACTCCGTCATTCCGCGGCCGTCTCCCACCGCGTTGTTCCACGCCTCGGAAAAGCCGCCCGCCGCCTGGACAAATCCGAAGCACATATCGTCAATATCTGCGCGGCTCCAAGGCTTTCCGTCGTATTCGGCGTCGTAAAGCTCTGCACCGAGCGGGCAAACCGCGTTGTACCCTTCCGGGTCGACCCTTACCTGAAGAGCGTCTCCGTCCCAGGTGGCTTTTTTGCCGCTTTTGAGAGAATGCCCGTCTTTATCCTTGACTTTTGCCGCGATGTAAAAGTAATCTTCATCCCAGCGCAGCCAAAGTGTGTATTCCATTGAGAACTGCTCCACGTCGAACGTTCTCGCCGGATTCCTGTAAAAGAAAGAATTCAGGTCGTTTGCCTCCGGAGTGTCAGTCGGCAGAATGACCTTCGAATCATCAACGTCCGCCTGACTGACATACGCCGACGCCTCTCCCCACTCCTGAACACTTACCACGCCGTCGATGACCGGCTTCGTATCGAAATACGGCGCCTCGATCTCCTGCACCGGAATACCGGTGATCGCGGCGGAAGGCATAGCTGAAATAAAGGCTGCTCCGACCATCACAAAGATGATCAACAGCGATAATGCCTTTTTCATAGTATTCACTCCTTTGCTGTTTTTCTCTTTCCAATACCATTATAACAATCTGTAATGATCTTGTGAACAAAGCGGATTGAGAATTCAACTTAAAGAGGTGTTTAAGTCTTATCAAGACAAAATTAAAAGCTGTTTCGCGGCATGACGCCGCAAAACAGCTTTCTTCATTATTATATTATTCGGTTATCCGAACGGATCAGAAATCGATGTGACGTCTCTTTCTGGAGTAAAGCACTACGCCTGCAGCAAGAACTGCCGTCAGTACGAGGGCTGCCGCCGCTATAGCAACGACAGGGTCTCCCGTCTGAGCGGAGAGGGACGTGACCGTCGCTTTGATGGAGACCATTTCCTTGACCTGGTCCGCAGTCAGATCTGCGCCTACGGGCTCAAGGATGACCTTCATAACGTCCTTGCCTGTCTCGACGTTTGCAAAGATCTTGAGGTCGTTGACCTTGATCGTGATCGTGCCGTCGCCGTTGTCAGTCGCAGTGACCGCGCCGTCTGCAAGGCCTTCAACAGCCTTGTATGTGAGCTTTCCTTCAGCCTTCTTGAGGTCTACGGTGAACTTAACGCCCGTAACGTTTGCAGCCTTGAACTTATCTTCGTTCGGGATGCTTACGGCAAACGTTCCGTCGTCTCTCTTTTCAACGCCGATAGCGACGTCGATCTCTTCGTCGATCTTGATGGGCTGAGCATTTCCGCCGCCGCCGTCGATATTATGTTCGTCAGTTCTCTGTCCTGTCTGTGTCAGGTCAACAAAGTTGTAGAACTCTACGTTATCGAGAAGGATCTGGCAGTTCATTCTTCTGAGGATGATCTCGACCTGATCTTTTCCGGGACAGTCAAAGTATCTGTAGCTCATCTTGAACATCGGAACTGCGCTCGGAGATACTTTACCGTTTTCCATCGGCGGGTCGAAGTAGTATCTCATCTCGGAATTTTCTCTGAAATACTGGAATACGATGTGATGCCATTCATTCAGTGCGAAAGGAGTCGGATCCGATGCGAGGACCTTTCTGGAGTTGCTTTCAACAAGTGTGAACTTGGAGAGGTCAAAGTCGTATCCTACTTCATAATCGACTGTCGACGAGCCGCCGAACCAGTTGTAAAGAGCGGAGTTATAACCGGGCTCAAAGTTCTCAACACCGGTTACCTTGACGTCATATTCCATCGTATAGCTGCAGTCTTTGGTATCGTACGTCTGCTCGCCTTCGATATCGGAAGCGGTGGACAGATAGTTGTTCTCGTTGAGTCCGGTATCCGTTTCATCGGAAAGATCCCAGCGCGCTACATGGTTCTTGGGGTTATCGGGATCTACGATCCATTCGCCGTTCTGGACGTATCCGAGTATATCCATGTCGCTCTCTTTTTCATAGTCGAGCTTGACGTGGAACGCCTCGTCGATAGCGAGATCGTACTGAGGATTTGCCGGAGGAGGATTGTATCCGCCGGGCTTGTCGTAGTTGCCGGTGTATGTGCCGTCTTCACTCACCTTTTCGCCGGAAAGAGTTATCTTGTTGGAACCGCCGCAGGTCTGCGCGCAGTTGTCCTGCTGATAGTGAATGATACCGCTGCCCCATGCGAGACCGGCGTTGAATTTGTCTCCGCCGGAAACGCCGTCTGCGTTGTAAACGACTGCGGACATACCGTACTCTCTGCCGATAGCGCCGTTGGGAGTCTTATTGGAATAATCGGAATAGCTGTGCGTGAACGAGTCTATGTAACCCCACGGAACAGCTATCTCATACGTCGTATAACCGTTCGCCGTGTCGGACGTGTAGCTTGCGCCTGCGGGAGATACGGAAACGTCGCAGGTACCGCCGGAGAAGGGAGTCATACCGGTGTTGGTAGCGTTGTTCCACGCCTCCGTGAAGCCGCCTGCGGATTCAACGAATCCGAAGCAGAAGTCGCAGATGTCGGCGCGGCTCCAGGGCTCCTTGTCGTACTCGGCGTCATATTCGTCGGCACCGAGAACGCAGGATGCGTTGTGGCCTTCCGGGTCTACTCTGAACTGGAAAGCGTCGCCGTTCCACGTCTCGTTTTTACCGTTCTTGAGGGAGTGACCGTCGGGGTCCTTGACCTTAGCTGCAACATAGAAATAATTCTCGTCCCAGCGGATCCAGAGCGTGTAGCTCATGTTCAGGTTCGCCGAGTCGTACGTTGCCGCGGGATTTCTGTAGAAGAACGTGTTGGTATCGTTAGCCGCGGGAGTCCTGGAATCGTCGATATAGTACGATTCGCCGACGTCCTTCTGATCGGCAATTGCCGAGGGATAACCCCATTCGGCTTCAGTCACGTAACCGTCGATGTTCGGCTTTACGTCGAAATACGGCGCTTCAACTTCCGCTATCGGAAGATAAGCCACAGCCGACGCCGGGATCGCCGCCGCAAACGTTGCAAGTACCATGACCGCAACGATCAGCATTGAAAGAGTTCTTTTCATTTTGTTTCTCCTTAGTGTATCTTAAAAAAATTCGTTACCAAATCATTCTGCTCTGTTCAGCTGAGGTCCCCCTCAGTATGATTATATTATCGCGGGCGGAAAAAGTCAATCCGATCCGCTGACAATATCGGTATAACGCGCTTAAAATGTCAGGAAAGGGAGGAAGATCATTCCTCTTTTCCGTCTCCGTCCTCTTCGTCTTCAACGAGCGGACGTCCGCACGCCGGACATACGATCTCGGACGGATCGGTGTCGCTCTCGAAGCAGATCTGCTCTCCGCAGCTCGGGCAGAGCGCGCAGATCATGTCCTCTCCGCAGTTCTCGCAGTCGCCGTCGCAGTCGTCTTCTTCGTCGTAATCGTCGTCGAATTCCTCGTCGTAGAGGAGCTCCTCGACGTCTCCGAGATCCTCGTCGACTTCTTCGATGTAATCGTTTAGAGTCTCAAGGTCGTCGTCGATCTCGTCTATCGCGCCGGTCACGTCTCCGAGAAGATCTATGATCTCTTTTATGAGCTTGATCTCGTCGGAATTCTCGTTGAGCTTCATTCCGTCCGCAAGCCCTTTGATATACGCCTGTTTTTCACTGAGTGTCATAACTGTATCGCCTTTCTTTGATTAATGATAGGGGACGGATGTCAAGCTCTTTCGAGATATTCTCCGGTCCTCGTGTCGATCCTGATCTTTTCTCCGGTGGAGATGAAGAACGGAACTCTTACGACCGCACCCGTCTCCATCGTAGCGGACTTGGAACCGCCCTGCGCCGTGTCGCCCTTGACGCCCGGCTCGGTGTCGGCTACCTCGAGCTCGACGAACATCGGCGGTTCTACCGCGAAGACGTTGCCCTTGTAGGACTTGACCGTGCAGATCCTCTCTTCCTTGCCGAATTTAAAGTTGTCGGAGAGCTTGTCGGCGTTGAGCGGGATCTGCTCGTACGTTTCCATATCCATGAAGTAGTAGAGCTCGCCGTCGTTGTAGAGATACTGCATCTCCTTGCGGTCGACTCTCGCGTCTTCAAACTTGTCTGTGGGGTTGAATGTT
>JAEEGL017032837.1_pt1 | contig 10003 bp, 9 predicted proteins | sample 9134231 | NCBI WGS metagenome assembly JAEEGL01 (sample SAMN16246548, study PRJNA631951) | gut metagenome | biome: gut microbiome; feature: rumen; material: fiber-attached | host: Bos | place: Iran: Karaj | collected 2018-10 | reverse complement strand
TCTCCACCCAGTCGCGGAACTCCACGTCCGCGATGGTCGTGATGAGCTGCCCGTTCATGTCGTAAAGATAGGAAGTGCGGTCGGATTTCGTGAGCTGCGCGGGGTCGAACGTGGGCGCGGTGTCGACGTACGCCTTCGCGATGCCGACCGTCAGTCCGACGGCGGCCGCGCCGAGGAGGATGCCCACGACGACGAGGAGCTTAACGGCGTTGAAGAGAATCGCCAGCACGAACGGACGGGGTTTGGTGCGGCGCTTTAAGATCGGCTCGGGCGCGCTCTGGTGCGCGTGCGCGTCATCCTCCGCGCGGCGGCGGCGGTACGCGTCCCATTCGGCCTGCGTCTTGGGGAAAAGCTGCGTGGTGGTCTCCCCGCCGTGCCCCTTCGCGCGCGCCTTGAACTGCGCGGTCTTTTCCTGCCCCGCGCGCGCGTCGGCCCGCGACGCCTCCGGCGCGGTTTCCCGCTCCTTCGCGTCCCATTTGCCGGATAAACTCTGAACGGCGTCTTTCGCCTTTTGGAAGATCTTTTTCATGGCCGTATTATAGCATGCCGCGCCCGCCGCCGCAAGCCGCGCGGCGCAACGCCGCCAAAGCGCAAAAAAATGAAAATTATCAGAATCGCATCCCGAAACGCGTGTTATACTGACAGCATAGAGAACGTATGTTCTATTTTTATCGGCCCTGCCCGCGCGGCGGGGCCTTCTACGTACAGGGAAAGGAGAAAAGGAATGACGGAACAGTTGAAAGCGCCCAGAGAGGCGCGGGCGCTGGCGCAGTGGGCGTACGCGCTGTTCGAGGAGTTCCGCGCGGCCTACGCGGGCGAATGGAATCGCCTCGAGAAGGCGGAGCGCATGTACCGCGGCGACCACTGGTGGGACGTGCCGGTGCGCGACCCGAACGAGCCGCGGCCGGTGACGCCGGTGCTGCAATCGACGGTGGAGAATGTGAGCGCGGATCTTCTGGACATGCTGCCGGAGGCGGTCATCACGGCGGAGAGCGCCGAGGATACGCTCCTCGCGCGCACGGTGGAGGCGATCGTGCGGCAGAACCACGACGCGGCGTGCTACGAAAGGGAGTACCAAAAGCTCACGCACGACCTTTTGGTCGGCGGGTACATGGTGCAGGAGGTGGGCTACGACCCGCTGTTAAACCGCGGCCTCGGCGGCGCGTTCATCCGGCACGTGGACAACCGGAGCATCCTCTTCGACCCGCTCGTGACGGACGTGCAGGACAGCCGCGCGGTGTTTAAGATCGCCATGCGGACGCGCGCGTGGCTTTATGAGCGCTATCCGCAGTGCGCGCCGGAAATCCGCGCGGGGGGCGACATGTACCGCGCGGAGGACGCGGTGCGCGACGGCACATTGCAGGCCGACCGCAGCGACGCGGTGCTCGTCCTCGAATGCTGGTGGCGCGCGTTCGACGCGCGCGCGAACCGCTTTAGCGTGCACATGGCGCGCCTCGCGGCGGGGCAGGTGCTGGAGGACAGCCGCGCCGTGAAGCCGGAGGGGTATTACGCGCACGGGGAGTACCCGTTTGTCGTGACGCCGCTCTTTATGCGGAAGGGCTCGTGCCTTGGGTACGGGTTTGTGGACATGTTCGAGATGCAGCAGCGCTTTTCGGACAAGCTCGACCAGATCGTCCTAAAAAACGCGCTCATGGCGAGCCGCAACAAGCTCCTCGTCACGCACGCGTCGGGCTTTGACGCGGAAGACCTACGGGACTGGGCGAAGGACGTGCATCAGGGCGAGAGCTTAGGGGGGCTTACGTGGTTCTCCACCCCGCCGCTCCCCGCGTACATCATCAGCTACATCCAGGCGATGCGCGAGAGCATCAAGGAGGAGAGCGGCGCGAACGACTTTTCGCGCGGGAACACGACGGGCGGCATCACGGCGGCGTCCGCGATCGCGGCGCTGCAGGAGATGAGCGCCAAGCGCGCGCGCATGGCGGCGCGGCAGATGCACAACGCCTTCAAGGACGCGGTGCGCATGGAGATCGAGGTGGAGCGCGAGTTCTGCCTCTTCACGCGCGAGGTGAACGTGACGGTGGACGGCGAGGCACGGCGGGTGCGCTTCTCCTCGGCGCTCCTTGAGCGGGAAGGCAAGCGCGGCGGCAAAAGGCCGGTCGAGTTTTACATCTCCATCAAGGTGCAGAAGGCGAACCGCTGGAGCGTCATGAGCCAGAACGAGCTCGTGCTCGAAATGACGAAGCTCGGCGTCATCACGCCCGAGCAGGCCGCGGGGCTCATGCTTTACGACGGCAAGGACGAGATCATGAAACAGGTCCGCGAGGCAAAGCGCGCGCGCGGGGAAGCGCCCGCGGCGGGGCTTTTCAGGCGGAAAAAGGAAAGGAGTTTTGAAGATGTTCAGCAACAGTGAAAAGAAGGAACGACAGCCGAAGGAGAAGCGCGCCGAAGCGGCGGCGCGCATTGAAAGGGAGCTGATGCAGCTCATCAACGAGGGGAGAATGCCGAAGGGCTTTGACCTTGCGGAGGCATTACAGGACGGGGACTTTGCAAAGCTCCTCACCGAAATGCCCGCCTACGCCGCAATCCGCGTGTACATGGCGGAGCGGGCGGCGAAGAACGCCGAGGAGGAGGCGCTGAGCAGGCTCACGCGCGGAAGGCAGGAGCAGCTCTCGCTGCCGCAGCCCGCGCGCGCCGCGGGCGGAACGGCGCCCGTCATCGACTACATGGCGCTCTCCAGCGAGCAATTCGCGCATCTCGAGGAAAAGCTGAAGGCCGCCGCGGCCGCGGGAAAGCGCGTGCCGTTCTGAGCGCGGGCGTTTCGGCGCGCGTTTTAGGCGGCGGAAACAACATTTCGGCGCTTTTTTTGAGCGCACAGGGCGGGTTGCGCACCCGTCGCGGCGGGCGATGCACCGGGAGGGCTGGCATGGCTGCGGGCGGGAAGCGCGCGGGCGGGACAGGAGACGGGTTCGGAAATCAATCCGTTCAGAATAAAAAACAGGAGGAAAAAGAGGAAAATGTCCATTCAGACGACGATCAACACGACGGACAGCACGTCGTTAAACAAGCAGTATTACGACAAAAAGCTTTTGGAAACCGCAAAGCGCAAGCTCGTGCACGCGCGCTACGGCCAGAAGCGCAGCATTCCGAAAAACCACGGCAAGACCGTGGAGTTCAGGCGCTGGGACATGTTTGACCCCAACGACGCGCTGATGGGGCTCACGGAGGGCGTGACGCCCGAAAGTCAGGCGCTTTCGCAGTCCACGGTCGAGGCCGAGCTGAAGCAGTACGGCGCTTACGTGGAGGTGAGCGACGTCCTCGACACGACCGCGTTCGACAACGTCCTCAACGACAGCGCGCAGCTTTTGGGCGAACAGATCGGCACGGTGGTCGAATGGGTCACGCGCGACGTGATGTGCGGCGGCGCGAACGTGCAGTACGCGGGCGGCAGGGATTCGCGCGGGGCGCTGACGGCGAGCGACAAGCTCACGGTCGACGAAATCCGAAAGGCCGTGCGCACCTTAAAGAAGGCGCACGCGCGCCCGTTCGACGCGGCGGAGGGCGTAGGCAGCCTGCGCAGCCCGCACTTCATCTGCATCTGCTCGCCCGAGGCGACCTACGACTTGCAGGCGGACAGCCTCTGGCAGGACGTGTCGAAGTACTCGAACGCCGAACAGATTTACACGGGCGAGATCGGCAGGCTCTTCGGAGTGGTGTTCGTGGAGAGCACCGAGGCGAAGGTCTTTAAGGCCGTGCTAAAGGGCGTGCTCGACGCGGGCTCGACGACGACCGTCCTGAAGGTGAAGGGCGGCCTCACTGCCGAGCAGGAAAAGGCCCTGAAGGAAGACGGCATGACCCTGACCGTCGGCGCGAACACGGGGCTCACGATCAGCGCCGTGGACGCTTCGGCGGGCACGATTACGCTCACGAACGCGCTCTCTTCCGCGCCGGCGGCGAACACGAAAATCCTCAGCGAGGACGCGGGCGCGGACGGCATGGACGTCCACGCGACGCTGCTCTTCGGGCAGGACGCTTACGGCGTCATCGACGCGGACGGCAACGGCACCGTGGAAGTCATCATCAAGCCCTGCGGCTCGGCGGGCTCGCTCGACCCGCTGAACCAGCGCGCCACGGTCGGCGCGAAGGTCGGCGCTTACGCGGCCGCCATTCTCAACGACGAATGGCTGCTGCGCATCGAGCACGCGGTATCCTGACGAAGGGAAAGCCGTCCGGCGGCCCAATGTTAAGCCGCCGGACGGCCCGTTATGTCGGGAGAAAGGAGAGAGGCATGAAAAGAGCGAACCATATTGGCTGCGGTTGGGAGGCGAAACGGGTATGACCTTAAACGACATCATCGTGGCGGCGCTCGGACAGCTCGACCGCGGACACGACAGCCTGACGCTCGACACCTGGCGCGACAAGTTCACGCACTTTGCGAACGAAGCGGCGGAGGACCTCGCGCACACGCTCCGCCTGAAGCGGACGGACGTCGTGGCGGTGGAGGACGGCATGATCGACACGTCCGCCCTTTCGCGCGGGTGCCACAAGATCGTATCCGTCAGCCGCGGCGGGAAGGAGCTGCCGTTCCTCACCGGCCTCGGCAGCGGCGTCGTGCGCGTCAGGGCGGCGGACGGCGCGGCGGACGTCAAATACGTCTACGCGCCCAAGGCCATGTCCTCGCCCACGGACGTGCCGGAGGTGCCGGAAATCTGTCACGGGCTGATCGTCACCTACGTCGTCGGGCGCGAGCGCGCGTCGGGGGACGTGGCGACGCAGCGCGGGGCGAACGTCTACTTTGAAATTTACCGCGCGGGGAAGATGCGCCTTCGCGCCGACCTCGCGGAAGCGGATTCGTTCGCGTTCCGGAACAGGTGGTGAGACGATGGCGATACGGGAATACAGAATCAGGGAATTTCAGGGGATCGACCAGAGCGCGTTCGAGAACGGGCTCGACCCCGCTTACAGCCCCGACGCGTGCAATATGGACACGAGCGACGGCGCGCTCAAGGTGGCGCGCGGGTACGTAAGGCACATCCCCGCGCCCGTGCCGGGCGAGGGCGTTATACGGCGGCTGTACCTCTGGCGCTCGCTCGTGACGACGCGCTACGTCGCCGTCGCGGGGAACGCCGTTTACGCGTGGTGCGACACGGACGACACGCCCGCGTGGGAGACGGTCTACACCTATCCCGACACGGTGACGGGGCTTCGCATCTCGTTCTGCGAGGCGAAGATCGGGAGTACGGATTATCTCCTCATCGCCTGCGGGGAGCATCCGATCGTCAAATGGGACGGGACGAACCCCGCCGCCGCGTTCGGCAGCGCGGCGGGGCTGTCCGACCGGCACGTCAACTACCTTGCGATGCACTACGCGCGCCTTTTTTGCGCGGGCGACCCCGAATACCCGAGCCGGCTCTACTGGAGCAAGGCGCCGGGCGACGCGCGTTCGATCGAGGACTGGTCGGCGGACGACGCGAGCGAAAATACGGGCGGCGGGCACGTGGAGGTGGGCGACACGTCGGGCGACCCGATCACGGGGCTCGTCGCGATGTCGAACCAGCTTCTCATCTTCAAGCGTTCGTCCATTTACCGCCTGCTCGGCGACAGGCCGGGGAACTACCGCGTGTACTGCGTGAGCGCGGAGACGGAAAAAAGCGCGCACACGGCGTGCGTGAAGGGCGGCGACGTCCCGTACTGGCTCACGAAGGCGGGCATTTACTACTACGACGGGCAGAACGCGCAGCGGCTCTACGACGCAAGGAGCATTCAGGGCTTCCTCGCGGGCGCGCAGGTGACGGCCTCGAAGGCCGCGAAGAACCGCGAGCTCCTCTATTTTACGGCCTACGAGGGCGAGGAAAGCGCGCGCGTCTACGACAACGCCATGGTCGTCTACGACACGCGCCGCCGCACGTACATGCTGCGGCGGGGCTTTACGGCGGCGGACATTTTCGCGGCGGACGGCACGCTGTACCTCATCGGCGAAGGGCGGTACGTCTGCCGCTTCGACGAGGGCGACGACTACGACGGCGCGCCGATCGAGGCGTACTGGAATACGCCGCTGACGGACTTGGACGGCAAGCCGCAGATCAAATTGTTACAGGAGATGTACTTTCGCGGCAGGGGCCTCACGGTTTCGGGCGAGGGCGCGGTCGTCTGCGTCGAGGCGCAGGCGGGGCGCAGCAGGAGCCTCTACCGGTACCTGATGCCCGAAGAAATCGAGGACGTGCTCGAAATGCCGTTAAAGAACGAGGGGCGCACGTTCCGGTTCCGGTTCCGCAACGAGGCGGGGAGCCGGTTTGAAATACAGGGCGGCGTGCAGATTCTCTTCCAGCAGCGGCTGCGCGCCATGTAAAGGAGGATGCGAAAATGGCATACGTACCGACGGGCGTACAGGCGCTGTTTCCCGTGTATCTGCCGCGGCAGATGCAGAAGGGCGAGGACCGCGAGCGGCACGACGACGCCGTCGCCCAGAACGAGAACAATCTCAATCAGAATTTTTCCATACTCTATCAGAAGCTGATCGAGATGGAAGCCATGCTCAGCGAAGGCTGAAAAAGGAGGAAGGTTCATGGCAGGGTATTATTTGAACGGCTACGCGCCGCCGGAGGGCGTGACGAGCCGCGAACAGGTGAAGGAGATGCAGAAAAGGCTCAACGCTTCGGGCGCGTCCCTGAAGGTGGACGGCGTGTGGGGGCCTAAGACGCAGGCGGCGTACAGCGCGTCGGCGGGCGGCGCGGCGGGCTACGATAAGAGCGGCGCGCGCTTTGATGAAACGATTCCGGAGAGCGAGATCAAAGCCGTCCAGCGCGCCTTGGGCACGGCGCAGACGGGCGTATGGGACGCGGCGACGAAGCAGGCGTTTTACGAGCGCGGCGACGAAGCGCTGTATTCGGACGTCTACACGGACGAAAACGGCAACGCCGTAAGGAAGTACGGAACGGTCTACACGGGCAACGCCGTCGCGCCGTGGACGACGGAAAAGGAGCGCAAAAAGAAAATCGCCGCGCACATCGCAAAAGACGGCGGGCAGTACCTCGGCTTCGACGGCATGGGCGGCGTGTTCGACCTTGCGGGGTACAGCTCGAACGACTATTTTTTGCAGGGGACGGCGGGCGTGACGCGCGAGCAGCTTAAGGGCACCGCCGCCGAGAATGCGAACGACGTCATGATACAGGCGGCGCTGCGCGCGGACCCGATCTTCGCGCAGAGCGACGGGTTCTACGTGAACCCCGACGGCATGTTCGGGAACATCAAAATGCCCGGCGGCATCAGCTCGAAGGCCATTTTGGAGGCGATCGCGTCTGCAAGAGGCGTGGAGCTTAAAAGAGACCAGTACCTGCCCGCCGTAGGCTACTTTAACGGCACGGGCTGGGAGGACGCGCCGTACCAGTCGGTGTCCGACCTCCTCTCCCCCGCCTACCGCGAGGCGCCCGTGAGCCTCATCGCGGAAACGCTGAAGGCGCGCGAGGAGGAGCAGACGGCGGCGGAGCTGACGGCGGCGGAGGAAAACGAGGCGTGGCGAAAAGAGCTCGCGCGCTACCTTTCGCGCCTGAACGCCGGATATTGAGGAGGAAACGGGAATGGCCTATTATTTGAACGGATACACGCCGCCGCAGGGCGTGACGAACAAGGAACAGGTGAAGAACGTGCAGAGGAGCCTGAACGCGCAAGGGGCTTCCCTCAACGTGGACGGCGTCTGGGGCCCAAAGACGCAGGCGGCCTACGCCGCGGCGAACGGCGGCGCGGCGGGCGGCGGCGAAAGCGCGCTCACGGACAAAATCCGCAGCTACGCGTCGCAGATCTTAGCGGCGCTCGACGTGCCGCAGACGACAACCGCGCAGCGCGGCGGGCAGGAGATCGAGAACGATATTTCCGCGTGGCTCCGCCCGAGCTACGACAACGCGATCGCGGACAGGAAGCGCGCGACGGACACGTACCGCGCTCAGATCGACGCGGACGCCATCGCGCGCGGCATGGGCACGAGCACGTATGTGAGCGACTTAAAGTCCCGCCAGCTCGCGAACGAGGCGCGGGACATAGCGAACCTTGAGACGGAGTACGCGGCAGCATTGGGCAAGCTCGTCTACGAGGCGCTGTCGAAGCAGGAGGAGCGCGCCTTCGAGGCGGAAAAGCTGAACAGCGAACGGCTGTACGACGCGAACATGCTCGCGCTGGAGAGCGCGTACACGCTTTACCGCGACGAAATTGCAGCGCAGCAGGCCGCCGCCGCGAAGAAGAGCGGCGGGAGCGGCAGAAGGAGCGCGTCCGCGGCGACGGCGGCAAAAGACATCATCCCCTCGACCCGCGAACAGTGCGAGGAATTCCTCGCGCTGCAAAGCGAGGAGGCGCGCGGGCTCATCTATTACAGCGGGGACGAAAAGAGCGCGCGCATCCGCGACGAGCTCATTGCATCCGTCGGCCCGGCGGGGTATATGCAATTACAGGAAATGTACCCCGGGTACCATTACGGAACCTGGTAAAAAAGGGACGGGTTTGTTTTTCCTAAAAAACGTCCGCCGGCCGCGCGAAAAACGCGGCTGAGGCGGATGAATAAGAATATTTCCTTTCGTTTACGGGCGCAATAAAAAGCGCCTTTATCAATTCAGGCGGAAATCCTCGGTTTTCAGGGATTTCCGCCTTTTTTCGCGCTTGCAAAAGCGCGGGCGGCCATGCAGCGCAACGCTCCTCCCCATTCTTCCGGCGTTTCAACCTCTGCTCTTCTTCCCGTGTCATTTACGCAAAACCGCTCTAAAAACGCATTTACAGGTTCAGGCTGTTCTCATCCAGCAGGAAGTTTCGAATGCCGACGGTCACGATCCCCATATCGTTTCTGCGCACCTTGATGTTATCCCGCACGACGATGATTTTCTTGAAGGAGTCGCCGATGGCGTTCAGCGGGCGCTCCTCCTGCTCCCGCTTATCTTGGGTGTTCATCGCAAAAGCGGACTGAATATAATACTTCTCACTTCCGCGGGTCACGACGAAGTCCACTTCAAGCTGCTTTTTCGTGGTCTTGTTCTCGCTGTTTTTGCCGAACTGCTCCACAAGCCCCACGTCCACGTGATACCCGCGGATGCGCAGCTCGTTATAGATGATGTTCTCCATGATGTGGTTTTCTTCCATCTGGCGAAAATTCAGCCTTGCATTGCGCAGCCCCACGTCCTCAAAGTAAAATTTGGCGGGAGAGCCGATATACTTGCGCCCTTTAATGTCGTAGCGGACAGCCTTGCTCACCAGGAAGGCGTCCATTAAATAATCCATATACTTTTTCAGCGTCTTGTCGCTGATGGTCTTTTTCTTCATAGTTTTGAAGGTATTCGCCAGCTTCAAGGGATTCGTCAGCGAACCCACGGCGGAGGCGAGGATATCCACCAATTCGTCCAGCTCCTCGCGGTTGCGCACCTTGTGGCGGTCGACGATATCGCTGAGATATACCTTCTGAAACAGCGACATGAGATAGTCCGCTTTTTCCTCCGGTGTTTCACGGGAGAGGATCAGCGGCAGACCGCCATAGGTGAAGTAATCGTCCCACGCTTCGTCGGCGCTGCCCGCGTAGACGGAGCAGTATTCCCTAAAGGAGAGCGGATAGATGCGGATTTCGTCCCCGCGGCCACGGAACTCGGTAACCAAATCAGAGGATAGAAACTTGGAATTGCTACCCGTTACGTAAACGTCCGCATTGAGGATATGCAAAAAACTGTTCAGCACGTCCTCAAACTCTGCGAGCAACTGCACCTCGTCCAGAATAATATAGTAGGTATCCTTGTCAACGATCCGTTCTTTTACATATTTCAGCATATTGTCGGGATCGCGCAGCGCTTTGTTGCTGCGATCATCTAAAGCAATCTCGATGATATGGTCTTCCCCGACGCCCTTGTTCAGCAGATAATTGTGGAACAGGTTGAAAAGAAGGTACGATTTTCCGCACCGGCGAACGCCCGTCACGACCTTGATCAATCCATTCTTTTCCCTTCGGATCAACCGATCCAGATAAATATCCCGCTTGATTTCCATACCGGCCTCCTGATTCTAAAATAAATGTGCACAC
>JAEEGL016096366.1_pt1 | contig 10003 bp, 9 predicted proteins | sample 9134231 | NCBI WGS metagenome assembly JAEEGL01 (sample SAMN16246548, study PRJNA631951) | gut metagenome | biome: gut microbiome; feature: rumen; material: fiber-attached | host: Bos | place: Iran: Karaj | collected 2018-10 | reverse complement strand
TTTTTTATATTGTATTTATTTAATATTAGATACCGTAATATTTTTTAAGTTCTACAACAGCATTATCTAACACTTCTGCATTTATACAACTAGAAATCTTTGTTTCAGAGGTTGTAATTGCATATACGGTTGCTCCAAGGTTGTGGAGGATAGATAATACTTCAAGTGCAACACCGCTCTTGTGCTCCATTCCAGCACCTTCTGTGTTAAGTTTAACACAACCGGAAATTGCAGTGTATTGTGTACCGTTTGGTATCATATTTCTAACTGCTGGAAGATCTTTATCCTCAAGAGAGAAACCAATTGTTAATGTGCCATTTGGATTTACGTTTTGAGATATCATATCTAAAGATATGTTTGCATCTTTAATATGTTGTAATAATGTTAAGAAGTCATTTGCTGTAACATATGGAAGTTCAACAAAGGATATATCTTTGTCTGCTGTAACGGATGTAACTGCATAGAAGTTTCCAATGATTGAATGCATATCATAAAGACCATTATCCTTATCCATTAAATACATAGCTGCACGAAGGGCTCCTTCGGAGAAAACTTCTTTGCTTGCACTTTCGTGGGAAAGGGTAACTGTTTCGCCTTTGCCAATAAACATAACATCATGCTTGCCAACTATAGAACCACCTCTAACTGCATGAATACCAATTTCATTCTTTTCTCTCTTATGAGCAGTTTCATGTCTGCCAAATTGTGGTACTAGTGGATTATCTCTAACTGAGTTAATATCTTGTGCAAGAGTCATAGCTGTTCCACTTGGAGCATCTAATTTTTGGTTATGGTGCATCTCGATAATTTCGACATCATAATCTTCGCCTAAGAATTTTGCTGCCTCTTTTGCGAGGTTGGATAAAAGGTTAACACCTAAAGACATATTGGAAGCCTTAAAGATTGCTATCTTAGAGGATGCGTCTTCTATCTTCTTAATTTGTTCAGCGGTGTGTCCTGTTGTTGCAATAACGAGTTTAGTATTAGAAGATACCGCAAATGCTAATAATTCATCTAAAGAATTTGCTCTAGAGAAGTCTATAATAACATCTGCCTTTTCTTTAATTTCTTTTGTGTTTGCATATACAGGGAATGGCAAATCATCTGGGATGAAAGTATCTATGCCATAAACTATCTCAAAGTTCTTTGAGCCTATTAGTGATTTATATATTGTACGGCACATTCTACCAGCCGCACCAGATAAAGCTATTTTAATCATATTATCTAAGTTCTTTTAATTGAGCGAGAAGTGTTTCTGCGTTCTTGTCTGTCATACGTGTTAAAGGAAGTCTAATTGTTCCATCTGCAAATCCTAATTCTTCAGCAGCTCTTTTTACTGGTATTGGGTTTACTTCGCAGAATAAAGACTTAACGAATGGTAACATCTTTAATTGCATATCTGCAGCAGTTGAAAGATCTCCTTCAAAGAATTTGTCACACATTGTAGAAACGAATGCAGGAATAACATTAGATGCAACCGAGATAATTCCTTCGCCACCCATTGCCATAATAGGAACAGTAATTCCATCATCGCCAGAGTATACAACTGCCTTTCCTTTTGATAAGCGGATGCATTCTTCAATTTGTTCCATATTGCCACTTGCTTCCTTAATTGCAACGATATTTTTGTGTTCTGCAATTTTTGCAAAAGTTGCTGGAAGGATGTTAACACCTGTACGTCCTGGAACGTTATAACAAATGATTGGAAGGTCTACTGCATCTGCTATAGCCGTATAGTGAGCAATAAGTCCATCTTGTGTACATTTGTTGTAATATGGGGTAACGATCAATAATGCATCTGCACCCATTTCTTGAGCAAGTTTGGACATTTCAATTGCAGCAGCAGTTGAGTTAGATCCTGTTCCAACTATGATAGGTAATTTTCCTTTTAGTTTTTTAACTGTGAAGGAAATAACGCCTTTTTTCTCTTCTAAAGACATAGTTGCTGGTTCACCAGTTGTGCCAAGAATAAGTATTGAGTCTACTCCATTGTTTACTTGATCATCCAATAATTTGTCTAGACGTGCATAATCTACTCCGTCTTTATTGAATGGTGTTATTAAAGCTGTTGCAACGCCTTTGAATATCATCTTATGCCTCCATATCTTTGATAAGAGCTTCTACAATTTGTACTGCGTTTGTTGCTGCACCTTTACGGATGTTATCTGCAACGCACCAGAAGTTGATTCCACTCTTAACGCTGTCGTCTAATCTAATACGTCCAACATATACTTCATCATGATCTTCTGCATCGAGTGCTGTTGGATATAATGCTTTTTCTCTATCATCTACAACGATGAGATTCTTATGGTAGTTCTTTAAGCAATCCATAACTTCTTCAATTGTACATGGTTTCTTGAACTCAACGTTAATAGATTCGCTATGTCCATAGAATACAGGAACACGAACTGTTGTTGCTGTAACTCTTAAGTCTGGTCTATGTAAGATCTTTCTTGTTTCATGTATCATTTTCCATTCTTCTTTTGTATATCCATCTGGAAGGAATACATCGATGTGTGGAACTACATTATATGCGATTGGTCTTGGTATCTTCTTTGGTGGCTCGTTATGATCTATACCATCTTTGAGGTCATTATAACCTTGAAGGCCAGCGCCAGATACTGCTTGGTATGTAGAATAAACAACTCTTTCGATACCGAACTTTTCATCTAATGCCTTAAGAGGAAGCATTGCTTGAATTGTAGAGCAGTTTGGGTTTGCGATAATTCCGCTATTCCATTTAATATCTTCTGGGTTAACTTCTGGAACTACTAAAGGAACATCCTTATCCATACGCCATTGAGAAGAGTTATCTACAACGATTGCACCTGCTTTAACGAAAACTGGAGCAAAATCTTTAGATGTGCCGCCACCAGCTGAGAAGAGAGCAAAGTCTACTTTTCCTTTAAGAGCCATTACATTATCTTCTGTGAGTTCGATAACTGTGTATTTCTTTCCCATGAAATCTAATTGTTTACCAGCACTTCTTGCTGAAGCAAATAAATAATAATTTTCTACTGGGAGTTGACGTTCTTCTAATACTTGGAGGAACTTTCTTCCAACCATTCCTGTTGCACCGACTACTGCTACGTTGTACTTTTTCATTTTTATATCTCCTTAGGTTCCCTTTTCTAGATAAAGGGAAACACCTTTTTTACGTGTTATTGTAAAAAAAATATCATTAAAGCAGCAAATTGTCAATGATAAATATATATATTTAGTTGTACAAAACGATTTCATATTGTAAAATATACGAAATTACGTTATGGAGAGACTATGGGACTTTTAGATAAATTAAGAGAAGCAAGCGAGCAACAACAAGCCCAAGGCAATGTTCCACAAAGGGAGCATAAGTTTGTTGCAAAGGGTTGGTTTACACCAGCAGAGGTTAGACCAGAACCTGAAGAAGAAACAAAGGTAGTTATAGCAGGATTAAGAGAAAAGATCGTCAAGAAAGAGTATTCAGATACTTATTTCAGACGTGCATTCCAAGTTATCAGGGGAGACTATTTATTACTCCTTAGATGTGCTGCAATATTTATTGTTTCTGCAGTCCTTGTTCTTTTAACAATCACCTTAGGTCTCACATATTTTGAAAAATGGGTATTAAGTGGTCCATACAACTTTATGGCAGGTGTTGGTGTTGGTTATCCAGGAATTGGAGACAACCTATCTTTAGCTATAGCTAAACAACAATGGGAAGTTTATGAACCAATTATGCTTATGGCAGCTGCAGTAGGAATTCTTACATCCATCTTTATGGCAGGATTCTTCTATTGTGCAAAGCGTATTTATTTCCAAGATGTATTCAAGAAAGTTGTTAAGACATTCTTTATGGGTGTTGCAAAGTATTGGTGGAAGTTCTTAATTTGTGTAACATGTGGTGTACTCATCGTTGCAGCAATGGCAACCACAATATTCTATCTCTTACAACAACAAGCTCTTGGTACAGCAGGTGCTGGTGCATATTGTGCAGTTGTATTTACATTCGTTTTCGGTTTTGCACTCTTACCAATTCCAATGACAATGATACCTCAATTTGTTGTCTATGATTTGTCTTTCATTAAGACATTTAAGAATGCAATAGTATTTATACTAAACCAACCAATTTCAATTATATTCACATCCGTTATTGCAATAGCTCCAGTATGTGCAATGTTCACATCTATGGTATGGCAGATTATCGTATTCATAGTATGTGCAGTTATTGGATTTATATTATGGGCATTATGGCTTATTGCATTATCCAAGCGTTCAATGGATAAATGTAAAGGTTATGTTGCATTTGAACAGAAGAAAGTTCAAGCAGCAAATAAACAAGCACAAAAGAATGCTCCAGGTGGGAATAAGAAAAAGAAGCCAGTTCAATACCAAAATCCTAAGAAGAAAAAGAAGAAATAATGGGATATGATATTTCCTTACAACTTACAGCGGGACAGTATCTAGATTTGGCACGAAAAGCACCAAAAAACAAGTCCCACGAGATTGAAATGGTATATTACCATAAGGCTATAGAAGTTGATCCAGATAATGTAGAAGCACACCTCAAATTAGGTCAATGTTTTGAAGAAATTGGAGAGATGATTGTAGCCGAGATTGAATATATTAAAGCATTTACAAGTCCAAAGTGTGATGAAGTTAAAAGATTTGATGTAGCTCTTGCTCTAGGCAATTTAAGTCTTAAGAGAGGAGATATTAAGTCTGCAAAATATTATGCAGCAATTATGGGCGAAGATGTTTCCATTACAAACCAAGATGGCGAAGAAGTTGAGGATGAGGACGAAGAAGACGAAGATGAGGCAATGGAAGAAATAGAAAAAATGCTAGAAGATGGCGTTATCCAAGGTGTTTCTTCACTCAATGTTGTCCCACCTAAAAACTCATTTGCATATGGTATTGAGCAATTAAAAGAAGCAGACAAACTCTTTAAGCAACATGAACTTCAAAAGGCTATGGATGTTTTAGAAGAAATTAATCCAGACAATGCACTTGTTAAAGACAATGCCATTATGGCATTGATATATGCTCATCTTGCAGAAGAAGACTACGAAGGAACTATAAATCTCTGTGAGCACTATTTAAACACAACAGGGATGATAGACATATATGTTCCTATGATGCAAGCATATTATCATATGGACAAGCTTGACGAGGCTAGAAAGATTCTTTTAAAAGTTGCCCCTAAGTTCAAAGGAAAATATGAAATTTTAAAGATGGCTTTAAGGCTAAATGAACACACAATAGTTCATGATTTTTCTAAAGAAAAACTTGAAAGAGATATGCCTTTTTCTGACATAAGAGTAATGTATGGAAAATCCCTTTGGAACCTTGGCAAAAAGGAAGAAGGAAGAAGACAACTTGGTATTGTTAAGAACGAATATGGTCCATATTTCAAAGGTTTCTATTTCCAAGAAGAAATGGATAAAGGCGAAATACTTCCTTATGACAGAATAGGAATAACCAATTTTATTCCATTTAAGGATTTAATTGCGCTTAAAAAAGATATTCTCAAAACCATTGAAGATGCAGGAGAAAAACTAGACGAAGAATTAGATAAGAATCCAGATTTAATGTATTACATTAAGTTCTTAGTTATGTTTGGACCAGCAGACTTCGGAGAAACACTATCTCAGTTATTATTCCAAATGAACACAGACAGCAAGAGAAAGACTGAAATCATAGACTTTGCTCTTTTATATGGTAATTATGCATATCCAGTTTCAATGAAGTTCTTGGAAGACAAGATTATTCATAAGAGATGTGTTTGCCAATGTGTTAACGTTAACGGAAGAGTTATAGATATAAACTTTAAGATAGATGAAGACAAGTTCTTTGCACTTCCTGTACTTGTTATAAGAGCAGCTATATGTGCATTTGGAGATATTGTTTGGGGAAGTGTAGACAAGACTGCGGAAAGAGTTAAAGTACTCGTAGATATATTAGAAGGGTTCTTCTTTAAAGAGAACGAAAAAGCAAAACCAGAGTGGGTTAGAGATGAACTCAATTATTTAGGAAAAGCAAGGAGTATGCCTGCTATAGTTACAGCATTGGTTGCAAAAGTAGACTCTGTTGTAGATGAAACAAATGTGGCAGATGAACTTAGAATTCAACTTAAATATAGAGATGCATCGAAAGATACCACCGAAAAATATTTTAAAATAATGTTCCCAGGAGAGTTAGAATAATATGGCAAATTTAAAAGAAGAAATGTTAGAAAATCTTTCTATGTTACAAGACGAAAGTGTTCCATATAATATCAAATTAGATTGCTATGATTATTTGATGGATGGATGTGAAGATATCGTTGATGAAATGATAGAAGCATATAGAAACAATGGCACATCAGACATTGCAAAGATGCTCCTTGAAATTCTTTCCAATTATCCTGGACATGATGAGGTTTACTTTGCACTAGTTAGTTGGCTTTATAGAGGAGATGATGTCCCACTTTTTGCACACCTTATTGGCAAATATGGAGATGAAAGAGGACTCGAAGCACTCCAAGGATTCCTAAAGGAATATGAACCAACATACAGTGAATTTATTGAAATTAGAGCAGCAATTGAAGAGTTGGGTGGAGAAGTATCCGAAGATGATACACCAGACTTTACTGAAGATCCACTCTATAAAGCTACTATCTATGACGAATCCGAAGAAACAGACGAAGAAATAGGCAAGAGAATTTTAGATAGACTTACAAACCCAGACAACATAGACGATGCAGGAAACGGGGGTCAAGATGATAATAGATAGTCACGTACATGTATTTCCAGATGCTATTGCAGAGAAAGCAATTGCAAAACTGGTTCAAGCTTGTTATCAAACTCCTAACACAAATGGGACAGTTTCAGACACGCTTAGAAAGATTGATGAATGGGGAATAGATAAGATTTGGGCTCTTGGTGTATCAACGAATGCAAAGCAAGTACATAATGTTAATGCTTTTTTAAATAGTATTCGTTCAGATAGGATTGAGCCACTTGGTTCTTTATATCCACTTTCAGACAATGTCATGGATGATTTAAAAGAGATTGAAGATTATGGTTTAAAAGGAATCAAATTACATCCAGAATATTCCAAGTTTAATCCAGCAGATGAAAGATTATATCCTATGTATGAAGAGATGGAGAAAGCAGGATTAATATGTTTATTCCATGCTGGTTATGATGTTGCATATCCAGGTTCATATTTAGCGGCTCCAAAAAATATCGCAATTGTAGCTAAAATGTTTCCAAAGCTAAAGATAGTTGCAGCACATCTTGGTGGATATGAAAGTGGAGATGATATCATAGAAGAAGAAGTAGGATGTAGTAATATTTATGTAGATACAGCACTTATGCATATGGCACATAAACCAGAACATATTAAGAAACTTTTCGATGCATTTGGCGCAGAAAGAGTTTTATTTGCTACAGATTGTCCTTGGTCAAATCCTATGGTTGAAATGGACATAATAAATAGTTTAAACCTTGATTCTGCAAAAAAAGAGTTAATTTTATATAAGAATGCACAAAGCTTGATTAAGTAAAAATGGAGGACTAGAATATGGGATCTAAAGTTTATTTTACTAGTACAATTACACCAGAAAGAATTATCGATATGTACAACGCATTAGGCATTAAGCTTGAAGGCAATGTCGGTGTAAAAGTACATTCTGGAGAAGTAGGAAATCAGAACTTCTTAAAGCCATCTTTTTTAAGACCAATGATTGAATATGTTAATGGTACAGTTATTGAATGTAACACCGCATATTTTGGTCAAAGAAATACAACTAGAAAACACTTAAAAACTTTCAAAAAACATGGTTGGACAGACTTCTTTACAGTAGACCTTATGGATGCAGATGGAGAGGATATTGTTTTAGATATTCCAAATGGCAAAGCAATTAAAAAAGACTATGTTGGAAACCACTTAGATAGATATGACTCCATTCTTGTTTTGTCTCACTTTAAGGGACATCCTATGGGAGGATTTGGTGGAGCATTAAAGCAATTATCAATTGGCTTTGCATCTTCACGTGGTAAGGCATATATTCACTCTGCAGGAAGAACAACTAACCAATATTTCCTATGGCAAAAATTACCACCACAAGACACATTCTTAGAGGCAATGGCAGATGCAGCAAGTTCAGTCCATAAGAAATTTGAGGGAAGAATTGCATATATTTCCTTAATGGTCAATATGTCTGTAGACTGTGACTGTTGTGCAGTTGCAGAAGATCCATGCTTAAAGGACATTGGTATACTTGCATCCTTAGACCCAATTGCACTAGACCAAGCTTGTGTTGATTTAGTACAAAAGAGCAACGATGTTGGCAGAGACCACTTTATGGAAAGAGTAAATAGTCGTCATGGAATACATACAATAGAGGCAGCAAGTAAACTTGGTTTCGGTTCAAGAGAATACGAACTTATTTCCATAGACTAAAACTGAAAAATAGATATAAAAAATAGCATGGCGATGAACCATGCTATTATTTTTTTGATGTTATTGAATATTAATATTCAAATTGTTTTGCAAAGTATGCATCCAACTCGTCTACTTTAATTCTAATTTGTGACATCGTATCTCTTTCTCTAATAGTTACTGTATCATCTTCAAGAGTATCAAAGTCTACTGTAATACAGTAAGGTGTTCCGATTTCGTCTTGTCTACGATATCTCTTACCAATAGAACCAGATTGATCGAATTCACAAGAATATTTCTTTGAAAGAGAAGTGTAAATTGCTTCTGCTTTTTCGTTGAGTTGTTTTTGAAGTGGGAGAATTGCAACCTTAATTGGAGCAAGAGCATGATGTAAATGAAGAACAACTCTTGTTTCTCCGTCAACTTCTTCTTCCTCATAAGCATTGCAGAGGAATGCTAGTAAAACTCTATCTGCACCAAGGGATGGTTCAATTACATATGGAACATATTTTTCATTTGTAACTGGATCTTGATAACTTAAGTCTTTGCCAGATGTTTGGATGTGTTGGTTAAGGTCATAGTCTGTTCTATCTGCAACACCCCAGAGTTCTCCCCAACCAAATGGGAATAAGAATTCAAAGTCTGTTGTAGCTTTTGAGTAGAAAGCCAATTCTTCTTTGTCATGGTCTCTTAATCTAAGCCATTCTTCTTTGATTCCTAAGTTAAGTAACCATTGATGGCAGAAATTCTTCCAATAGTTGAACCATTCTAAATCTGTTCCTGGTTTGCAGAAGAATTCAAGTTCCATTTGTTCGAACTCACGTATTCTGAAAATAAAGTTTCCAGGTGTGATTTCATTTCTGAATGATTTACCAACTTGTGCAATACCAAAAGGAACCTTTTTTCTAGATGTACGTTGTACGTTCTTGAAGTTTACGAAAATACCTTGTGCTGTTTCTGGACGAAGGTAAATTGCGTTTGCTGTATCTTCTGTTACCCCTTGGAAAGTCTTAAACATAAGATTGAACTTTCTAATTGGAGTGAAGTTGGAGTTTCCGCAGACTGGGCAAGGAATTTTTTTGTCTTTAATATATTGTTCCATTTGTTCTAATGACCAGGATGCAATATTTTCTTCAATTCCTTTTCTCTTCATATAATCTTCGATTATGTTATCTGCTCTATGTCTTGCATGGCATTCTTTACAATCCATTAAAGGATCTGAGAAACCGCCAACGTGACCAGATGCTACCCATGTCATTGGGTTCATAAGAATTGCACAATCTATACCAACATTATATGGATTTTCGATAACGAATTTCTTCCACCATGCTGCTTTAACATTGTTCTTTAATAAAACACCGAGAGGACCATAATCCCAAGAATTTGCTAGACCACCATAGATTTCGCTTCCTGGATAGATAAATCCACGGTTTTTGCATAGGGCAACTAATTTGTCCATTGTTAATTTTGAATCTGCCATATTAAGCACCTCATTAATTTAGTTTTTATATAATAAAAAGATAAGGGTGTAAAAGTCAAGAAAAATGAAATAAAAACACACCTAGTTTAATTATTATTGCCTATTAGCCCTAAAATT
>JAEEGL013704419.1_pt1 | contig 10003 bp, 6 predicted proteins | sample 9134231 | NCBI WGS metagenome assembly JAEEGL01 (sample SAMN16246548, study PRJNA631951) | gut metagenome | biome: gut microbiome; feature: rumen; material: fiber-attached | host: Bos | place: Iran: Karaj | collected 2018-10 | reverse complement strand
GGCTCAGGGCTCAGGGCCCAGGGCTCAGGCTTGGGAGGGAAGTTTCTGCATTTTATCTATTCTGATTTAAAACCGAAACCATTGCAATTTCAAGGCAAATAACGGTTTTGAATATGCTTGTTACCGTATTGCCGCTTTTTTGCTGTTATTCCTTGTTACACCTGAGCCCTGAGCCCTGAGCCCTGAGCCCTGGGCCCTCACAGATAAACTGAAATTTGAAACGCTTTCCATTATATCATGCTCTTGCGTATTATTCAACGATTGGCAAAAAAAAGACAATCTTAATTGTTTCTTTACAATTGCGCGCGTTTGTGGTATGCTTTAAGCAGCAAAAACCAACGGAGGTACCTTATGGATAATCAGAAGATCAGCGACGCTCCGGGCGCCGCGGTGCAGGAAAAAGTGCCGGTCTCCGGCAAGTTCTGGCTCAGCTTTGCGGACTGCCTCTGCGGCACGCTGAATTCGCTGCTCACGGGTGGCGGCATGACCTATTTCTTTACCAAATTCATGGGGCTGGACGAGGGTCTTGCCAGCATCGTGTGGATCCTGTTCGGCATCTGGAACGCCTTCAACGACCCGCTGTTCGGCTATATTTCGGACCGCACCAGGTCCAAACTCGGCCGCCGCATCCCGTACATCCGCTACGGCTCGTTCTTCTACGCGCTCATCTTCGTTATTACGTGGTTCAAGTGGCCCTTCGGCGGCAGTCAGGCGGCGCTGTTCATCCAGATGTTCGCCACGCTCTTCCTGTTTGATACCTTATATACCGCCATTGCCACCTCGCTGTACGTAATGCCCTATACCATGGCCGTCACCAACAAGGCCCGCAGCGGCATCTTCATCTGGAAGATCGGCTTCAGCCTGATCACGCTGGCCGTGCCGCTGGTGGTATTCCCCATGATCAAGCCGGAGGTGGGCAGCGACCCTACCCGGTTCCAGATCATCATGGCATGCATCGGCGTGGCAGCGTTCCTCGTGATCTTTTTCTCCACGTTCTTCTACAAAGAGAAGGTGCAGGACGAATCCGAAACCCAGATGGGCATCATCAGATCCGTGGCGGAGTGCTTCAAAAACCGCGCCTTCGTGATGTTTGAAATTTTAAGCTTCACCGTCATCTTTATCCAGACCATCCTGATGCAGGGCGTGATCTATTACTTTGACGAATTCGATACGCCCATGCCCTACGCCTACGGGGCGCTCGGCCTCGGCGCCGTGCTGGGCATCATTCTGTGGATCAAAATGCTGCGTCCGTGGGGCGTGCGCAAATGCGTTACCGTGATGTGCATCGCCTTTGCGGCGGGGGCCATGGCCATGTGCGTGCTGGGCAGGATCATGCCCGTGGCGCTGGTGGTGTTCTTCCTCACCGGCGTGGGCTTTGCGGGCGGCATGTATCTGGTGCCCATCATGAACGGCGACGTGATCGATTACGACGAGCTCCGCACCGGCGCCCGGCGCGAGGGCATCTACGCGGGCGTCAACTCCCTCATCACCAAGCCCGCCATCAGCCTTGCCAACGCGGCGTTTCTGATGATCGCCAAATGGTTCGGTTACGATACCGCCCTCACCGCGGGCCTGCAGAGCGCCACGGCCAAGCAGGGCATATTGGTGGCGTGGATGGCCATCCCCGCGATTTTGCTCATCCTTTCCGCCGTGGGCATGAAGTTCTACCCGCTGTTCGGCAAGAAGTGGGACGATGAAAAGGCCGCGCTGGCTGCGCGCCACGCGGAGGACGGCAATGACTGAGCATACGGATCATTACCGTAACGTCTGTTACCAGCCGGGCGAAAGCCCGGTCTTCTGCTATCGCACCGGGCTCACCGTGTACGAGGAGACCCTGTTCCGCGGTATACTCGTTTCTTCGGGCTGGAACACGGCGGGTTACCCCCTGAACGTGCTCACGAATTGCCCCACGCGGCTGGATCCCCACGCCTTCAGCGAGCCTGCGGTGTTTTCCGCCGTGCTGGACGGCCGCGCGCTGGAATACGGCCTTGCGTTTGAAAGCTTTGACGTAACGGAAACGGACGGCCGGACGCTTGCGGTGCTGACGCTGCAGAGCGGAACGCTGCCCGTGCGCGTGCGCATCGTCACGGAATTGGACGGCACGCCCATGTTCACCCGCCGTCTGGAAATCGAAAATACCGGCAATAAGCCCCTGTGCCTTTCCAAACTCGTGCTGTTCGGCGGCGGCACGGAGCAGATGGACCGCGCGCCGCTCACGCGCGAAAACGACGTGAGCAAGCTCTATTCCCTGGGATATTTTGAGGGCGACACCTGGGGGTACGAGGGCGCCTTCGGCTGGCACGACGTAACGCCCGGCGTGTTTCACGTGGATACCCGCTTCGGCGCGGACCGCTACCGCCACCCCCTGATCTTCATTAAAAATAATATTACGGGTACTATCTGGTTTTCGCAGCTCGCGTACAGCGGCGGCTGCCGGTTTTCCGTCGGCCTGCACGCGGACCCGGAGCACGGCGAAAGCGCTCTGTCCTTCGGCGCTCAGATCACGGGCTACGCGCCCCTGACGGTGATCGGGGCGGGGGAGACCTTCGTTTCCCCGGAGGTACACGTAGGCGCGGCGGGAGGAGATCTGGACGCCGCCGTCAACGCCATGCACGCGCACGTAAGACGCTCCGTACTGAACGCCCCGGAGGCCGACGCCTCCGCCTGCCTTGTGGGGGCCGGCATGGGCGCGGAGCACGATATGAGCGTGGAAACCACGAAAGCCTTCATGCGCCAGTTCAAAGAGATGGGCGCGGAGGTGTTCATCATCGACGCGGGCTGGGTCTGCCCGCCCACGGAGGGTTCCATCGACTGGGGCGGATTTAACGGCGTCAACGTGCCAAATCCGGACCGTTACCCCAACGGCCTCAACGAACTGAGCGATGACTGCCATGCGCTGGGCATGAAATTCGCCCTGTGGGTGGAGATCGAGCGGCTGGGCCGCCTTGCCCCGCTGCACAAAGAAAAGCCGGAATGGCGCGCCAAGGATTTTTTCGGCCAGCGCGACGGCGGCTTTATAGACCTCACGAACCCGGAAGCCGCCGCGTGGGCGGAAGCCGAACTATCCCGTATCATCACGGAATATAAACTGGATATGCTGCGTGTGGATCATAACGTATCGCACAGCTCCTATTTCCATTTCACGGACGCCGGTACCGGGATCCCGGAATGCATGGCGCTGAAACAGTTTGAAGCCGTTTGTCAAATGTATCGCAATCTGAAGCGGCGCTTCCCGCACGTGATCTTTGAAAACTGCGCGGGCGGCGGCGGGCGCACGGATCTTGCGCAGATGAAGGCCTTCCACCACACGTGGGTATCGGACTGGCAGAAGCTGCCGCGGGCGGCGCTGATCACCAACGGCATGACGATGGCGCTCCCGCCCGAGCGTGTGGACCGTCTGTTTGCGGGCATGGGCAGCCACCCCTTCGGCACGCTGGACGCGCAGCTGAGAAATACCATGCTCACGCACATGACGCTGAACGTGGTTTCGCCCGCGGCCGCAGATTGGAACCCCGCGCAGATGGAATTCATCCGGCGCAGCGTACAGTTATATAAAGATTTCATCCGTCCCTTCCTGCCCGCGTGCAGGGTGTTCCACCATACGCCGGAGGCGGCCAAAGCGCTGGCCGACGGCAAAATGATACTGGAGATCGCTTCTCCGGACGGCGCAAAGGGCGCGGTGGGCGTGTTCACGCTCACGAATACGCCGGGGCTCAGGTGCAGCGTCATCCCCCGCGGCGTGCGGGCGGATCTTACCTACCGCGTTACGTTCGATAATACGCAGGCAAGCACAATTATTTCGGGGTACGAGCTGCTCTCCGCCGGGTTCCCGGTCACGGTCAACGGCGCGCTTGCTTCCGAACTCATACTGTACGAGGCGGTAACATGAGCGGCGCAAACAAAAAGAGCGTGCCGCTGGCGCTCGTTTCGGTGTTTATCTGGAGCACCCTTTCCACCGTGGCCAAGCTGGTGCTGCGGGATATCCCCAACCTGCAGACGCTGGGCGTCGGCAGCGCCTTTGCCTTCCTGTTCATGCTGGCGGTGCTGCTCATCGGCGGCGCTTATAAAAAGCTGCGCGATTATACGCCGAAGCAGTATCTGATCATGGCGGGGCTGGGCGTGCTGGGTCTGTTTCTGTATTCCGCGTTCTATTATTACGCGCTGGGCGCGCTCACGGCAGGGGAGGCCTGCATCTTAAATTATCTGTGGCCCGTGATGCTGGTGCTGTTCTCTTGCCTGATCTTAAAGGAAAAGCTGACGCTGCGAAAAGGCGCGGCGCTGGCCATGTCCTTTGCGGGCGTGGTGATCCTCTCCTTCGGCGGCATGGCGGGGCAGGGGAACCGGGCGCTGGGCGTCGCGCTGTGCGTGCTGGCGGCCGCCTGCTACGGGCTTTACTGCGTGCTGAACAAAAAGACGGATTTCGACCAGACCGTGCTGATGACGGTGATCTGGCTCACGGTGACGGTTTGCTGCTGCGTTGCGGGGCCGCTTACGGAAACGTGGGTGCCGATAAAAGGTTTTTCGTGGCTCGGGCTTATCTGGATCGGCGTGTTCGTCAACGCCGTGGCGTACCTCACGTGGGGGCTCTCTCTCAAATACGCCAAGTCCACCGCCCTGATCGCCAACCTTGCCTATATCGTCCCCGTCCTGTCATTGGCCCTCTCCGCCCTCGTGCTGAAGGAACCGGTCACGTGGCAGGCAGTTCTCGCTTTGGTGCTGATTGTAGGAGGAATCTTATTGCAAAGTTTTCGCTAAATTGGAATTTAACGTTTAATTAGGAATGAGGAATTAGGAATTATGAATGAAAGATGGGCTCCGCCCATACCCGATTTCAAAAAGTCTAAACCACCGATATTATTGTTAAAATGCGGCTTCAGCCGCCACCGATAATTCCTCATTTCTCATTCCTCATTCCTCATTCCTCATTCGGTCAGAGCGATAAGTTGCAATTTACCGCAAAACTTATTAGACAAATCCTGTCTACCCGCCCTTCCCGGCGTTTTCTCGCTTTGCGTCGTGGAAAAAGGGGACAAAAAACGGTAGGCTGGAGACGAAAGGAGATGATCGCACGGATCAAGCCAAAATCGGCGCGTTTTTAAAGGAACTGCGCAAAGAAAAAAATCTGACGCAGGAACAGCTTGCGGAGCAGCTGAACGTTACGGGCCGCACGGTATCGCGCTGGGAGACCGGCGTGAACCTGCCGGATCTGAGTCTTCTGGTGGAGCTGGCGGACCTTTACGACGTGGATATCCGCGAAATCATTGACGGGGAAAGGAAAAGCGAGAGCATGGAACCCGAAACCAAAGAAACCTTATTGAAAGTATCCGATTATGCCGCCGCGGATAAAAAGCGGACGGTGAAAAAAACAAAACGGCGCGTGACCGCCCTGTGGATCGCGGGCATCGTATTTGCCGTGTTTGTTCTGTTGATCCTCAATTTTATCTTCGGCAATCCCGTTTCCGCCGCGCTGGCCAAAAACAACGCGCAGACCGTGGCGGATATCCGCTTCGGCAGCGGCGAATACAAGGCCGATTCGGTGGGCTACTGGATCGAGGACGCGGAATATTTCGTCTACATGCGCAAGGCGGATTGCCCGGATGCGGCATTTACCATGAATTTCGGCTCCTTCGGCAATTACCGGTACGATACCTACGATTCCGACGTACAGCGCCGCGGCAACGTTTTTCTTCGCGTCAACGCGGATTATACCGCGCTGGTGCAGGACGCCATGCGGGACGTTTTTACGGAGGACCCGCATAATTACTGCTTCGGCGAGATCCTTACCGGCGATGACGCCGCCGCCATCGGCGAACAGGGCCTGAAGCCGGAGGAGATCGAACTCGGCCAGACCTTTGATTACACGTCCCTCGGCAGGCAGAGCGGCAGGATCGTGCTGCTGCTGGACGACTGCGTGCTGAATACCGCCGTAACGCCGGCAGACGGTGAAACGGCCATGCTCAGCGCGGAAAATCTGGCGGATATCATGCTGCGGGTCAGGGCCGCCATGGACGCGAAGGGCGTCGCCTTCCGCCTGATCTCGGTGAGCATTACGGACCGCACGGTCTCTTCCCTCGGGGACGGCGCGGGTTTGGATTCGGTCGGCGTGTGGGATTTCCCGTATGACCAAATTTACGCGGACGGACTTGCCGGGCGCATAACGAAGGCAATGGAATAACAGTCGCCGACCGTTCGCCGTTCGTTTTTCGCAGTTGTAAGTTGCAAGAAAAGCAGTCGGTGACAGGTAAAATTCTCAAAACTCAAAACTCAACACTCAATACTAAAATAAGAGCAGCGAAAACGCTGCTCTTTCTGTTTCATGCAATCCCGAATCATATCACGTTTACAACGATATCGTATTCCTCCAGCACCCGGTTTTCTCCGTCGTCCCACGGGCGTTTGCACTCGATATGCACTTTATAGGTTCCGGGTTTGCGGCCCGTTACCGCGAACACCGTATAAGGGCCGTTGCCTTCAAGGGGCGGCAGAATATCGGCGGTCCGCTCTGAAACACTGAGCTGCGTTTCGTCTCCGTCCGTTACGGTCAGGCTCCAAAGGTAGCCGCCGTCGTGGTAAGATCTCAGCGGCCCCAGCAGCAGCGTATGGTTCACGGGTAAGGTAAAGCAGAGGTCCTTTGCGTCCGTAATGCCGATGGCGGCGCGCAGCAGATTGCGGGCGTCGGCGGCGGTGATCTCTTTGTCCCCGTCCGTATCCGCGGCGTAAAAGCCCTCGTAAGAGAGGCCTCCCAGCCCAATGGCGCAGCGCAGCGCGGCACGGGCGTCCGCCACGGTCACCTTGCCGTCGCAGTCCGCATCCCCGGGCGCGAGGGTGCTGCCCCGCATCAGATTGCCCGCCTCAATATCTTTGGCTTGCTCTCCGATCAAAGAAACGCCGTCGTATACCTTCGCTTCCGCTACGCCCGCGGTATTTTCCAAAAGACCTGCAAGCGTCTTCAGATCCCCGCTGCCGCTCACGTACCAGATCGAATAATAGCCGTCGGTAGCAATGCACACGGCGTCGTACGCCGGAAGCGCTGTGTCAAGGTCAACGTCACCCACGGTCCAAACCTTTACGATCCGGCTCTGCGCCAGCGTTTTCAGCGGTTCCTCGCCGGTGCACGCGTCGTACGCCACGAGCTCAATGTCACTCAGCCGATTCCGGAACTGTTCCTTCTGTTCGTCGGTAAACAGGTCGCTGTGTTCAAAATCGATCAGCTCCAGCGCAAAGGCGGCGGCAGGGGAGGCGTTGTTGTCCTTTAATTCCAGCACGGCCTTGCAGGGAACGCCTTTGCGCCGCGCTGTATCGTAAGCAGAATCATCCTCCGGAATATGAATAAATATATCCCTTACAAAAACCGCGGATTCACCGAAGGGCACGGTGTATACCGCTTTTACGGCCTCCTCGCTGAAAAAGGCGGGCGTAAAATCCACGTCCGGCAGAAGATCGCCGTTATCGGAGATAAAGTCCAGCGTGATCAGGATCGCCCAGCGCGTTTCCGGGATATAGCCGAGCCCGTCGGTTTCGATCAGCGCCACGCCTTCGGCGTTTTTGTATTTTTCAATAAACGCGTTCAGGCTTTCCTCGTCCTTTGTGTTGAGATAAACCACAGAGTAATAAAGCGTGTCCCCGGGCGCGGCGTTGACGGGCAGCGTGCCTTCGTCGTCCAATTCGAAGATGATCGCCAGGTCGGACTGTAGGATGCGGTCTACCTGCGGATCGTTATAAAAAGGATAGCTTTTGATCTCCATGGTGTGCATGTAAACAAGCACCCGGTCCAGCGCGTGGCCGTATTTCATCTCGTACAGTTGCGAAATATCCTCATTCCATGGGTTGCCGGGCGCGATCGCCCCCGCAGGCAGCATAAGGAGCGAAACGAGCAGCAAGAAAACCAGCGCTGCGCAGAATACTCGTTTGAGCGTTTTCATAAGTATGGCCTCCTTCTTTGGATTCGTGTTAAATTTCAGTTTGTCGGGCTGTCGGCGGTTTCAATTTGCGATATATCGCCTTACGGCGATGCGATATATTTGCTTCGCAAAAGCGATATACGCTTCACTCCGTTCGCGTGCGATATGATATGCATTCCTTATCGCGTGCCGCAGGCACATATCGCGCCGAAGGTATATCGCTTCCCGGAGGGATATATCGCGCATTCCGGCAGGAATGCATATCGCTGTCGCGCTTTCAGCGCGACAAATTCCAATTATGCTCTTACCGTTATCCTGATATCATATGCCTCCGCCACGCTGTCTTCTCCGTCACTCCACGGTTGTTTGCACTCGATATGCAGGGTGTAATCCCCGGTTTTGTAGGCCAGCACCGAATATAAGGTATAGGGCCCGCTGCCCGGCACGGGCGGCCACAGCTCGGGGTTGTATTCTATCAAACGGAGCATTTCGGCGTCGCCTTCGGTCACGGTAACGCTCCACAGAAAGCCGCCGTCGTGGTAGGATCTCAGCGGCCCCAGCGTCAGATGAAACTGATTTACGCGGGTGGTAAAGCGCAGGTCACCGGGCGAGATCAGCCCTACGGCGGCTCTCAGCAGCGTGCGGGCGTCCTCGGTATCGATCTTACCGTCCCCGTCCGTATCCGCGGCGGTATATCCGGCGTCCGAAAGCGGCTCAATGCCGACGGCGTGCCGCAGCGCGGCGCGGGCGTCCCCGGTGTTCACCTTTCCGTCCTTATTCGCGTCGCCGGGCAGCAGAATGCATGCGTCCATCAGGGCGCCGCTGAACGTATCCTGTTCGCGCAAATGGTTCAGCGCGATCCCGTTCAGGCAGCGGAAATCGCTCACGCCCTTTATTGCGTTCAGTTGTGCAGCCACGGCGAACAGCGTTTCTTTGCTGTCGTCTGTCGGGGTAACGTACCAGATCGCGCTTTTGCCGTCTGTGGCAATGCGCTCCGCCTCCGAGATCTCACTCAGCGTCGTCAGATTCGTGCTGCCGTTCGTCCATACCCTGAACGTGTGGGTGCGCAGCAGCGGCTCCGGGGTTTCGGTTTCGTAAGGAAACAGGCTGATATCGCTGATATGCGCGCGGAAAACCGCCTTCTGCGCTTCGGTAAACAGCTCGCTGTGTTCAAAATCGATCAGCTCCAGCGCAAAGGCCGCCGCCTCCGCCGGAACCGGGCGCTTCAGTTCCAGGATCACGCTGCCCGGCACGCCTCTTTTTTCGGCTTCCTCGTAGGCCGAACCCTTCAGCATTTCCTGCATCAGCTTTCCTTCGTTCGAGAGCGGCATTTGGCCGTAGGGCCGGGTATACGTGCTTTTCACATACGCCTCGCCGAAGGTTTCCGGCGTGTAATCGAGCACGGGGAGCAGGGTCCCGTCGTAAGCGTCGACCGTGCGCAGGGTAACGCAGATCCCGTAGGTAATCGCCTCAAGATCAAAGGGCTCGTCTTTGCGCAGCTCGGCCACGCCCTGCGCGGTTTCGTATCTGGCAATAAACGCGTCCAGAGAAGCGTCGTCCCGCGTGTTCAGATAAACGGTCGCTTCGCAGATCGGCGTATCCGGCGTTATATGATACGGTTCGGCAAAAGTGATCATATATTTGGCGCGCAGCTCGATCCGCTCCACCTGCGCGTCGCCGAAAAACGGATACGCGGCGATATCTTCGGAGCACATCACGGCGATCACCCGGTCCAGCGCATGGCCGCACTTCATTTCGTATAGCCTCGTCAGATCCTCGGTCCGCGTGCTGCCGGGCGCGATCGCCCCCGCGGGAAGCGCAAGGAGCGAAACGAGCAGCAAGAAAACCAGCGCTGCGCAGAACATTCGTTTGAGCATTTTCATAAGTATGGCCTCCTTCTTTGGATTTGTGTTAAATTTCAGTTTATAGGGCTGTCGGCGGTTTCAATTTGCGATATATCGCCTTACGGCGATACGATATATTTGCTACGCAAAAGCGATATACGCTTCACCCCGTTCGCGCGCGATATGATATGCATGCCTTATCACGTGCCGCAGGCACATATCGCGCCGAAGGTATATCGCTTCCCGGAGGGATATATC
>JAEEGL013542225.1_pt1 | contig 10003 bp, 4 predicted proteins | sample 9134231 | NCBI WGS metagenome assembly JAEEGL01 (sample SAMN16246548, study PRJNA631951) | gut metagenome | biome: gut microbiome; feature: rumen; material: fiber-attached | host: Bos | place: Iran: Karaj | collected 2018-10 | reverse complement strand
ATCTGATGCCTATATCGATATCGATACCTGCTCTCTCATCTACCACTCTGAAGGGGACGGATGAAGGGGTACCGTATTTATTGCCGGTGATCTCCTTTGTATTTACATAGTATACTCTCTGATCCTTAGGAGCCTCACCGCCAAAGGTGAAACGCTTGCCCATGTTCTTGAATACGTCAAGTATGTTTGTGGCAAGATTTCCGCCTGCAAAAATAGAAGGTTCGGTAGATGAATCATAGGTATATTCTCCGGGCTCTGCGCAGAGATCCACGACCTTGCCCTGCTCCACGATGATCATGCACTGTCCGTCCGCAACCGCGATAACGGAACCGTTGGAGATGATGTTGTCCACGCCCTTTGTGTTAGATGATCTGCCTGACACTCTCTTCTGGCCCTTTACCATGAGCGTATCATTTGCAATAGCTTCGCAGTAAAAATATTCTTTCCACTGATCAGCCATTACACCCCCGGCCGCGCCGGTTAAAGCTTTTATCAATCCCATAATTTTCTCCTTTTCCCGATCTACATACATCAGCAAAGGCTCAGAGCCCGGTGATGTTATGTAAACCAAAACATGTTAACACTCCGTCTTCTATAATATCAGATTTTTTATTTATATACTACTTTTTTTTAAAGGAATCTCAGCGGGGGCAAAACCGGCCTGTGAAATAAAGTCAGAAGGTAGGGTCCGCTTATATCCGTCCCTTTCGGGGACACAGAGAAACAGACACTTTCTCGCCCTGGTCATAGCCACATACATGAGCCGTCTCTCCTCCTCTGTCTCCTCCGTATTCCGGGCGCTTTTATACGGAATGTTTCCGCAGATCACATCGGTGATGAATACCGTATCAAACTCCAGACCTTTACTGGCGTGCATTGTCATGAGCCGTATCGAGTCATCCCCGTCTTCATCTTTCCCTTCACGTTCTTTATCATGGTCCTTTTCTTCCATGCGTTCTTTTTCCGTTTCAGCCCCGGCCTGCCCGCCTTTTTCCAGAAACTCTTCTATGGTTTCATATCCTGATGAAAGCCTGAGCAGCTCCTTCTTTACGCCCTCAAAGGATCCGGGATCGATACCCCTTTCTTTTGCATATTCCTTAAGATATCCCTCATAACCTGCGACCCTGAAAATATAAGTAATGGCGGCATAAGGCCTCATATGCTCCATCGCCTTTATGTCATTCATCATTTTTTCAAGATAAGGCTGTGCTCGCCTTCCCTCAAACAGCCCGGCCATTCCTTCGGGGTCAACAGTTTCCGGCACAAGAGTCCTGTCAATATATCGATAGGGTCTGTTCATTATCTTGAGAAAATTTTTCCTGCTCAGATCCCCGGAGACAAGTTTCAGATAGGAGCGTATATCATCTGCGATGAAATGATCTAAAACGCTTCCTTCTTTATTGTTCATTATAAGTCTGTGCCCGTCCTTTTTTAAAAGATCTCCAAGCATGGCACACCTTCTGCGGGTCCTTGACAAAACGGCAAGACTGCCGCTGTGTGCGAGCCGGTATCGAGATATATATTCGGCTTCTTTTTTTATATCCTCAAACTCTAATACGGCTGAAAGGCCATCTTTTTCCTTCACCCCGGAAACCCTTTTATCGAACCTGTTTTTATTGTTTTTGATAAGGGACAGGCTGTGACTGATCACACTGTTTTCGCTCCTGAAATTCTTATCCAGGACTATCCTTACGGCGCCGTTAAAATCATTGTCAAAGCCCAGCATGATGGAAGGCTGTGCACCCCTGAAGGAATATATGCTCTGATCGTCATCACCCACGGCAAAAAGATTTTCATCAGGGCCCAGCAGCAGCTTCACACTGGCGTACTGCAGCGGATCTATATCCTGGAATTCATCGATCATCAGATAGGAAAAACGCCGGGACCACTGCCTTCGCATGTCGCTTCTCCTGACCAGCATCCTGTGGGTCTTTATTATCATGTCGTCAAAATCGGTTTTACCCATGTGCCTTAATTCAGCCTCATAGATCCTCAGGATCTCGGGAAAGAGCTCAATGTCAACCGACCCCGGAACAGATTCCTTATCCAGGGCATGTCTCACCTTATGGCAGCTGATATCCCCGGAGAGGCGCTGTATGAATTCGGCCGGGTCCTGAGTCTGTATATCATACTTTTCCATGATATTCAAAAATATCCGCTGCCTGTCCGTTTCCGTAAGGATACTGCCCGCTCCCATCCCGGATTGCCTGAGTATATTGTAAAAGACCGAATGAAAAGTTCCGAAATGAGGCAAAGCCTCCCCCTGCAAAAGAAGTGCAGCCCTTTGCTGCATTTCCTTCGCCGCTGCTTTTGTAAAAGTTATGACAAGGATTTTGTCGGGAGAAACTCCCAGATCGTTAATGAGATGTGAAATGCGGTGGGTGATCACGAAGGTCTTGCCCGAACCGGGGCCTGCAATGATCATCGCAGGCCCCTTATGGTGCAATATAGCTCTTCTTTGTGCATCCGTACACCGCAGGTTTTCGGTTATATTCAAATACTCCGTTACCTCCTACTGTTTATTCGCCTCCTGCCTGTTCTTGAAATTACCCTTTCCGACGATAATGGCTTTATCGCCGTCAAATTCGACAGTATAATCTTTTTTGCCAAGCTTCATCGGGATGCCGTTGATAGTTGCCGTAACCTTTGTCGCCTTCTTTTTGACGGGATCCACCTTCGCCGTGACCACTGCCTTAGACAGATCGGCCGGCTCTATCATAAAATACACAGGCTGGGTCTTCAGCTCCTTATTAAGCTGTTTGATCAGCTTTTTCTGTTCTTTGGTAGCAGCTTTGACTGCCTTGAAGCTGAGGATAAAGTGCGGCTTCTTCTTATCAGGTACGACATTTCCCGAAGCCGTGGCATTCTTATTGTTCTTAAATTTGGGTGCAGGCAGGGCATACGACAGGATCATGCCGTTTTCAGCGACGCTGTTCACACTGATACTCACATCCGCAACAGAAGACTTGTTTACCTTATTGTAACCTGACACATGCTTCTTTGAATTGTAGTCCACCCTTTTGACCGTAGTTATCTCAAGTACAAAGTCACTTTGATCGGGATTCTTTGTACTAAGCTCAAACCTGATATGCTGAAGATTATCATCGCTCACGGTTTCGCCATCCGGTTTGGTATCGGGTTTCGTATCAGGTCCGGAGGGTTTCATTTTCCACCCGGCGTACAGTGTAAATGACTCCTTCACCTGTGAAGCAAGATCATAAGCAAGCTTTGCTTCCTTATCCGTATACCAGCCGGTAAAAAGCCAATTCTCATCAACAGGGTCCTCAGGCTTCCTGACAGTACCGCCCTCCTCGATGACCTGTTCGGGGATCTCACTTTTTCCGTGACCGTTCAGATCGAATTTGACCGAATAAGTCTTTACTTCAGCGTTCATCCACCTGGCATACAAAAGAGTATCCTCTGTTATGGGAGTGGAAAAATCAAAGGGCTCATCTGAATCACCGTCACTGAACCAGCCAATGAAATCATAATCCTGAGCAGAAGGATCGGAAGGCCTTGAAGCTGTTTTGCCCTCATACACTTCCTGCACCGCCGGTGCCGGGCCTTCCATACCGTTAAGGTTAAAGGTCACGGTATATTTCGTGTTCGATCCCCAGCCGGCGTAAATATAAATATCTTCCATTACCGAAGTGGAAAAATCATAGGGGACCGTACACTTTTTATCGGCGTACCATCCATCAAATATCGCATCATCCGTTTCGGGATCGGTCTCAGGTTTCATTGCCTTTCCGCCATCCGGCACCCTTTGGGATCCCGGATTTTTCCCTGACTTTCCGTTCAGGCTGAAGAAAACAGTATGCTGCACCTGTCCGGACAGTTTTATATGATCTGCTGTGGAAGTGTCTGCATTAAGGAAATACTTTTTATCATCAGACAGCTTTAATCCGTCAGGTTCCCATTTTGTCATTTTATCGGAAACCGTTATACCATCTGTCTGATATGAATAAACAGGCTTTTCACCGTCCGGAACCGTGACAGTCAGACAGCCGCCATTAATATTAATATTATTTTTGGCAGATATTCCATACATAGCATCATTTCTTTGTGTTAAGATGTCCAGATTGCCGTCAGTCACTATACCCTTTGCAGATACTCCGACCTTAAAGCCCTCCAGTCTGATATCACCGTTTAAGATGACGGTACCTTCATAAGACTGGATCCCGTAACCGATCTCATCATCCATAAGGGTTGCTTTTCCGTCTATGATAAGGGTATTATCGGTATCATCCCCCGGTATCGGTTTCTTGAAGATCAGGGCGGAGGTGCCGCCGGAATATTTTCCTATATCGGTATTTTTACCCTTCTCGAAATCATCAAAATACAGAACCTTCGTCACAGGATCATAGCTCACCTTTTTATTGCCCAGGATGTCATTACAATTATAGTTGGTGACCTCGGTCTCTCCGACCCACAGATTATATGACTGTACGAGCTTTGCATAAAGGGTCATGGAAGTATAGACCGGATTATTGAAATTATACTGTTCCGTGCAGGCCGCATCTTTATACCACGCCTTGAACACATAGCCGGTCACGAGCGGATCTTCAGGTCTTGTCAGTGTCTGGCCATGTTTTACGTTCGCAGGCTCCGGAGGAGTACCGGATACTCCGTTCAGATCAAATTTTACTTTGTACTCCGTGGTCAGATCCAGATCTGACCTTCTTAATTCACACGGAACGCTGGAAAAGTCAGACACAAGCCATTCTTTTCCCTCCTCATTCTGCTTTTTCCCGTTTATCTTCTCCGCAATGAGATATACATTGTAACTACTTCCCCATTCGCCTATTTCATATCCTTCAGGAAGATTAAAGATCACAGTTCCCTCACTGATATCCGCTGCATTAAAAGTGATCCCTTTTTTCAACTGTTTATAATACAAAAGCCTTGCGTTATTATCATTACCCCGGCTGAATAACTTATCCAGTATGATGACAGAGAGCGTGTTTGCATTAGCTGCATTCTTTTTTTTCAGCGTATAAGGTATTATGACCCTGGAGCCATCGATCTTTACTTTTTGTTCTGACGTGATCCCTGTCGTGAGATCATCATCCAGAATAGTCAGCTTGACGGGGGAATTAAAGCTTTTCCTTGACGAAAAAAGGATCGAAGCGAAATTGATATTAAACGCCGGAGATGCACCTCTTTCACCATCCGACTGACCGCCCGCGATCTGATCATAATATGTTATGGTAATATCTTTATTGAACCTCCTGTAAACGGGAAAAAACTTTTCTTCAGAAGACCTTAAATATAGTGTATGGATGCCGCCATATTGTGTTTTAACATTAAGAAAATGATCCGATTTATAGCGAAAAAAGCCAAAAGAATTTGTCGTGGCTTCTATGGGATCCAGTACAAAGATCCGGTCTCCCTTCAGCGATACATGATCATAAGAACTCATCTCACCACTGCCTGAGTATCCGTAGCTGGGAATTATAGCGTCTTTTTCAGCCGGTTCAAATACTATATTCTCTGTCCGCTCCAGAAAGTTCTCACCGTTCAGATAAGCTCTAAGCTCACAGTTTTCCCACCTGTGATCCCTGGACATATAATAATCATCGGCTTTCAAGTCCTTTACTTTCGCATAACCGCTGTCCACAAAAAGTGTTTTTTCAGTTCCGTCTTTGCTGAATTTCGTGGTGCCTGCGCACAGGACCCTGTAGAGATTCGTTTCATAGTAATCATCATTCGTCCTGTGTCCGAAATATACATAATCACCCTTCCACTCATCATCGGTACTACGTGGCGTACTGGGATATCGGAACATGGATGCCCCCAGATATGTATTTTCAATCGTTTTGTCAAAATCCACATCGCTTTCGCCGGGCAAAGGCGTCTCTTCTTCCGAAGTTTCCTCTGCTGCGGACAATAGTGCTTCTTCCGGCGTCTCTTCCGCTGCGGACACGGTATACTCTGTCCTCAGAGCCATTGCTGTGATCAAGGCAAACATTAAAGTGACTGCAGGTAATATCCTGATCTTATTCTTTTTCATTTTCCTTACTCCCATCAAAGATTCAATTAAGTTCATGCTCAAAGTATAACAGAACTCGGATTTGATGGCAAATCCTTAACAACAAACCATCCCGTGTCAGATCATCTCTGAACTATGAAATTAAAATCCCGCAGGTAAGCCGATCATAGCTTAACTACGGGATTCTATCATTAGTGCAGGAGATGGGACTTGAACCCACACGGTATTGCTACCACAGGCACCTGAAGCCTGCGCGTCTGCCAATTCCACCACTCCTGCGTGTGCGAAAAACGCAACAAAGAGCATTATATATTATACGGCGGAATTTGTCAAACTATTTCATCAATAAATTTTACAGCGGTATGTTTCCATGACGCCTTTTGGGAAGGGAAACCTCCTTATTCTTGAAGGCTTCTATTGACTGAAGGATCCTTTCCCTTGTCTCCTCCGGCAGGATCACCTCGTCAATAAGACCTATGGAGGCGGCGTAATAGGGATTATAATACTCTTCCTCATATTCGGCCTTAAACTTTTCCTTAAGAGTCTCGGGATCGTCTGCGGCCTTGAGTTCCCGCCTCTTTAATATCCCAACGGCTCCCTCGGCACTCATGATGGCTATCTGTGCGATGGGCCATGCAAAAACATAATCAGCCCCCAGGCTCTTTGAATTCATGGCAAGATATGCACCGCCGTAAGCCTTTCTCAAGATAAGGGTGATCTTCGGAACGGTAGCCTCCGAAAAGGCATATAAAAGCTTGGCTCCCCGCCTTATGACTCCGCTGGTTTCCATTTCCAGTCCGGGAAGATATCCCGGCACATCCACAAGGGCCAGAAGAGGTATCCTGAAGGCATCACAGAACCTTATGAACCTGGCGGCCTTTTCGGATGATTTAGCGTCAAGACTTCCGGCCAGCTCCCTGGGCTGATTGGCGACCACGCCCACAGACTGCCCTCCGATGCGTACAAAGCCCACAACTATATTTTTTGCATAATCTCTTTGCACTTCCAGAAACAGACCGCCGTCCGCAACAGTAAAGATCACGGGCCTTACATCATAGGGTCTTCTGGTATTATCCGGCACCAGAGTTTCCAGCTTATCCGAATCATCAATATTCAGATACTCTTTCCAGTAAGGTGTCTCTTCACAGCTCTGGGGCAGGTAATCCAGCAGTTCCCTGACCTTGGCCAGACAGTTTACATCATCTTCATAACAAAAATGTGCAACTCCGGACTTTTCCATGTGGACCCTGCTTCCACCCAGTTCATCCGCCGTAGTTTCCTGTCCTATGGCGGTTCTGACCACGTCGGGTCCCGTCAGATACATCTGTCCGTTATCCTTCTGCATAATGATAAAATCCATAAGTGCGGGAGAATAACTGGCCACACCGGCGCAAGGTCCCAGTACGACCGCGATCTGGGGAATAACGCCCGAAGCCATTACATTGGCATGTAAAATGGCGGAACAGCCGTTTAAGGCATACAGTCCCTCGTCCAGCCTGGCTCCGCCGCTGTCGTTTATAGAAATGTAAGGCGCCTTATGATCGATGGCCAGCTGTATTATCCTGCAGATCTTATCGGAATTACCCTTGCTTATGGTTCCGCCCATAACTGTAAAATCCTGGGATGAGATAAAGACCTGACGACCGTTAATCATACCATAACCCGTGATCACTCCGTCACCGGGATGATCCTTTGATTGGGATCCGCTGACGGGCACATCAGAAATATGCAGACTTTCAAAGGCCACAAAACTCCCCTCATCCACCAGAGCATTGATCCTCTCCATGGCCGTTAGTTTATTCTTTTCATGCTGCTTTTTTATTCGCTCCTCACCTCCGCCCAGGCGGACACTGTCTCTTTTTTCATTCAATTCCTTTCTGTACTTTTCATCCCACATTTTTACCTCCTGATTTATAAACCACTGTTTAATTTCCGACTTACTATTTATTCTTCATCACACTCTGTCATACTGAATTCTTTACAAAAACATGAACTCCTTCTGAACTTGAGCAGTATCACACATACCACCGCACAGATCAGGGTACCCACCGGAACAGACAGCCAGATGGCCTCTGCTCCGAAAACAGCAGGCAGCACAAATGATGCCCCGATAGGTGCTATGAGCGATAACATCACAGCTATGATAATGGATGACAGTCCGTCCTCCATACCCGTAAAATAAGCGGAAGCATACAATACAAAACCATAAAACAGACAGGATAAAGAACTTATCTTAAGGATCTTTGCGGCATAAGGCACAAGCAACTCGTCATATCCCACATAAAGTTCGGCTATGGCTCTTGAGAACAGTATACAGGACAAAAATGACAGGATCCCCAGGATAATGGTTAACACTATCCCTTTTTTAAGAACGCTTTTGATCTCACTTTCATCCCCCTGTCCTTTTTTGTAGCCCACCACTGTTATGGCTGTGGAACCAAGGCCGTAAAAAACAGCCAGGAAAACGCACATCACGTAATTATATATTCCCATTACCGCAACCCCCGCGGGGCCTATGAGTGAAATTATCCTGCCGTTGAGCACCAGAAGGGTAAGGTTCTCGGCGACGGTATCGATCATTTCGGATGCGCCGTTAAAACAAACCTCCCAGATCCTGCCCGGGTCTATCCTGAATCTGACGAAATACATCCTGTTTTCATTACGGATCGAGAAATAGGTCAGGGATACCACCGCTCCCACAAGAGCCGCTGTACAGGTGGCAACTGCAGCACCCTTAAGCCCCATGGAGAACTTACCCATCAACAGCCAGTCAAGAAAAACATTCGTACATCCCACAACCATGGATAGAATAAATCCGAACTTCACCCTTTCAAGAGAGACCCACAATGACTCAAAGGCCGAATCCACCAGGTGCACCGGCAGAAACAAAAAGACCAGAACTCCATATTCACCGCAAAGCGGGAGGATATCCTCCCCGGCCCCCTGCATTTTTAATATATCGTCCATATAAAATATGACTATGGGAGCTATGACCACTCCGAAAACAACCGCCAGAGCGATCAGCATGGTAAAGCATTTCCGCGCGCCATCCATATCACCGGCACCCTTATACTTTGCGATCAGCGCACTGCCTCCGCCCCCCAGCATGATACCGATGGAATAAACCGCAAAAAATACAGGCGCTACCAGATCCACCGCAGCAAGAGCGTCCACGCCCAGCATATTGGATACAAAATAACCATCCACCAGCATGAAGGACATGGTGGCGAAGGCGGTGAGCATAACGGGAAGTGAATACAATATAAGCTTTTTATATGTAAAATGTTCCGTCAGTTCTATTTTTTTCATGATACAAGCCCGATCTCCGAGGGCTTTACTCCGCTTGTCAGTTTCTCGATCACATAAGCGTAACTCTTCAAGAACCAACTGATGAAGTTTTCACTGTACGCAAGGGAATTATAGGTGAGATTCACATAGAAGCCGTCAGCCCTGCGGTGTACAAAGAAATCAAACACTTCATACTCATAATCCTCAATCTCCTCATAATGGGCTGCTCCCCCACAGAATTCGAACGGATCGTCAGGATCGGTACCCTGATAGGAAAATGCTGTGATGATCGGTACCGGATCCGCATGATACAAAGCATGCATACGGCACTTAAGTATATCCGTCTCCGTCTGTTTCACAAAATCCGAGGCACTCATCTCATCATCAAACCTCACGCACAGCGGATGATGTCGGTAAACACATCCAATGGTACGGGACAGGGCAGCGTCATCCCTACCGTTGTAAATGGTAAGGGTCACCGCAGCCTTTTCCTTATTGAGATAGGCCTGCATAAAACCATAGGCCGCTGAAAAGAGACTGGATGTGGTGACATTGTTTTCCGCAGTAAACCGGTCAACTATTTCCTGATCCAGCTCAAGCTTTTCAAAGATATCAAGGGTCTCATTTTCATCTCCGGGATCCAGATCCCCCGGCAGCACACTCTGCTTGTCCGTAAATGATGCGCAGAATTTTTTATTCCATTTGATCTCCTGCTCATACTCT
>JAEEGL012710579.1_pt1 | contig 10003 bp, 6 predicted proteins | sample 9134231 | NCBI WGS metagenome assembly JAEEGL01 (sample SAMN16246548, study PRJNA631951) | gut metagenome | biome: gut microbiome; feature: rumen; material: fiber-attached | host: Bos | place: Iran: Karaj | collected 2018-10 | reverse complement strand
GAGCTGCAAACATCTTGAGGAAAGTATTCCCAAAGGTAAGCCAATGGGATAGAGGCATAGTGGACATGCCCTGTTCTGCAGGCTGCATAGAGCATCCTGCAGGTTCATGCCGCTCTGCGGCATAACAGAAACCCTTTCCGATGTGGAGTCGGTGAGGGCAGTTCATACTTTCGTTATTGACGGCAAAAGATTGGAGGACACTATGACATTACTTGAAGAGTACAAGCAGAAAAACCTGGAACTAGCTTACCTGGGCCACGCCCTTACACTGATGCACTGGGATCTGGAGACCAAGGCTCCCGACGGCGCCAAGGAAAAGCTGTCGGATGCCATGACATTCTTTTCCACAGAACACTTCAGAAAGAGCACCTCGGATGAATTCTACAATCTGGTGGTTAAGCTCTCTGAACCTGAGGAATTTGAGAAGCTGGACGACGTTTATAAGTTTGATATCACAAGGGTAAAAAGAGAACTGGACAAAATGAGACGTGTTCCCGCAGACTTCTACGAGGAATATGTGCGCACCATGAACACTTCCACCATCGCATGGCCAAAGGCCAAGCAAAGTAACGACTGGGAGTCCTTCAAAGAGCCCCTGAAGAATACTATAGAAGCAGTCAAAAAGATGCAGAAGTACACGGATCCGGACAAGGAGGTATACGACTCCCTCATCGATCAGTACGAGGAAGGCATGACCTGCGAAGTCATCGACAGGGTTTTCGACGAGCTAAAAAAGGGCCTTGTTCCCCTGGTTGAGAAGATCACAGCCAGACCCGCTCCTGACCACAGCCTCTTTACCATGGCAATTCCCGTCCACAGGCAGGATGAGCTGTGCAGGTTCCTGGTGGAGTACATGGGCATGGATATGAACAGATTCTCCCAGGCCGAGACCGAGCACCCCTTCACCACCAATATGAACATCGATGATGTGAGGATCACCAACCACTACCACGTAAATAACATCATCGCTCCCATCTTCTCAGCCATCCATGAGGGAGGCCACGCTCTCTTCGAGCAGAACATTGACCCCAAATATGAGTACACGGCAGGATCAAGGATCGGATACATGGGACTTCACGAGAGCCAGTCCAGATTCTTTGAAAATGTCCTCGGAAGGAACATCAATTTCTGGAAGCCCATCTGGCCCAAGGTCCTTGAGATCATCCCTGAGTTTAAGGATATTACCCTGGAGCAGTTCCACCGCGAGATCTGTCGTGTTGAGAACTCCTTCATAAGGACCGATGCAGACGAACTCACCTACTGCCTCCACGTGATACTGCGCTACGAGATCGAGCGCGAGATCTTCGTTAACGGTGCCTCAGTGGACGACCTTCCGGAGATGTGGAACAACAAGATGCAGCAGCTCCTCCACATAACTCCCCGGGCCTACAGCGAGGGCATCCTTCAGGATATGCACTGGTCCGACGGAAGCTTCGGCTACTTCCCCTCCTACCTTCTGGGCAGCATCTACGACGGTATGTTCCTGGAAGCAATGGAAAAGAGCCTCGGCAGTGTAGATGATATCCTGGCAGCCGGCGACATCAAAAAGATCACCGCCTGGCTCAAGGAAAACATCCACCGCTACGGCTCCACCCGCACCTCCGGCGAAGTCCTGAAGGCCGTCTGCGGCAGCGACCTCTCCGCACAGCCCCTGCTGCGCTACTTCACACAGCGCTACACCCAGCTGTACAACCTGGAATGATTTAGTCCAGCGGCATAGAAAAAGTTTTCGTCTTCTTGGGACGCTTGCGCTCCGAAATTTCTGGCAGCGGTACCAGGCTCGAAAAAACCTCGCCAGATGCCGGCCGAAATTTGAGGCCCTGCGAAAGACGAAAATCTTTTTCTATGCCGCTTCACTCAATGATTTCTATTTGTTAAATATCTTTTATACAATTACATAAAACCGAACCCTGTACCGATGTAGTTTTCGTGAGAGCATGATACGACAGACAAGCAGCGGTTTGAGTACACAGCCCTGCCCGGGAGGACGGAGCAATAAAAATAGCACAGTATTTTGCGATTTTTAATCCACGGAGTCGAGACCTGGCAATCTCAAGTGCCATTGCACGCAGAGATTGCCGCTTAGGGCTCGACGGAGTGCTTGGATTAACATGAGCAAAAACTGTGCTTTTTTATTGATTCGGCCTCCCGGGCAGGGCGTCACCATTCTATGGCGCCGGATTATATCAGCGGGTACTACTGCGGTACTGCACGGGGGTCATACCGTATTTCTTTTTGAAGAGGCGGTTGAAGTGCTCCACATTCTGGTAGCCTGCTGCCTCTGCCACCTTCTCAACCTTCATGTTGCCGTTTCTGAGCAGGGTACTTGCCTTGTTGAGACGGATTCTCTTTACGTTCTCCCCAAAGGTCATGCCTGACTTCTCCTTGATGTACTTGGAGAGGTAGGGCTTTGAGAGATAGAACTGGCTGGAGAGGTCATCCAGGGTCACGGTGAGGTAGTTTTCCTGGATGTAATTGATGATGGAATTGATCCTCTCATCCTTGTTGTTCTTGATGTCTCTGACTGTGTCTATCTGATTTACAGCTATTACAAGGGCATTGATGGATGACTTGATGATATCCTCGTCGATTCCCACGCCCCAGAACTTCTGGCCGTTGTAGGTGATTCCCACATATGAGCAGGCCTTGGAGGAAGATCCACGTGAAAGGGCATGCTCCTCGTAGGTTGAAAGCTCGTAGCTTATGTTAAAGTACTGCTTTATCGCATTGCTGACAGCGTCCAGACGTCCGTTACCGTTGGCCTCAACCACATGCTCTTTGTCGCCGTGGCTAACGGTTACCTCTGCCAGGATTCCGTCTATCTGCTTGAAGTGAACCTCGGGGATCCTGAATACATTGTCGTTGTGAACGTACTTGTCCTCGAATATCTGATAGATCCTTGCAGGTGAAAGCTCAGCATGCTCTCTGTCGGAGATATCCTTGATGGTGTAGCTGATGTCTGCCTGCATCTCCTTGGGTATGGTCATACCGTAGTTGGTCTTCAGGATGTAGTTTACGCCACCCTTTCCGGACTGGCTGTTGATCCTGATAACGTCTCCGTCGTACTCTCTTCCAAGGTCCTTGGGATCGATGGGAAGATAGGGAACAGACCAGATGCCCTTGTCCCTCTTCTGCTCGTGCCAGGAGAATCCCTTTGAGATAGCATCCTGGTGAGAGCCGGAGAAAGCTGTAAATACCAGCTGTCCTGCATAGGGCTGTCTCTCGTATATGTGCATCCTTGTAAGTCTCTCGTAGGTCTCCCCCACCTCTGCGATGTGGCTGAAGTCCAGTCCCGGATCTACTCCGTGGGAATACATGTTGATGGCAAGGGTCACGATATCAACGTTACCTGTTCTCTCACCGTTTCCAAACAGCGTTCCCTCGATCCTGTCGGCACCTGCCAGACATCCAAGCTCAGCATCGCTGACGCCTGATCCTCTGTCATTGTGAGGGTGAAGGGAAAGAGTTACCGCATCCCTGTACTTGAGGTTCTTGCTGATATACTCCACCTGTGTGGCGAATACGTGGGGCATTGCTATCTCAACTGTGGTGGGTATGTTGATCACAACCTTGTTCTCCTTGGTGGGCTTCCACACATCAAGAACCGCGTTGCAGACTTCAACTGCGTAGTCCACCTCTGTTCCCGGGAAGCTCTCAGGTGAGTATTCAAAAGAGAAGTTGCCGCTGGTCTCTTTTGCAAGCTTATCAAGGAGCATTGCTCCGTCCACCGCGATCTTCTTGACCTCTTCCTTGCTCTTTTTGAACACCTGCTCGCGCTGTGCCACTGAGGTGGAATTGTAGAGGTGGATGATGGCTCTGGGCGCACCCTTTACAGCCTCAAAGGTCCTCTTTATGATGTGTTCCCTGGCCTGTGTCAGCACCTGGACCGTTACATCGTCAGGGATCATGTTCTTTTCTATGAGAGTTCTTGCAAACTCAAACTCTGTTTCCGAGGCAGCGGGAAATCCGATTTCAATTTCCTTAAAGCCAAGATTTACCAGCATGGTAAAAAACTCAAGCTTCTCATCAAGGCTCATGGGCTCGATAAGAGCCTGGTTGCCGTCCCTGAGATCTACGCTGCACCAGATGGGCGGATGATCGATATAGTCCTTTTTGACCCATTCAAAGGTAGGCTGCGGTGGCATGAAGTATTGACGCTGGTATTTCTCTACATTTTTCATAGCTGCTCCTCTATTCTTATGTATTGATGATTTTTATCCTGCAGATAGCATAAATTCTGTGGTTTGCTTGATTGTTTTTGCATCCCGTGGATAATTTTTCATCGCTTTGGTTGATAGTAATTATCATACCATAATTATGTGCAAATACATCATGGCAATTTTAATCATTTTCTTGATAATATTTAATATTAAGAAAGATAAAAAAGAGCCGGTGGCTCATTTTAAGAAAAATGAACCACCAGCCCTGTCACATAGAAGCCAGTACAAATACCAGCGGTGAATTCCAGTATATCGTTATCTCATTGAGGGAGTAGCACTGCACATGATCCATGTAGCACTTCATGGGCGGCAGGTCCCCCGGCAGCGTCATTGCCAGCTCATCCTGAAGCCCTCTGTTGGGACCACCAGACACCAGTCCCGGCCATGGCTCGTCGATGTCATCAACAGCTGTCGGCCTAAGGTGCGGATTCTTAAAGGCCCTCTCTCCGTTACCCGTCACATAGCTTATATCCATGCTGTTGCAGCCAAGCAGGTAGTCAAGTCCCGCCTGGACAGCGCCTCTATACTTGCTCTTATCCTCCGAAAGTCTATCTGCCACAGTCAGGATCATCATGTATTTAAGAAGCTCCATGTTGCTTCCCCAGATAAAATCCTCTTTTTTCATACAAAGGCCAAAGCCGTTCTTTTCTGCAACACCTGTCAGCCTGTCAGCTTCCTTCACAAAGCTTTCGCTTATCTGCCTGCACAGCTCATCTTTGTCATTCTTAAGAAGGATCGACAGTCCTCCAAGTCCTGCAACCTCAGCCCAGCCAAGGCAGGTGAGAACGTCTCCCTGATAGCCCTTGGTCTTAGCGCTTTTGTCAAACTCCAGAACCTTCTCCTTCTGGATAAGAGCATCCTTTTTGTACCTGTCATCCCCGGTAGCCTCATACAACGAAGCTGCTGCCCAGAACCTGTTGGAGAAATCCTCCGCCTCATCGTACTGTCCGGTATTGGAGCCCTCCACGTTGTAGAACAAAAGCGGCTCAGGGTTCTTTATAAGCCAGTCATAGGACTTAAGGGCAGTATCCATAAGCCTGTCAGCATAGTCACTGTCATAGTCTCTGTAAACAGTTGCTGCCAGCGCCATCACAGCTGCCACGTCCGCAGTGGCTATGGATGACACTGCAAAAAGAAACAGCTCCTCCTTGTCGTCCTGCGGCATTTCAAAAGGTGCATGGCAGAAGGTTGTAACCTTGTGATAGACGGCTCCGTCCTCTCTTTGCATCTTCATAAGAAAATCCAGCTCAACCCTGACCTCTGCCAGGATGTCGGGCAGATTGCCGCTATTACAGGGCACCTTGGGGATATCAAATTCCACATCAAGCAGCCCCTTAAAGAACCTTACGCCGTACAAAAGATGTGCCGCTGCCACAGAACCTGCCGTGGAATACCTGCCGTAGTCCCCTGCATCGTGCCAGCCGCCTGTCACATCCTTTTTGATGCCATCGCTTCCATATACTGTTGCAAGGCTCATGTGGCAGGGATCGTGATAGTACTGTCCTGCATACTCACTATTAAGGGCATCCCCGCAGCGCAGATAGTAAAAGCACTTGCAGACATCCCTCATGAGCTTCTCATATACGTTTTCTCCTATACTAAAGATGCAGGATTCCTCACTGCCTGCAAGGATGCGGTATTTACCGGTTTCGGTAAGCTCACTGAAATCCGCAATATATGTATCCTCACCGGAGATCTCATCACCGCCGAAATGCCTTACACTTCCTGTGTAGACACACTTTCCGTCAACAGTCCTTACGTCGAACTCTTCACACTCAAAATCCAGCACAGCTCTTTTACTGCTGTCCGGCAAAAAACCGACCTGATCTATAAGAATCCTGCTCATCTTAATCCTCCTAATAATTATGTATCCATACCATTATATCAAGATAAATGAACATATTTATAAAATAATTATGACTTTATCTTCATCCCGGTAGTAAAGGCAAAGGGATACATAAATATCCTCTCATTGCCGTCATCAAAGGTGACGGTAAACTTGGTGGGTAACTCATCGTCGTCCCAGGTCACATCCGTTATAACGCCGCTTCCGTACTTAACCTGACTTACCCTCTCTCCGATCACCAGATTGTCGGGAACTTTGCTGTTATCTGCAGGGGCCTTCTTCTTTTTAAGAAGAATTGTCGGCTTTGTCAGGATGTTTTCCTTCTTTTTCACAGCCGCTCCTGACTCAATGCTCTTTTTCTTTTCCTTGGGAAAAAGCTCTCCGATAAACATGGAAGGCTCGTCCTCATACCTTAAAAGAGTCAGCTTTTCTTTGGCCCTGGTAAGACCCACGTAAAAGATCCGCCTCTCCTCTTCGTAGTCCCGCTTGTCCTGCGTTGTTGCACTCTTAAAGTCCTTGATGATCCTGCTGGGAAATACTCCGTTTATCACATCCATCAAAATGACCTCGTCGTACTCAAGTCCCTTGCTGGAATGGATAGTGGACAGGACAAAGTCCGAACTGTAATCCTCTTTTTTATCGGTAAGGATAAGCCGCAGTTCCCCAAGTCTGTCCAGGAACCCCCGGATCGTACTTTCATTTTTGGCAAGCATCTCAAGGATAAAGAGCTTGTTGTCATCCATGTTGTTGTCCCTTAGGTAATCCCCGTAGCCCATATATCTGTCGATCCTTGAAAGTGCCTTAGAGGGGGTCTCAGAAGCCATGTTCCTGAAGTGGGTCCGCAGGGATCTTAAGCTTCCAAGGATATGCTTGTTTATATCCAGTTCCTCTGCTGCATCCAGGATCCCTGTGTGCTTCATGTCAGCAACATAGCACATCCTCTCTGCGTCCGGCTTTCTAAGAAACGTCTGGAACTTGAAATATATCTTCATGAACAGCTCGGGGTCCATGGGGCTTAGCGCGAAATTCAGGATGTTCATCACATCCACAACCACCCTGTGGGTAAAGAAAGCCATGTCCGCACTCTTTATCCTGTAAGAAACGCCCTCCCTCTCAAGAAGGTCCACCAGCGGCAGGATACTCTCATTGTCCCTGTAGAGAACCGCCCTCTGGGTACTGTTCTTTCTAGCCATTTCAAGGAGGTACTTATACTGCGCTCTCCTGCTTCCAAGCTCTGTTATGTTTATATCCGCTGCCGCCTCTTTAGTGGCACACATATGCTTTTCATGGCGGCTGAAGTTCTTTTGTATGAACTTATCTGCAATCTCAACTATCCTGGCATCGGACCTGTAGTTCTTGTCCATCACAAGGACCCTTGCCCCCTTGTGTTCCTTTTCAAAGTTTAAAAGAGCTTCCGGGTAAGCCGCACGAAATCCGTATATGCTCTGGTCCTCATCTCCCACCATAAACAGATTGCCGCTCTCCCCGGCAAGGATCGCTATTATAAGGTGCTGGATCCTGGAGGTATCCTGGGCCTCATCCACGCAGATATATCTGTATCTGTCCCTGTAAAAAGAAAGAAGCTGCTCCGAGCCCTTCAGCATCCTGTAGGCATATATCATCTGATCGTCGTAGTCCATGAGGCTCCTTAACTTGAGCTCCCTGTTATAGCCGTCATAGATCTCCCAGAGCTTAAGCCCCTCATCATCTCCCAGCTGCCGTATCTGCTTCTCATCAAGGAGCATGTTCTTGCAGTAGGTGATCAGCGTCCTCACATTCTTGATATCGCTCTCTGTTGGATACTCCTCCATTGTCTTAACAAACAGGTCCGTCAGGATCTTGCCGGATATCTTCTCATCCGTCAGAAGATCAAAGGACTTCTTGCCAATGAGTCTTCCGTAGTGGCTTATTATCCTGGCGCATATACCATTGATGGTCCGAAATTCCAGTCCCCTGGACATATCCTCTCCAAAAAGCTTTTCAAACCTTCTTGCCATGTCCCTGGTTGCAGCCACGGTATAGGTCAGCGTCAGAATATTCTCCGGAGGAATCTCTTTTACTTTAAGCATATATCCCAGCCTGTTGACCAGGACCGTGGTCTTGCCGCTTCCCGGTACCGCCAGCAGCAAGACCGGTCCGTCAATACTCTTCACCGCCGTAAGCTGCTGGTCATTAAGCGTACTTGCGAATTTATCTAAAAAATCTTTCTCTGTCATCAGTTACCTTTTCATGTTCATCTTTTCACAGCAAATATCATATCATCATAGCCTGATTATAGCCAATAAAAAGAGCTGCAACACCAAAGTGCTACAGCTCCGAACCGCTTGCCGGTTACCTGTTTATTTGTCGTATCTGCTTACGTAATCAGGACGATTCTCCATCAAAAGTGCTGCTACCAGATAAAGTACAGCTCCTGTTCCTCCGGAGAGTGAAAAGATCGCCCAAAGGATCCTGACCACTGTGGGGTCCCAGTCAAAATACTCTGCTATGCCGCCGCATACGCCAAAAATCTTTCTGTCATTGCTTCTGTACAATTTTTTCTCCATAACATAAACCTCCTTGGTAAAACTCCGAACACATCAGGCTTTTATGAATAAATTGTAAGCAAAAAAGCTAAACAGTTACATGACAGCTTCAGCGTATTACCCCGCTTTATTCTCCGATTTTGGAAAAAATAATTACTCTTTCGCAGCGATAAGTCTTTCTTTGGCATCCTCCAAGGCTGCTATACAATCGTCGCAGAAGGTATCAAACTCAGGGTCCTCCCTGTACTGTTCAGGGTGTGAAAGCACATAGTCAAGGGCTATGCGAACCCCTTTGTGAAAAGGAATATTGGTGGTCATATTCGGAACGAGTCTCTTGAGCTTGGAGTTGTCAAAGACCACCGAAACAGCCTTGTCCCCCAGAAGTCCTCCCCTGAAGTCGTAGCCGTATCTTGCGCCCACCTCGCTCAAAAAATCCGAGGAGACATGATAGGCCTTGAGCTCCACGCCCAGGGCATCAGCTATGGTGCTGTATATCTGATCCCAGCTAAGGATCTCATCTCCGGTTATCTGGAAAGCCTCACCGATGGCATGTCTGTTTCCCATAAGTCCGGTAAAGCCTATTGCAAAATCGCTGTTGAAGGTAAGGGCCCATAGCGAGGAGCCGTCGCCCTGAATGATGACAGGCTTACCCTGCTGCATCCTCTTTATAACCTGATAAAATCCCTTGTCACCATGAACTCCCAGAGGAATGTTCCTCTCATCATAGGTATGACTTGGGCGTACTATGGTCACAGGAAAGCCCTCTAAGCGGTACTTATCCATAAGGAACTCCTCACAGGCGATCTTGTTCCTTGAGTACTCCCAGTATGGATTGGCAAGAGTAGTCCCTTCCGTTATCACATATGAAGCCGCAGGTTTGTTGTAGGCAGATGCAGAGCTGATAAAGATGTACTGCCTTGTCTTTCCCTTAAAGAGCCTGTAGTCACGCTCAACTGCCTCCGGCACGAAAGCTATAAAGTCGCTGACCACATCAAAGCTAAGTCCCTCCAGCTTTTTCTTAACATCCTCTTCATCATTGATATCCGCTGTGATCTGCTTAACCGATGCCGGCACCTCGCTCTTTCTGTTTCCTCTGTTGAGAAGGTATACCTCCCACAGAGGGTTCTCTGACAGCCTTCTGACTATCCCCATGCTTATTGTGCCTGTTCCGCCGATAAATAGTGCTCTCATGTGTATTCCCCTTTCTTGAAACCGGATCAATGGCCAACTGCATTTATTATATCAAGCGAAAGGTGCCTGTCACCAATGTGTTCGCACCGAAACTATAGCGATACCGTAAATGTACTTCCGCTTCCCGGCCAGCTGGAAACAGTAATTTCTCCACCACATAACGTGACGATACGTCTAACTATTGCAAGTCCTATGCCACTTCCCTTGTTAAGGCTGACAGT
>JAEEGL012373671.1_pt1 | contig 10003 bp, 4 predicted proteins | sample 9134231 | NCBI WGS metagenome assembly JAEEGL01 (sample SAMN16246548, study PRJNA631951) | gut metagenome | biome: gut microbiome; feature: rumen; material: fiber-attached | host: Bos | place: Iran: Karaj | collected 2018-10 | reverse complement strand
GTTGAACGGCGTCGTCGCGCTCGTGGGCTCCGGCTCACCGGCGGCACGCCACAGGAAGGTCACCACGTGGCCTCTGGTGCAGGCATTTTCAGGACCGAAGTGAGTGTCGTCGGTGCCCTTGGTGATCTGCGGCGTATGCTTATAGGCCCAGTAGACCGCGTCATAGTAGAACTTGCCGGGATCCTTCACGTCCTCGAAGAGGAAGTCGTCGTCCGGCTTCTCCAAAAGAGCATCGATGGCAGCCGTCAGATCCTTGGTCGCTTTGTCGATCTCCGCCTGGGTGGCGTCGGTCTTGTCCCGGGCCGCCTTGGCGGCCTTGAGAGCATCCTCGAGGGCCTTGACGGAATCGTCGGTGTATTTGCTCGGGTCGATCTTTTCCGCCTTTTCGATGGCCTGATTCAGCGCGGTCGGCTCGATGGGTATTATATGATCCAGCGCATCCATCGCGTCCTTCACAGCCTGGACAGCATCGTTGATCTGCTTCTGTGTGGCGTCGGGATCGGCTTGGACGGTCTTGGCGGCGGCGACGGCCTCCTCAAGGGCGGCAACGGATGCGTCGGTGTACTCGTCCTTGTTGACCTTCTCGGCTGCTTCGATGGCTTCCTTGAGGGCGGCCTTGTCGGGCTTGACCGGCGTGCCGCCGCCCAGGGTGTACAGGCGGATGGAGCTGCCGTAGGTCTCGCCGTCCCAGCTGTCCAGGGCGACGCCGGGGGCGTCGAAGCCGGACTCGCGGCCGCTCAGGGTGAAGTTATAGTCGGTGGACTGGTGGGAGTTGGTATAGACCGCATAGCTGCCGTCCTGGCGCTGATAGAAGGAGATCATGGCATACTGCGGACTGTTGGGATTCATCTCGCCCACGCTCAGCGGCGCGGTGCCGCTTCTGCCGGAGCGGCGGATCAGCTGCTTGCCTTCCTGATCCATGATGAAGTAGGTGGCTGCGCCGTCTCTTGCTTCGGGCACGTCCGCAGACGCATCGATGGTCCAGATGATGCTGTCGTCCACTTCGCTGGTGATCTTGCCGTCCTCAATGGTAACGGCAGTCGCGCCCAGGGAGTCGCCGCCGTCGTTGTAGTTCCCGCCGGCAGCGGTGGGCACATTGTTCAGGGCAAACTGGCCGTCGGCCACGATGACGTAGGCCATGCCCGGCTCGATTTCCGCGGCCTCGACCCATTCGGCCGCGCCGCCCATGCCCTCGATCAGAAGGTTTTTCAGCGTGAACTTGTAGCCGGCGGTCATGCCGGTGTAGGCGTCGATGAGGATCTCGTCGGCCTCGATGCCGCAGGCGTCGTAGGCGAACATCTCGGTGAATTCCTCGCCGTCGCTGCTGCGATAGCAGGTGTAGGTGTCGCCCACCTTTTCGATGCGCAGGAAGTAGGTGCCGGCGCTGGCGAAGCCGGGCGTGCTGGAATTGGTTTCCTCGGTGATGGCGCCGTCTTTGCGGATGAAGTCCTGCATGGCGCCGTCGCCGCCGCGGATGCCCACCAGGTTCTGGTTGTTGCCGCCTTCGGAGGCCACGAAGCCGAAGAACTGATAGTAGCCGTTGGCCGCGCCGTTGGCGTCAAACTCTACCTCCAGGGTGGCGGTCCAGTCGCCGGAGACGTCGACCTTTATCACATCGATGTCCTGCTCGGCGATACTCTGCTTGGCGGGCTCGATGCCGCCCTGGCTGGAAACCAGCGCCAGGCCCACGCCCTCTTCCACCGCGCTCTGGCTCTGGCCGGCGATCTCATACTTGCCGGCGTCGGCGGCGGTGGTAAAGTCGATGTTCGTCGAGCCGCCGCCGCTGATGCGGGGGATGCGGACGGTTTTCTCCTCGCCGCAGCGCTGGCAGGTGATTTTCTTGAGGCCGGTGCTCTCCCGCGTGGCGGGGATCAGGATCTCGCCCTCGTTCCAGTCATGGCCCAGGGCCTTGGTGGTGGAGATGATGGACGCCTGGCCGCAGATTTTGCACACGCCGGCGGTGTTGCCGCCCTCGGTGCAGGTGGGCGGGGTCACGACGGTTTCATAGTCGTGCTCGTGGTCTTCGTATACATCGTGGACCATGGCCTGGGGCTCGATGGGGTCGCCCTTGCGCCAGCTCTGGGGCGCGCCGGTGTAGGAGCTCTTGAAGCCGGAGGCTCTGGACAGGACGATCTTCTGGAACATGATGTTCTGGTCCATGGCGTAGATGCGCAGGGTATTGAGACCTTCCTGCAGGGCGACGCTGCCGTAGTTCATCACGTGGCCGCACTCCTTGATGTTGGTGGTCCAGGGGCCGTTGGAGTTGTTGCCGGCGATATAGTTGTTTTGCAGGGCGTTGCGGGTGGTGATGCTGCCGCCGTTGACCTGGGTGGCGAAGTTCAGCTCCCGACCCTCGAAGAAGGACAGGTCGTTGGCCTGGCCGAAGAAGATGTTGAGCTGATAGTTTCCGCTCAGTCCTGCGGGCACGTAAACCTTATAATCCAGCCAGGGGCCCTCGCCCGCGGCGCAGTCGTCGGTGTAGACGGGGAAGGGCTTCATGGTGCCGTTCGTCTTGCCGTAGCCGGGCATGGAGACCCAGCCCACGGCCTTGCCGTCGGGGGACTTGGACTGGCCGGCGCCGGCGTCGGTGTAGTTGGTGGCGATGAAGGAGAATACGTCGTTGGAGATGAACGCCGTGCCGTCGGGAACGTCGGCGGGCACGTCCACGACCTTGGCGCTGAGATTCACGGTGAAGCTCTGGCTGCCGGAGGCGATCTGGAAGCTTCCGCTGGCGTCGGCGGTGAGCTTGGACCAGTCCACGCTCACGCCGATGGTTTTGCCGGTGTAGACCTTGCCCGCGGCGGGGGCGTCCAGCACGGCCCAGTCGGGCAGGCCGGTGATCTCATAGTCCAGGGCGGCGGTGCCGGTGTTGGACATGGTCAGCGCGTAGGTCTGGCGCAGGGTGCTGTCGAAGCTCGGCATGGTGAGGGTGCCGGAGCTGGCGGGCTGGGAGCTGCCGGGCACGTCCACGCGCATCTGCCCGTTCTCGGACAGGGTGACGCGGGTGGGGGAGAAGGGCTGGGCGCTGTCGCGGTTCCAGCCGGAGTAGTGGAGGTGGCCCAGGGCGGTGATGCCGCACACGGTCTCGCCGTTGAAGGGGGAGGCCAGCATCATGCGGTACCATTTGTTCTTGCCGTTGAGCTGGGGGCCCAGCTTGTTGTACTCCGCGGTGTAGCCGCGGTCATTGGCCAGCATGGCGTCCACCTTGTCGGCATAGACGTTGGCCAGGGCGCTGTTGGCGCCGGCATAGAAGCGGTTCAGGCCCCAGTAGATCAGCACCTGGTTGACCGTGGCGGACTCCACGCCGGTGTAGTAGATGAGCTGATAGTAGGCGTCGTACAGGTCGGTGCCCTTGAATTTTTCGAGGTATTTGTTCGCGTTTTCCTCCAGCCGCTGGGCGAAGGCCAGGGTCTCCTGGGCCTCGTTGTAGGCGGTGAGGGAGTAGGTGTTGTTCGCCTGCTGCTCGGGCTTGCGGTTGCCGTTGAGGTGGGTATAGTCGGTGAGGATGTCGGCGATGGCCTGGAAGTCCTCCTCCGTCAGGCCCTTGCCGCCGGCAAACTGCTGCTTGACCCAGGCCAGGGTGTATTCCTCCCAGGTGATTGTCTCGTCGGTGTCCTCGGCGGCGGCCGTGCCGTAGGTGTCGAAGTCGTAGGCCATGTCCATCACGTAGCTCAGGGGCAGCTCCATGGGCTTGAGGTCGCCCACGTTGATCATCCAGGCGTCGTCCACGCCGTATTCATAGGCGGTGGTCAGGTTGTCCCAGGAGCGCTGCAGGGGCATGGTGTTGGTCCACATGGAGGTGTGGGGGCTGCCGACGAAGTCGAAGTGATAATAAAGGCCGTAGTTGAAGCGGTCCTTCTCGCCGTACTCGCCCAGGGTGCGCAGGTAGCCGTTGTTGTCCTCGCAGAACATGACGATGCGGTTGGTGTCCGCGCCCAGCAGGCTCGTGATCTCATCGTCGAAGACCAGGGCGGCGGAGCGGTCGGCGTTGTTCGGGTTGCTGCGGTCGCCGCCGTACCAGCAGTTTTCGACCTCCTTGTAAAGGGCGATGAGCTGGGGCGTGTCCTCCAGGCCGTACTGGTGCAGGATCCGGTCCTGCTCACGGATGACGTCCTTGAGGAGCTCCGCGTTCTGCTTGGTGGACAGCTCGCGGCCGTTGGCGTCGGTCAGGGCGGTGTCGTTCTCGCCGCGCATGCCGATGGTCAAAAGGTTGTCGAAGCTGCCGTTTCTCTTGATGCCGTCGCACCAGAAGTTGGAGATGTTGGTGGGGTTGGTCAGATAGTTCCAGGCGTTCAGGGAGGTGTTGTTCACCGTGGGCTGGTTATAGGTCCGGCTGCCCTGGAGGTTCTGCCATTCCACGCCGGCGCGCGCCATGGGCTCGTGGTGGGAGGCGCCCACCAGCACGCCGTAGCGGTCGGCCAGCACGGCGTTGGCCAGGGTCATGGGATACTGGCCGGGGCCGATGGAGTGCAGGCTGCCCTGGCCCAGGGCCTCGGATTCTTCGCGGGTATAGTTGGTGGTGTTGGTATCGGGGGCGCTGACGCTCTCGCCGTCCTTGCCCGGCTGATCGACATACATGGCGCCGCCCAGCAGATAGTGGTTCTCTGCCTCCATCCGGGCGAACTCGTTGCCGGTTTTCAGGGAGGAATAGGCGTCGTTGTTATTGCACATGCCCTCCACACCGTCGGAATTGAAGCTGTTGGACCACATGGCGGGCCAGAGGTAGTTGCCCTTCAGGCGGATCATCAGCTCGAAGACTTCATTATAAAACAGATAGTTGAGGCCGCCGTAATGGCTGTCGGCGAAGCCGTCCAGGTTGGGGTTTTCATCGTTGAAGAAGAAACCGCGGTAGTTAACCGAGGGGCGGCGGGAGACCGTCTCCAGCGCCGCAGGGGTGAAGGCCAGGGTGTCGCGGTGGGCGGGCACCGCATCGGCCCACCAGATCCAGGGGCTGACGCCGCCCAGGTCCTGGGTGATGTGGAACAGGCCGTAGAACGTGCCGCGCTTGTCCGCGCCGGCCACGACCACGCGGGTCTGGCTGCCGGAGGCGACGACCTTGATCTGATAACGCTCGAAATCGGGAGCCTTGAAGCTCTCGCCACTGGGGGTGATGTCCCAGTCGAGGTTCAGGTCCCGGATCAGCTTGTCCTCGAGGGTGCCGGCGATGATGACGACGCTCTCGGAACCGATTTTATCCACAACATTGTCCTTGATGCCCGGCTCGAGGACCTGGTTTTTGGCCTCGGCGGCCGTGGCGACGGCGCAGACCTTGGAGCTCTGGCCGGTGATGGCGCCGAAGTCCTCGGCGACCGCCATGGAGATCAGGGACAGGCCGTCATAGTCGGCGCCGTCGCGGTCGATGTAGATGGGCGCCGCGCCGTTGGAATCCGCCAGCACGACGGTGCCCGTCGGCGGTTCTGCGGCGGATACGGCGGGCAGTACGCCAAGCATCATGGCGAGCGCCAGCACGCAGGCCAGGATGCGCTTCATGGTTCTTCTCATTATCATTTCTCCTTTCACGGACATCCGATCCGCGGGCAAATCCCGCATTCTGCGTATAATTATAATTCGCGGCCGATATGATTGCAATTATTTCACCGCAGATGCCGGAAAATCTCCCCTTTGCCAAAAAACACGGTGCCCGGTTTGTACAAAAGTACATCTTGTTTTCGATTGGCGACGGGAATAATTACCTTTTGCGCGGCGGTCGGGACAAAAAAATCATGCATTTTTATTCGCACGGCGTATAAAGCTTGCGAAAGGCACCGGTATTGTGATACAATCACCAAAACAAGACGCACTATCCCGCGCGTTCAAAGGAGACAGGAACATGCGAATCGTCATCAAAGTCGGAACATCCACCCTGGCCTATCCCACGGGCCACGTCAACCTGCGCCGGATCTCCCGGCTGTGCCGGGTGCTCAGCGATTTCAAAAACGCCGGGAATGAGGTGATCCTCGTCAGCTCCGGCGCCATCGGCATGGGCGTGGGCAAGCTGGGACTCGACGGCCGCCCCGAGGACATCCAGGGCAAGCAGGCCGCCGCCGCCGTGGGCCAGTGCGAGCTGATGTACACCTATGACAAGGAGTTCTCCGAGTATCATCATACCGTCGCCCAGATCCTGATCACCGGCGGCGAGGTGGAGCAGCCGGAGCATTTCCGGAACTTCAAGAATACCATGGAACGGCTGCTTCAGTGGAACGTGCTGCCCATCGTCAATGAGAACGATACCGTCGCCACCCAGGAGATCGCCATCGGCGACAACGATACCCTGGCCGCCATCGTGGCCACCTCGATGCACGCGGATCTGCTGATCCTGCTGTCGGACATCGACGGCCTGTTCACCGCCGATCCGCGCACCGACCCGGATGCGGAGCTGATCGAGCGGGTGGAGGAGCTGACGCCGGAGATCTACGCCCTGGCGGGCGGCGAGGGCTCCGGCCTGGGCACCGGGGGCATGGTCACCAAGCTGAGCGCGGCGAAGCTTTGCATGGACGCCGGCTGCGACATGATCATCGCCAACGGCAGCAATCCCACCCTTCTGTACGCCCTGCTGGACGAGGTGGATTTCGGCACCCGCTTCTGCGCCCCCAAAAAGGAGGAAGAAACATGACCACAATGGAAATCCTCGCCCGGGCCAAGGCCGCCTGCGCCGGCGCCGCGGATCTGAAAGCCGGGAAAATCAACGAGGCTCTGGAAAAAATGGCCGACCGGCTCATCGCCCATACCCCCGGGATCCTGACGGCCAACGAAGCAGACATGGCGGCGGCGAAGGAAAAGCTCTCGTCCGTCATGCTCGACCGTCTGCTTTTGACGGAGGCCCGCATCGCCGCCATGGCAGAGGGCATCCGCGCCGTGGCGAAGCTGCCCTGTCCCTGCGGAGCGACGCTTTCCTCCCACCGGCTGCCCAACGGCCTGCGGGTGCGCAAGGTGGCCGTGCCCCTGGGCGTGGTGGCCATCATCTATGAGAGCCGGCCGAACGTCACCTCCGACGCCGCGGCCCTTTGCCTGAAAAGCGGCAACGTGTGCGTGCTGCGCAGCGGGCGCGACGCCTTCGCCTCGGCCAACGCCGTGACGGACGCCCTGCGCGCCGGTCTTGCGGATGCCGGGCTGAACCCGGACTTCATCCAGCTGGTCCAGGATCCCAGCCGCCGGAGCGCGTCAGAGCTCATGACCGCCGTGGGCTATGTGGATCTGCTGATCCCCCGGGGCGGCGGCGGACTGATCCGCGCCTGCACCGAGAACGCCAAGGTGCCCTGCATCCAGACGGGCATGGGCATCTGCCACATCTATGTGGACCGCAGCGCCGATTTTGACATGGCCCTGCGCATCATCAACAATGCCAAGACCAGCCGTCCCTCGGTGTGCAATGCCGAAGAGGTCCTGCTGGTCCATCGGGATATCGCGGGCGTATTCCTGCCCAAATTGAAGAAAATGCTCGTGGACGACCGCGCTGCGGAGGGCAAGCCCGCCGTGGAGCTGCGGCTGGACGAGGCCGCCGCGAAGATCATCGACGGCACCCCCGCCGGCCCCGCGGATTTCGATACGGAATTCCTGGACTACATCCTGGCGGTCCGCGTCGTGGACGGCGTGGACGAGGCCATCGCCCACATCAACGCCCACTCCACCCACCATTCCGAGGCCATCGTCACGGCCTCCAGCCGCAGCGCCGCCCGCTTCAGCCGGGAGGTGGACAGCGCCGCGGTGTACGTCAACGCTTCCACCCGGTTCACCGACGGCGGCGAATTCGGCCTGGGCTGCGAAATGGGCATCTCCACCCAGAAGCTCCATGCCCGGGGTCCCATGGGCCTGCGGGAGCTGACCACCTATAAATATGTGATCTCCGGCGACGGGCAGATCCGCTGATTTTACCAATGCATACAAAAAGGCCGCTGCAAAGAACTTCTTTGCAGCGGCCTTTTTGCAGGCGTCAGAGCTTTTCGGCCACGACCTCGACCTCCACCAGCGCGCCCTTCGGCAGAGCGCTGACGGCCACACAGGAGCGGGCGGGCTTCCGGGTGAAATATTTGGCGTAGACCTCGTTGAAGGCGGCAAATGCGCCCATGTCGGTCAGGAAGCAGGTGGTCTTCACTGCGGTCTCCAGCGACGCGCCCGCCGCCGTGAGGACCTCGCGCAGATTGCGGCAGACCCGTTCGGTCTGCTGCGCGACGGTATCGCCCTCGAGCAGTCCGGTGGCAGGATCAATGGCGATCTGGCCGGAGGTGAATACAAGCCCGGCCGCAACGACGGCCTGCGCGTAGGGGCCGATCGCCGCCGGCGCGGCGTCGGTATGTACGGTTGTTGACATCGGTTTCTCCTTTCCCAAAGGGTGGATCATACAAATCCAGTATAGCACATTTCCATATATGCCGCAAGAAGGCAAAAGGGAAGCAGACGCCGGAGCGTCTGCTTTTGATTTTGAAAACCATGCCGCTCACTGCCCCGCCTGCCAGGCGAACTTGGCGCGCAGGATGCGCTCCACGGCCTCGTCCAGGCGCGTCTGGGGGATCGTCCCGTCGGCCACGGCCCTGGAGACTGCCTCGTACGCTTCAGGAAAGCCCTGGTTGATCAGCAGCATATCCTGTCCTGCCAGCACCGCCTGCACCGCCGCCTCGCCGGCGGAATAATTCTGCGTAACGGCGCCCATGTCGAGACTGTCGGTGATAGCCACGCCGCGGAAGCCCAGCTCGCCGCGCAGGAGCTCCGTCGTGATCTCATGGGACAGCGAAGCGGGCGATGCCTGCCGGGTCACATTCGGCAGGGTGACGTGCCCCACCATGATGAAGGGGATCCGGCGGTCGGCGGCGTCGCGGAAGGGGGGAAGATCCAGAAGAAAAAGCTCCTCCGGCGTGTGCATGGAGCAGGCGAAGCCCTTGTGGGAATCGGCCTCCGTGGCCCCGTGGCCGGGGAAATGCTTGTAGCAGGCCAGAACGCCCCGGGACTGCAGGCCATCGGAAAACGCGGCGCACAGGTTCGTCACCGTCTCGGGATCGTCAGAGAATGCCCGGCGGCGCACCACGGTATTTTCCGGCTCCGTCAGCACGTCCGCCACCGGGGCGAAGTTCAGATTGAAGCCCAGATCCCGGAGATATTTTCCCATTTCCTCGCCGATGCGCCGGGCCTCGGCTTCGTCGGCGACGGAGGCCATGTCCGGCCAGGCGTCGACGCCGAAGCGGCCCGTGCCGCTGATGCGGGCGACGGTGCCGCCCTCCTCGTCCACGCCCAAAAAGACGGGAAGATCCAGCACGTCCCGGCTCATGTCCTGCAGGCCGGACAGCAGAGCCTTTGTCTGCGCGGGGCCGCGCAGATTGTCACCGGCCAGGAGCACGCCGCCCACGGGGCAGGCCGCAAAGGCCGCCCGGAGCGAGTCGTCAGCGGCAGTCACGCTGCCGGAACCACCGAGCAGGGCTTCCGGGCTGACAAAAAACAGCTGGGCGATCTTCTGCGTCCGGGTCATGTCGGCAAGGGCCTCCGCCGCCTGTGCGTCCGGTGAAGCTGTCTGCGCTTCCGCCGCGGGCTCCGGCACACTCTGCGCGGGTTCGGGCGGCGGATCGGACGGGGCCGCCGGCGCGCAGCCTGGGAGGAGCGACGCTATGAAAAGCAGCGCCAGCAGCCGACGCCGGTATTTGGCCATTTTTGTCACTTCCTTCCGCTGCTGCGGTCTGTCAGAACCGCGGAAAAGATTTTGATTCATTATACCATTGCCAAAAACCGCGGTCAACATACGCCGCCTGCAGCGAGCGCGTTCCCCGCGGCCGCCGGCGCCCGACAGTCCCCCGGACTGTCGGAATGGATCTTTCAAATCCTGCCAGTCAAATTACGACAGCAGCCGCCCCTATTGGGGCATCCGTGTACCGGAGGCATTCGAGTCCCGCGCCCCCGCCCGGGGCAAAGCCCAGCGCATGCGGATTTGCCCCGGAAAAGGAAGAACAGCACCTTCGGTCGATTTGGCGCCGCTTTGCGGCGTCAAATGACCCTTGGTGCTGTTCTGACGTTGTGGTGC
>JAEEGL012106034.1_pt1 | contig 10003 bp, 7 predicted proteins | sample 9134231 | NCBI WGS metagenome assembly JAEEGL01 (sample SAMN16246548, study PRJNA631951) | gut metagenome | biome: gut microbiome; feature: rumen; material: fiber-attached | host: Bos | place: Iran: Karaj | collected 2018-10 | reverse complement strand
GAGCCGACCCCCGAACCGATGCCGGAGCCGACCCCGGAACCGACCCCGGAGCCGGAACAGCTGCGGGCAAAGCTGACGATCGGCGGAGACGTGGTCCTGCATCTGACGCTCTATGACGATGCCCTTCAGGACGACGGCAGCTATGATTTTTCCTATCTGTTCGCGGACGTCGCGCACTATATCCGGGAAGCGGACTACGCGAGCTGCTGCTTTGAGGGCGCGACCTGCGGCGAGGGTGTGCGATTCAGCGGCTATCCGCTGTTCCTGACACCGGACGGCATCGCGGAGAGCCTGAAAAACGTGGGCTTCGACCTGGTCGCGCTGGCGTCCAACCACGGGATGGACGGCGGTAAGGCCGGGCTGGACCGCACGATCGAGGTCATGGAGGCCGCGGGACTGGACCATGTCGGCACGTTCCGGACGCAGGAAGAGCGCGACGAGCACAACGGCGTGCTGCTGAAGGATATCAACGGGATCCGCATCGCGTTTCTGGATTACACCTATGGCACCAACGGCATCCCCATCGACAAGTATCCCTACGCGATGAACGTCTTCAACTCCGACTACATGAGCACCTGCCGCCGTACCCGCACGGACATGATCGAAGCGGACATGGCTTATGCGAGATCGCTGGAGCCGAATCTGATCGCGGTCATCATGCACTGCGGCGCGGAATACATCTATACGCGGCAGCCGGCGCAGACGGAGATGGCGAACTATCTCTTTTCCCTCGGCGCCGACTTGGTGCTGGGGGGGCATCCCCATGTCCCGCAGCCGATGGAGACCGTCGAGATCCCGAACGGCGACGGGACGACCCGGACGGGCTATCTCTGCTATTGCCTCGGCAATCTGGCGGCGCATATGCACGAGGATGCGCACAGGAACTGCACGCTGACCGCGCTGGTGCAGATCGACGTGGAAAAAGACCCGGTCAGCGGCGAGACGACGCTGCGTCGGGTGGAATATATCCCCATGGTCATGATGGACCAGTTGGATTACTGGGTGCAGGGCGCGTGGCGCTTTCGGCTGCTTGACCTGCGGCAAACCCTGGACGACATCGAAAACGGAGACGACCACGGCCTGAACGAATACATGATCCGGGATCTGCGGAAGCGTCTGGAGCAGATCGAGGGCATCATGGGGCCGGAGCTGGTATACAGCGCGGAAGAGAAAGGGTGATGCGGTCTTGCAGGCAAGCGAAGAAGTAAAAAACGATTTTTCCAAGGGACCCATGTGGAGGGTCATCCTGCGGATGTCGATCCCCATGATGCTTGCGCAGCTCGTCAACGCTCTGTACAACGTCGTCGACCGCATGTACATCGGGCACATCGAGCACGTCGGTGCGATGGCACTGACTGGGCTTGGGCTGAGCATGCCGGTCATCTCCCTGATCACTGCCTTTTCCAACCTCTGCGGCACGGGCGGCGGCCCGCTGTGCGCCATCGCCCGCGGCGAGGGCGATAAGGAGAAGGCGGAGCGCTATATGGGCAACGCCTTTGTGATGCTCCTGCTCGTCGGCGCAGCGCTCACGGTGCTGCTCTCCGTTTTTCTGAAGGATCTGCTCTTTTTCCTCGGCGCCAGCGAGCAGACCTTCCCCTTTGCCTCGGAGTATCTGCGCATCTACCTGCTGGGTACGCTGTTCGTCATGATCTCGCTGGGCATGAACACGTTTATCAACGCGCAGGGCTTCGCAAGGATCGGCATGCTGACCGTGGTGCTCGGCGCCGTCGTCAACATCGTGCTGGACCCGTTTTTCATCCTCAGCCGGGGAGAGAAGCTCTTTGGGGTCATCACGATGCCCTTCGGGCTGGGGCTCGGGATTTCGGGCGCGGCGTGGGCCACCGTGATCGCGCAGCTTTGCTCCGCGGTATGGGTGCTGAAGTTCCTGTTCAGCAAAAAGGCCATCCTGGACCTGGGACCAAAGTGCATGCGCCTGCACGGGAAGACGGTGGGCAAGATCCTCGGCCTCGGCGTGACGGGCTTCGTCATGGCCTTTACCAACGGGCTGATCCAAAGCGTGAACAACGTCCAGCTCCAGCGCTACGGCGGGGACATGTACGTCGGGGCCATGACCGTCATCAACTCCGTGAAGGAGCTGGCGTTCCTGGTCGTCCACGGCCTGACCTCCGGCGCGCAGCCTGTGCTGGGCTATAATTACGGCGCGCGGGAATACGACAGGGTCCGCACCGGCATCCGCTTCTTCTGCATCGGTTCGCTGGCCTATGCCGGCACCGTGTGGCTCCTGAGCATGACGATCCCCGGCGCGCTGATCCGCGTGTTCAATCAGGATCCGGAGCTGCTGCGGGTGGGCATCCCTTCGATCCGCATCTACTTCTGCGGCTTCGTGTTTATGGCGCTGCAGTCCGCCGGGCAGTGCGTCTACGTGGGGCTCGGCAAGGCGAAATACGCCGTGATCTTTTCCACGCTGCGCAAGGTGGTCATCGTTCTGCCGCTGGTCTTCCTGCTGCCGCCGATCCCGGGCATGGGGGTGAACGGCGTATTCTGGGCGGAACCGATCTCCGATCTGCTGGGCGGCGCCGCCTGTTTCCTGACCATGTGGTTTATGATCTATCGGAAGCTTGGCAGGGAAGAAGCCCTGCCGGGGGAGTGAGGTGTCTGCAATGAAACTGATGCTCATCGACGGCAACAGCATCGTCAACCGTGCCTATTTCGGGATCCGGATGCTCAACGCCCCCGACGGGACGCCGACCAACGGGATCTACGGCTTTCTGACGATCCTTCAGCGGCTGATGGATGAGGAGAAGCCGGACGCGCTGGGCGTCGCTTTCGACCTGAAGGCGCCCACGTTCCGCCATCTTCAGTATGACGGCTACAAGGCCCAGCGAAAGGGCATGCCGGAGGAGCTGGCCGTGCAGATGCCGATCCTCAAGGAGCTGCTCGACGCCATGGGCATTTTCCGGATGGAGCTGGAGGGCTATGAGGCGGACGACCTGCTGGGGACGGTGTCCCGGCAGTGCGAGGCCGCCGGCGGCGACTGCGTGATCGCGACCGGCGACAAGGACAGCTTTCAGCTGATCACGGAGCACGTCCGCGTCCTGCACATCAAGACCCGGATGGGCCAGACGGAGACCGTCGATTATACCCCGGCGCGCTTCCGGGAGGAATACGGCTTCGAGCCGATCCGCATGATCGATCTCAAGGCGCTGATGGGCGACGCCAGCGACAATATCCCCGGCGTCGCAGGCATCGGGGAAAAGACGGCGCTGGATCTGATCCGGCGGTATGACAGCATCGGGCGCATATACGAACGGCTGGACGCGCTGGACGTGAAGGACGGCGTACGGAAAAAGCTGGCGGAAGGCGCGGACAGCGCGAAGATGAGCTTCGAGCTGGCGACCATCGTCACCGACGCGCCCTTTGCGCCGGAGCTGCCGCGGCTTCGATGGGACCGGGACTTCAAACCGGAGCTCTATGATATCCTGCTGCGTCTCGGGTTCAGCAAGTTTATCGATAAGTGGGGAATCAAGAAGCAAAATAGGGAAGATAATGCCATAGAAGTGGCGGATACATGCACGATCATTGAGGTTACAGACGATGATGTGGCGCGGGAAGCCGTGACGGAGATCGGCGCCTGTCCGACGGCGAAGCGACTGTGCGTCCGGGCTTCCTCCGACTTCGAATGCTTTGCTTTCGACCTGGATTCCGGGGAGAGGGAGGGGCGCGCATGGATCCTGGACCGGACGCGCTTTTCCGGCGACTGGACCGCCGCGCTCGGCGCGTTCCTCTCCGTCGCGATTCCGATCGCGGGGCATGAGGTCAAGGATCTGCAGCGCTTTCTGCTGGAGAGCGGATTATCCGCCCGCCCGCAGTGGGTCTTTGACACGGCGCTTGCGGGCTACCTGCTGGACGCCACGGCGGGGAGCTATGACCTGCGGCGCCTGGCGGTGCAGTACTGCGGCTTTGAGCCGTTCAACGGCTTTCACGACGCGGAGGAGAGCGGCCAGATGTCACTGCTGGACACGCCGGACGACGAAGAAAAGCAGCGTGCGGAGCGCTACGCCGTGCTGGCCGCCGAGGCCTCGACCATCGCGGCGCTGTATGCGCCGATGCAGGAAAAGCTGCACGCACTGGGCATGGACCCGCTGCTGCGCGATATCGAGCTTCCCCTGTGCCCGGTCCTCGCGGAGATGGAGCACACCGGCTTTCTGGTCGACCGTGCGGCGCTGGCCGAGTTCGGCGCGAGCATGACCGAACGGATTGACGCGCTCCAGACGGAGATCTGGGGCATGGCGGGGGAGCGCTTTAATATCCTCTCGCCGAAGCAGCTCGGCACGGTGCTGTTCGAAAAGCTGATGCTGCCGGCGGGGAAAAAGACCAAGACGGGATGGAGTACCAACGCAGACGTCCTGGAGAAGCTCCGGGACAAGCATCCCATCGTCAACGCGATCCTGGAATACCGGATGCTGACCAAGCTGAAAAGCACCTACGCGGACGGACTTCTGAAGGTCATCGAGCCGGACGGCCGCATCCGGACGCGCTTTATGATGACAGTGACGGATACGGGGCGCCTGTCCTCCCGCGAGCCGAACCTGCAGAACATCCCGATCCGGAAGGAGCTGGGCAGCCAGATCCGGGAGATGTTCGTCGCCGCGCCGGGCAATGTGCTGGTGGACGCGGATTATAGTCAGATCGAGCTGCGACTGCTGGCGCATATCTCCGGCGACGAGAACATGATCGCCGCGTTCCGCAGCGGGGAAGACATCCACGCCGTCACGGCATCCCAGGTCTTCGGCGTCCCGCTGGAGCAGGTGACGAAGCTGCAGCGCAGTCACGCCAAGGCCGTCAATTTCGGCATCGTCTACGGGATCTCCGCCTGGTCGCTGGCGCAGGACATCGGCGTGTTCCAGAATGAGGCGAAGGCGTATATGGACGCCTATTTGGAGAAGTATCACGGCGTGCGGGATTATCAGAAGACCGTTGTCGCCAGAGCGAAGGAAGACGGTTACGTCTCGACGCTCTACGGGCGGCGGCGCGCGCTGCCGGAGCTGAAAAGCAGTAATTTCGCGCAGCGCTCCTTCGGCGAACGCGTGGCGCTGAATATGCCCATCCAGGGCACGGCGGCGGACGTCATCAAGCTTGCGATGGTCCACGTCGCGCAGCGGATGGAACGGGAGGGCCTGCGGGCGAAGCTGATCCTGCAGGTGCATGACGAGCTGATCGTCGAATGTCCGGAGGCGGAGGCCGAAACCGTGCGGGCGCTGCTCACGGAGGAGATGGAGCGCGTCGCGCAGCTCAGCGTGCCCCTCGCCGCAGAGGCCGGGATCGGAAGGAGCTGGGCAGACGCCCATTGAGAGGTGCTGGATGGTATCGTTTGAAGAAGCCGGAGCGATGCTCGACGAAGCCGTTGAGCAACTGCCGGAGGAGATTTTCAGAGATTTGAACGGCGGCGTGAACCTGCTGCCGGATGTGAAGAAGGGCGACGACGGCCGCTATATCATGGGCTTGTATCACCACGGCGGGATGGGCCGTTATATAGAGATTTTCTATGGTTCCTTTTCCGCGGTCTACGGGGACATCCCGCCGGAGGAGCTCCGAACGCATCTGGTCGAAACGCTCCACCATGAGCTGACACACCATATCGAGAGGCTTGCCGGAGACCGCACGCTGGAGCGCTGGGATGAGGAACAGACGGCGCTGTGGCTGGAGGGCGAGCCGCTGGCTGCGCGGAGCGTCCTGTTCGCGGACGAGGATGGCGCTCTGGCCCAGCGGGCCGATGCGCTGTTCCGCGCCGCGGCGGATGCGCGCGCGCTGGAGGTCCGCAGCGGCTGGTGCATGATCGGGGACGCGACGACGGCGCTGCTGAACGCGTACGACGCCGTCCTGTGCATGACGCTGGACCAGGCGGACGCCCTCGCGGCGTGCTTTCCGGAGGCGGATGAGAAGATCCTCTGCCTCGGGGAGAAGGACATCCTGCCGGACCGCCGCGGGACCGACCGCACCCTCCGGCGGGAGCTCGAATCTCTGGCCGAGGAGCTTGCCATGGGGGATGAGGAGCCGTGAACTACACCATCACGGACGCCCGGGAGGAGCTGCTTCCCCAGATCCAGAAGATCGAGCAGCAGAGCTTTTCCGTCCCGTGGACGGAGTCGATGCTGCGCATGCAGCTGGCGCCGGACAGCCACGTGTTCCTGACCGCGGAGGCGGACGGGGAGGTGGTCGGCTATGTCGGCATGCTGTTCGTGCTGGACGAGGGCTATATTTCCAACGTTGCGGTGCGTCCGGACCATCGCCGGCGCGGCGTGGCGGACGCGCTGCTCCGGGCGCTGGAGGAGCGGGCGCGGTCGCTGGAGCTCCGCTTTCTGACGCTGGAGGTGCGGGAGAGCAACGCCCCCGCCGCTGCGCTCTATGAGAAGCACGGATACCGGGTAGCGGGGCGGCGGAAAAACTATTACGAGAAGCCGACGGAGGACGCGCTTTTGATGACGCTGACGCTGGAAAAGAGGACAAAGACGCTATGATTATTCTGTCTGTGGAATCCACCTGTGACGAAACCGCCGTGGCGCTGGTGCGCGACGGCCGCGAGGTGCTGACCGACCAGATCTTTTCGCAGGCGGATCTGCACGCCGTCTACGGCGGCGTCGTGCCGGAGATCGCGTCCCGCAGCCACGTGGAGGTGATCAGTCAGCTCGCCGACCGCGCGGTCGAGGCGGCGGGGATCCGGAAGTCGGAGATCGACGCCGTGGCGGTGAGCTTTGCACCGGGCCTGATCGGCGCGGTGCTGGTGGGCGTCAACTTTGCCAAGAGCGCCGCGGTCGCCCTCGGCGTGCCGCTGATCCCGGTGCACCATATCCGCGGACACATGGCGGCGAACTATCTGGCCTACCCGGAACTGGCTCCTCCGTTCGTCTGTCTTGCGATCTCCGGGGGCAACAGCCTGATCGTGGACGTGCGCGACTATACGCAGATGGACGTGATGGGCGCGACGCGGGACGACGCGGCGGGAGAGTGCTTCGATAAGGTCGCCCGCGTGCTCGGACTCGGCTACCCGGGCGGCAAGCCGCTGGACGAGCTCAGCCGCGGCGGAGACGATACGAAATACCGTTTCCCCGTCGCGAAGGTTGAGGGGCATCCCTATGACATGAGCTTTTCCGGGCTCAAGACCGCCGCGATCAATCTGATCCATCACGCAGAGCAGACCGGCGAGACGCTGGATCTGCCCTCGCTCTGTGCCAGTTTTGCCAGAGGGGTCAGCGATTCGCTGGTACCGCGGGCTGTCGCCGCGGTGCGGGAGCGGGGCTACGGCCAGCTCGTGGCCGCCGGCGGCGTCGCGGCCAACAGCCGCATCCGCTCCGATCTGGAGCGCGCCGCGGCAGAAGCCGGCGTGAAGCTCTACGTCCCGCCGCTCCGGCTGTGCGGCGACAACGGCGCCATGATCGGCGCGCAGGCATATTACGAGTTCCTCGCGGGACATACCGCGGGAAGCGATCTGAACGCGTACGCGAGCATGGAGCTCGGTGCGCTGAATGAGGGATGGAAATGAGCGGGAATATCCATGAAGGCCACCGCGCGCGGCTGAAGGAAAAATTCCGGGAGCACGGCCTGGAGAGCTTCACGGACATCGAGGCGCTGGAGCTGCTGCTGTTCTTCGCCATCCCGCGCTCCAACACCAACGAGCTTGCCCATGCGCTGCTGAATCGGTTTCGCAGTTTCCGCGGCGTCATGGAAGCGAATATCAATGAGCTGCGGCAGGTCCCCGGAATCGGGGAAAACGCGGCGACGCTGCTGCGCCTCGTGACGGACCTCAATATCCGGTATCAGCGCTCGTCCGCCACGCGGGGAGAACAGATCCGCAGCACCGACGAAGCCGGCCGCTATCTGCTGCCGTATTTTGAATATCTGAATCAGGAACGCAGCGTGCTGCTGTGCATGGATACGGCGGGCCGCGTCATCGACTGCCACGTTCTGGCTGACGGGACACCGAGCATGGTGGGGCTGGAAGCGCGGGAAATCGCCGATATCGTCCTGCGCGACAAGGCGTCCCGCGTGATCCTCGCGCACAACCACGTCTCCGGTATCGCGCTGCCCTCCGACGCGGATGTGGAGGCCACCGCAAAGCTGTATCGGATGCTGAGGCTGATCGGCGTCGACCTCATCGATCACATCATTATCAGCGACGGAGACTTCGTTTCACTGAGTGAAAGCGGTCATTTTACCCGATTCTGATTCCCGGCTCCGTTTGCCCGCATGACGTGCACGGAAAACTGGCGTTATGCAAACTCGATCCGGTCTGTGCAAAACTGCGGAATCCGCGTTTGCGGGGATTACAGATAATTACATTAATAGAGGAAACGATTGATAAAAGCGGAGAATTTGCGTGTTAAAAAGTCTGTTGGAAATGTTGATAACGCATTGCTATACGTCGGTTGCGTTATTTTTATTTTTACTGACCGCCCTGAGAATAACCGGAAGAACGATTGACATAAGCGGAAATCCGGGGCATTACCGGGCTGTGTATTGAGAAAGTTTCCGGAAAACTTTGTGCAAAATCACAACTTGACAAGATGCGCGAAAAGCAGCTCGAAAATCGTCGAAAATGGTGATTACAATTAGTAATATTCGGGCGAACGGCCCGTAGGATTTGGGATTGACATTGAAAAATCACTGTGTTACAATAAGTGGCGCTCGGCGGATGCCGGGCGGTGTTCGCTGGATTAGCTCAGCCGGTAGAGCGCCTGATTCGTAATCATGAGGTCGCGAGTTCGAATCTCGCATCCAGCTCCAGAAAAGCGCCATGCTTCTGCATGGCGCTTTTTCTGAAACTGCAGAGCGGCGAACGCAGCCGGATTCCGCCGGACCCGACGCAATGCGAGTTGATTTTTGATGGGAATTCTGGTAAAATGAACCGGAAAGCAGAAGCCTCCGGGCCGGGGGCGCGCCCCCGATGCCCGTCGGGCTGTATGATCGGATCGCCGGGGCGGAAGAAGATCCCGCGCATTCAAACGGCTTTGACCGGGCTTCCCGACGGACCCGCTGCCGATTCGATTCAAAGGAAGGGACAGCGACATGAAAGAATGGATCCGTATCGTGAAATTCACGCTGTTCTCCATCAGCGCCGGCCTGATCGAGATGGGCTCGTTTGCCCTGCTCAACGAGCTGCTGCATCTCCCGTACTGGCTTAGCTACCTCACCGCGCTGGTGCTTTCGGTGCTCTGGAATTTCACGCTGAACCGCAAATTCACGTTCAAATCGGCGGTGAACGTCCCGGTGGCGATGCTGAAGGTTGCCTGCTACTACGTGGTGTTTACCCCGCTCTCGACCCTGCTGGTCCATTATCTGACCGACCGGCTCGGCTGGAATGAATATCTGGTGACTGCGATCAATATGATCCTGAATTTTGCGACGGAATTCCTCTACCAGCGGTTTTTCGTCTTCGGCAGGAGCATTGACACCGCCGCTGCAGTGCAAACGGCGGAAACATCGGAAGATATGCAGAAAAGGAGATGACAGCATGCAGGAGGTTTATAAAACACTGTATTGTGACGTCGCGGTGATCGGCGGCGGCACGGGCGGCTGCGCCGCGGCGATCGAAGCCGCGCGCAAGGGAATGCATACGATCCTCTTTGAGAAGGGAACGACGCTGGGCGGCCTCGCCACCAACGGCTACGTTCCGCAGATCGCCGGCGGGATCGAGGGGATCTGCCTCGAATTTGCCGAGCGGCTGGACGCGATCGGACAGCTCCGCAAGCGCGACCCCAGCAAGGACTATTACCGCAACCCCTCCTTTGAGCCGGAGTATGGCAAGCTCGTACTGGAGGACATGCTCTTCGGCGCGGGCAGCCGCGTCGTCTACGACTGCACCTGCATCAACGTGGAGATGGATGGGCCGAACATCAGCTGCGTCTACTTCTACACGAAAGCGGGGCTGCTGCGCTGCAAAGCGAAGATCTATATCGACGCCACCGGCGACGGCGATGTTTCCGCGATGGCTGGCGTTCCGTTCGAGGTCGGCGGTCAGGACTTCGCCGGGCTCAACCAGTCCACG
>JAEEGL010704134.1_pt1 | contig 10003 bp, 9 predicted proteins | sample 9134231 | NCBI WGS metagenome assembly JAEEGL01 (sample SAMN16246548, study PRJNA631951) | gut metagenome | biome: gut microbiome; feature: rumen; material: fiber-attached | host: Bos | place: Iran: Karaj | collected 2018-10 | reverse complement strand
GTTCCCGCATTAATTGAAGACTACCTTACTGTCCATTATGGGGAATCGTATATGACTCCACCTCCATTAAATCTTCAAGTCCCACATCATATTAAAGAATTTGTATTATATCCTTTGAAAAATGATTAAGGTTATTACATATGGAACATATGATCTTTTGCATCAAGGGCATATTAATTTACTCAGACGCGCAAAGGAACTAGGAGATTACCTTATAGTTGGAGTAACCAGCGACAGTTTTGACCGAGGCCGTGGAAAACTAAACGTACGTAATAATGTCTTAGAACGGGTTGAAGCTGTTAAGGCAACGGGGTTTGCAGATGAGGTAATTATTGAAGACTATTTAGGGCAGAAAATCGATGATATTCAAAAGTATGACATTGATATTTTTGCTATAGGAAGCGATTGGAAAGGAAGGTTTGATTATCTGAATGAGTACTGTAAAGTGGTATATTTACCGAGGACTGAGGGCATTAGCAGCACGATGCTTCGCCAAATAGACCAGAGCATTTATCGTATTGGTATCATTGGAAGTGGTAGGATTGCCAGTCGTTTTGTCCCAGAAGCAACTGTCGTTAGCAGTGTGAAGGTAACATCGGTCTATAATCCTAACCAAGAAGAGGCTGAGGGGTTTGCAAACAGATATGGTTTAGTGCCTTTTTCAGTATTCGACGCTTTTGTTAAGCAGGTTGACGCTATTTATATCGCTGCACCACACTTAACACATTACGATTATATGAAACGATGTCTCCTTGCTGGGAAGCATGTTTTGTGTGAGATCCCATTCACCCTAAATAAGAATGAGGCTCTTGAGTTGTTTCGTATTGCGGAAGAGAATAATTTAGTATTGTTGGAAGCAAGCAAGACGGCATATTGTCCAGCTTTCGGTCATCTAGTTACACTTGTTAAAAGTGGTATTATTGGCGAAGTCGTTGATATCAAGGCTTCCCTAAGTAAGATGGTTTTTCCTCCAGCGCGTGAATTAGATGCCAGCCAAGCCGGGGGGGCGATGACGGAGCATTCTTCTCTTCCATTGATGGCCATAATAAAAGTGTTAGGATGTGAATGGCGTGACGTAACGTTTTACTCAAAAAAAGAAGAGGGGCTTGATATTTACACTAAGGGTATTATGAATTATCCTCATGCTACGTCTTCTTTTACTTTAGGAATTGGAGTCAAGACGGAAGGCAATTTAGTCATCTCTGGGACTAAAGGTTATATTTATGTTCCTGCGCCGTGGTGGCTGACTGACTATTTTGAAGTTCGCTATGAAGATCAGACAAAGAATAAGAAGTTTTTCTACAGTTTTGATGGTGATGGCTTAAGATATGAGATACAGGAGTTTATATCTATGATAGTCAATAATCGACATAGTTGTTATAAACTACGTAGAAGAGAAAGCATAGCGATTGCTGATATAATTGAAACATATCGTAATGGTGATAATGTAATTGAATTATGATAAAGAGAATGCTTGTTGTTGGCGGAGCAAATGGAATTGGCTTATCGATTGCTCATGAGATTGCTAAACTAGATACAACGAAATGTGTTTATGTGGTTGACCGGGCACCTCTCGGTAGAGAATACTCCTTGCCAAAGATTGAATCATTACAATTTGATCTTACATTTGAGGATTATTCTTTTTTCGACCAGTTTATGGATGTTGATGCTTTAATGATAACCGCAGGTTTTGGCCGATTAGCTCTTTTTAAGGATTTGCCAGAGCAACATATTATAGACTCTTTTAAAGTCAATACTATCTCAGTTATCCGATTAATTAAGCGCTTTTATCGTAAATTAGAAGGACCAAGTGATTTTTATTGTGGGGTGATGGACAGTATTGCAGGTTGGATGTCATCTCCTTTTTTTTCGGTATATGGAGCGACAAAAGCTGCTCTGAAGATATTCATTGAAAGTGTGAACGTGGAACTTGAAAAACGAGGTTCGAAGAATTGTATTCTAAATGTCAGCCCGGGAACTATTAGGGGAACTAGCTTTTATAAAGGAAGTAATGACCTGGAAATAATGCGAGACTTATCCCAACAGATTATTAATCATTTAATTAATAAGGATGATTTGTTTATTCCTCAGTATGATACAGTTTTCCATGATGTTTTAGAGAGATATCATAATGATTTTCGTGCTGAAGGGCGGCATAGCTATGACTATAAACTCGAGTCTGGTAGAATTGCGCAGGTCAATTCTAAGAGTCTAAATTTATGATTATCAGCCTCGTTTTTTCGGTGATACGCGGCCGATGCATGGCCTTATTCGAGTTCTTTTTCTTTTCTTTAAGAGTTCATCATCTTCATGAAGCGACTGGAAGAATAGTTGAAGAGCTTAATAATAATGTCACTGCTTGAGGATTAAGGAATTGGGCTCAGTAATGATCGTATCCGTTGTCGTTTATCACTAATTTAGTTTGTTCGCGAGTGTTTGTATAACGATTGGGTTAGGTATATAATTGTGTAAAACAGAAACATTGCTTCTCCTTTACTGAAGGAATGCTCCTACAACACTATTTATTTCAATCAGGCGGTTTGATAAGAAAGGCTCGAAAACAGTTAAATTTATACTACTCATAGTTGATTTTGTTATGATTGGATATTATATGGCTGGTTCATGTTATTATAGTCATGGGTATGCTTGTAGTATCAAAGGCGATAACATCATTGGTTGAGAGTAAAAGAGTTTTAGAGGCGAGGGCATTTATGGCGTTGTATAACAGAATTTTCTTTTATTTCCCATTATGCTGGTAGCATTTTCGGGAGATGTGTTCTGCTTTTTCTGTTCTTCATTATTTAATTCTGGAAGATTTATTGTAAGTTTTTATTTTGTTGAGCATGTCGAGAATTAAATGGCATGAAGCAGTCATCATTTTATGCCTGCTTTTACATAATGTGTTGGATATTTATGCCATAACTGATGATTTAACGTTTGGGAATATTGCAGACTTGTTAGCCTTTGGCTTGTGTTTTTTCTCAAAGAGAGAGAAGAATATGATTCCATTGCTTTTGTGGGTGTATATTATCTATCGTATACTTATGTCATTTGTGGCCTCATCGTCATTGATGTCAATGATTCCAGTTGGCTTTATTCTTCAAGTGTTGGCATTGTTTGCTGCATTTCGAGCGATACATCTGCCAAACCTTATTAAAGTATATATGGGTTTGGGCTATTTTGTAACTGTCTTTTTGTTGATTCAATATATAGCTGTCACATTATTTGGAGTCCATATTAGCGGTATTTTACGCTCTCTTCCCATTGCAATTGGAGGAGATGATTTTCTGCTTGTTATAGGTTCAAGAGTTAGACAGGCCTCTATTTTTAGTGAGCCGGCACATTTTGCCGAATTCATTCTTCCCTTACTTTGTATTCTAGTATTTGATGAGTATTGTAAAAAAGCTTGGTTGCTTTTTTTCCTCTGTGTAGTGTCACTATTATTATCAATGTCAGGAACAGCATTACTGGGATTACTTGTTGTCTTGTTGTTGTATATTATTAAACTCTTGGCTGCGAGAATAAGTTATAAAAGAGTATTCTTGTCGTTAGTTATTATAGTTACACTTCCTATTGGCTTGTTTTATTATTCTCAATCTGAAGTCGGAGAGGTTGTCTTAAGTCGTTCAACTTCAATTAGAGATGCACAGAGTGCTACTTCCGCTTCATCAGAGTATGTCCGCCTTTTTCGTGGTTATGATGTGTTTGGTGAGCTGAAAGCTATCAATAAAGTGTTTGGGTGTGGGAGTAGAGATAGAATAAAAGAGAACATTACTTATTCTTATTATACCTCATTGTTTGATGGAAACAGTTTTTATTTTAATGGAGTTTCCACAATATTATTGTATACAGGATTCATCGGATTAATCTTGTATCTCCTTGCTTTGTATTCTATATGGAAAAATAATTCATTTTGTGGCCGGTCGTTTTTATTATTACTAGTTCCCTTTATGATGATTGCTTCAATCGTTTTGAATTCTACGGGTGTGTTGTTATTATTGCTTGCTTCACTTTATAAGAATAAAGCACTGAGCCATAATTCCATGGTAGATTAGATATGACGAATATAAGTGTTATTATACCAACATATTTCCCCAAGGATTATCTTTGGACTTGCTTAGATTCTTTATGCAATCAAACTTACCCTAAAGAACTATATGAGATCCTTGTTGTCTTAAATGGGTGCAATGAGCCTTATAATACTTTGATCAACGAGTATTTGGGCAATCAAAGAGGTTTGAATGGAAAGTGTATACAAACAGATTCTCCCGGTGTAAGTAATGCTAGGAATATTGGCCTTAATTATGCGCAAGGAACTTTTATCGCTTTTATTGATGATGACGATTTTGTCTCCTCAAATTACTTAGAGGAGTTGTATAGGCACGCTGGCATTGATACAGTATCGGTTTGCCGGCCTCTTTCATTTATTGATGGATCTTCTAAATACGAAGAGTATAGTATTACGAAAGATTACGATAAATATGCTAAGAGTCAGAGAGTCTCGTTTTATAAACCGAGACGGTTTTTTAATGGACCCGTTTATAAGTTAATACATAAAGATATTATTGGTGCTCGACGGTTCGATGTTCGTTTTAATAACGGTGAAGATAGTCTATTTATGTTCTTAATCTCGGATAAGATAAAATATGTTGAGTTCGCCGATAGAGATGTAGTTTATTATCGTAGGATAAGGTCAGGAAGTGCGACACAAAAGAAAAAAACGATTTGGTACACCTTTAAGAATTATACGCATCTGATGTTGATTCAGACCTCAATCTTCATTAAGGGCATACCTAGTTATAATTTTTCATTCTTTATTAATTCAATCTTTGGAAGAGTAAAATCAATTCTGATAGACTAGGGATTGATTATAGTGGATTGTTGATGATTAATAGCGTGTTAATATCGACGGAAATGTGTTAGTTAATGTTATTGGCCATATTACATATTGTTTCCATTTTATCTATACGATGCCTTTCTCCATTAGAATTTGGCCTTGCGGATGCAGATACTGGACTTCAACGTTATGAAGTATTGCTAAAAACGCACAGGGCAGCTATTAAGATGAAAGCTGGAGTTACTTATGCTGGCATTTCAGTGATTGATTTAGATATCCCGCAATCGTCTGATGCGATTCCATTGGGAGAGTATACGGATTTTGCCGGCGCTGTCATTAATGTAACTAATAATGTGAACAATTGTTATTTATTTGAAATAGTGAATGGATTAGAGAGAATTGTGTTGACTAAAGATCAGTTTTCAAAGGAAGGCATATCCCGTATCCGTGAATTAAAGAATGGGCTTCATATTTTGATTGTAGAAGACGGTTCTCCGTGGGTCAAGCAACGTCGAGGGTATAAATATGGTGTGAATCGAAAGGATATTATTCTAGTTGATAATGGAGTTGCCTTGAATTCACCAATACAGCCATATTCGGATTCATTTTCAAATCCACAATTTCAGATAGCCGAAGTTTCAGCAACGGCGACAATTATTAAGGGTTTAACCTTGAACAGAACGGGAATCTCGAAATATATGACCTACTTATGTAAGATCTATAATACAAATAATATTAGATTTCAAGACATCACGATTAATACTCCCAAAGAGACGAGTTTGACAGGAGATAGACTTTTCACTATCAAAAACTGTTCAAATGTGTTGTTTGATAATGTGGTTATTAATGGGACCTATTCTAGCAAGGATCAATTTGGCTATGGAATATGTCTGGACAATGTGTGGAATTCACATTTTTTACGACTTAAGACTACAAGTGATTGGGGAGTGTTCGGAAATAATAATATTAACTATTCCGTTATAGAAGATTGCGATATCAATCGTTATGATGTTCATTGTTATGGGCGTGATGTATACGCAATTAATAGCAAGTTTCGCGATCTGTATAATCAATTCTCATCGTTGTATGGGATATTGTCTTTTCGTAATTGTTCTTTTACAGATTTTGTACCTGTGCTATTTGAACCATCCTATTCTTCCTATACTTTTTTTAAGTTGGAAATTAAAAATTGCTTTCTTAAGGTTGATAAGAGTCGCCCTTATTTGATTCGGGCTGGGAGTCCGTCTATGGTAGATGCAAATGCAAGGGCCGAGCTAAAAAAAGTGTCCTGGCCGAATATTTCAATTGATAGTTTAACTGTTGTATTACCCAGAGGAGTACATGACTGGACATTGTTCCATGTTTCTGGAGGTTACAATAATTTGATCTATGGGATTGATTCACTCGTGGTCAAGAATACAGAGATTCGGGGGGTAAACAATGATGTTGTTGTCTTCTTCTCTAATCGAAAGATTAAGACACGTAAATCTTTATTCGTTTCCATTTCGAAATCCAGTTTTGATAGTATACGGTTATAATGCTTTTTTAATTCTATGAAAGATCTAGTGTCAATAATCACACCTTCATATAATTGTGGTGAATATATCCTTTATACAATTAATTCTGTACAAGCCCAGTCATACACAAATTGGGAGTTACTTATTGTAGATGATTGTTCCTCTGACGATACTGTCAACATCGTCCACAAAATACAGGAAGATGATTCTCGGATTCGTTTATTCATAAATAGGAGTAATTCTGGAGCCGCTATTTCACGTAATATTGCATTGAAAGAGGCAAAGGGCAAATGGATCGCATTTTTAGACAGCGATGATCTGTGGGAGCCTACTAAGCTAGAGAAACAGGTTCGGTTTATGGAAGAGAACGGGTATCAGTTCTCTTATACTTGTTATGAAGAGATGGACATATGTGGCAATCGGACAGGGATAACGGTTTCTGGGCCTTCTCGTATAACCAAAACCGGAATGTATGCTTTCTGTTGGATTGGTTGTTTGACTGTGATGTATGATAGGGAAAAGATAGGGTTGATCCAGATTGAAGATATTAAAAAGAACAATGATTACGCTATGTGGCTGAAGGTATGTAAAAAGGCTGATTGTTATTTGTTGCCAGAAGTTCTAGCAACGTATCGTCGGGGAAGAAGTGGGTCGATTAGTACACATAGTTTATTGACAATGATTAAATGGCATTTTAAGCTTTTCCGCGATGCTGAAAGAATGAATTCTATAGCGTCTTTATGGCATACAGGCTTAAATCTAATATGTGGGGTCTACAAAAAAATAAAATACGTAAAAATAGTGGCATAATGGCACTAAAATGGATTTTCGACCGTTTGGTTTCACTGATCGGATTACTGGTGTTGTGGCCTGTTCTCATTGTGGTTTCAGTTCTTGTTAAGTTGAAAATGCCTGGTGGCCCGGCATTTTTCAAGCAGAAGCGTGTTGGAAAGAATGGCCGTTTGTTCACGATGTATAAGTTCCGCTCTATGACGGTTGGCCATAATGGCTCATCGGTTTCCGTTGCGGGAGAGAGTCGCATCACACCTTTTGGCGCTAAGATTCGCAAGTATAAGTTGGATGAGCTCCCTGAGCTTTGGAATGTACTGATTGGTGATATGAGTTTTGTGGGTCCACGTCCCGATGTACCAGGCTATGCCGATCTACTTTGGGGCGATGACCGCGAGGTGTTGAGACTTCGTCCAGGAATCACAGGCCCAGCATCGCTGAAGTATCGTGATGAGGAAGAACTACTTGCGAAAGTTGCGGATCCTCAAAAGTATAATGATGAGGTCATATTTCCGGACAAGGTTCGGATCAACAGGTACTATCTTCATCACTATTCTTTCTGGATTGACATTAGAATGATCCTTGCAACCGTCCTAGGAAGGCATTTCGAGTATGGAGGAGAGATTATCTGATGACGAGGATTGAGGATATTACACTTTCGCTCGTGCGGGCCTCATTGGGGCAGAATTATTGTGGCCCCTTTCCGACGGAAGAAGAGTGGCAGCCCATATTTGAACTTGCCTCTCGACATGGAGTGGAAGCTTTGGCTTTTGATGGTATTCAGTCCTGCTATACCTCCAATCCAATGGTTGTATCGACTTTGGACACTACTTCCAACAAGAGCTTGAAGTACAACTGGTTTGGATGCGGTTTGAATTATGAGATGGCCAATGCTGACCGTGAACCGACCATAGCAGAGCTTGCTGCTCTGTATCAAGAAGAGAGGATTAATATGCTTCTGTTGAAAGGTTATGGGCTCTCACTTATTTACCCTATTCCAGAGCATCGACCTACGGGCGATATTGATGTGTATTTGTTCGGATTTGGAAAAAAAGGAGATGAATTGGTCGAACGAGTAACCGGAGTAAGAGCAAAGCAAAACGAGGATAAGCATAGTACGTTCTGTTTCAATGGGGTATTAGTCGAGAACCATGCGCGGTTCATCAATACGAAGATTCACCCGAAGCAAGAAAGGCTGGAGATAGTATTGGAAAATGAAGCTAGCTTGTGCTCACCAATGATGCTTCAGACGAAAAATGGGAAGGAAGTTGAGGTTTACCTGCCATCCTCGACGTTCAATGCACTTTTCCTTCCTCTACATTGTGCTGGGCATTTCGTCCATGGGGAAGCCTCTCTACGTCAGTTGTGTGATTGGGCTTGTTTTCTTAGGAAGTCAGGCAAAGAGATCAACTGGAGCTTTGTGTGGGATGAGGTTGTGTCTGCTGGCTTCGAGGTTTTTTATTGCTGTCTAAATGGGATCGTAGAAAGATACTTCGGTATTTCCGGTGAGGTTTTACCTAAATGGCCTCGCTATCCAGAGTTGCAAGATAAGGTATTAACCTCCATTCTTGGACAAGGAGCGCCTCAAATAGATTTATCTGTATTTGGGAAGATTTATCGTTTTCTTTCTTCTTCCTGGAAGTATGTGCTGGTTTATCGCGAGAGTATGGCTATGACATTTTTCCGACAGGCAAGGGCCTATTTACGCCGAAAAGATAGTTCGGCGAAGAGCATTTGGGACGGGTAATGCGTTCTATTTCGATATTCCTAGTAGTTTTGATTTTGGGTTCTGCTTGTTCTCATGTGGACACTTATGAGTTGTATTTGCGGGAAGCGAACGAAGCACGAGAGATATTAGTGGATGCCGCTTTGCATGTCGACAGTATTAAGGATGTTTCTGAGAAAGCAGGTGTGTTATCCTTTACGTTACTTTCTGGAGCTACATTCTGTATTCGTGAGAACATGGTTCCTATCGTGCGTGTAGGGCTAGATGGCTATTGGTACCTCAATGGTGAGCGAACAGATGTCTTATGCGATGGAGTGTCTGGAGATGAGATGCCTTACGTTGTTCCAAAATCGGAAAGATGCACGTGTATGGAATATGTGCTTGAAGGATATACAGACTGGACCTTTGCTTTTTCTAATGGGGCAATTGTTAAATTGTTAAAGGCGGGACATAGCTTTGATTTTGATTCTATTGTCCGTGGTGTTAATCATCGTGGATTCTGTCCATTAGCTCCGGAGAATACGCTGCCGGCTTATCGACTGTCTCGCCTGCAAGGTTTTACCTACGTTGAGACGGATATCCATTTTACGAAAGATGGCGTTCCGGTATGTATCCATGATTCAACGGTAGATCGGACCTCCAATGGGAATGGTGCGGTGAAGGAAAAGACTATTGATGAGATCCGACAACTTGATTTTGGCGCGTGGAAGGGGATAGAATTTGAAGGCACTTTGATCCCGACTTTGGATGAATTCCTTCAACTTTGCTATTCCATTGGTTTGGCTCCATATATTGAGTTGAAGGATGGAACAAAAGAGCAAATCAAGTCGGTCGTAAATCTTGTGAATGCTTATAATTTAAAAGAGTGTACGACATTTATTTCTTTTTCTTTGTCGCTCCTTCACTATGTGCTTGAAGTAGATTCTTCTGCTCGTGTCGGTTATTTGACTGGCGAAGTCAATGATTCGATTATCAATGCGGCGTTAAACTTGAGAGGATTGTGCAAGGAGGTCTTTATTAATACTTGCGACTGGCGGGAGGAGGCGGCTGCACTGTGTCGTGATGTATCTATTCCCATTGAGGTGTGGACGGTGAATTCCGTTGCAGAAATCCTTGCGCTACCCTCTTATGTTT
>JAEEGL017375399.1_pt1 | contig 10004 bp, 5 predicted proteins | sample 9134231 | NCBI WGS metagenome assembly JAEEGL01 (sample SAMN16246548, study PRJNA631951) | gut metagenome | biome: gut microbiome; feature: rumen; material: fiber-attached | host: Bos | place: Iran: Karaj | collected 2018-10 | reverse complement strand
GCGGATCTGTGGAGCAGAGATCATTGTGGCGTAATTGGTATCAACCGCCAGTGTCTTGGCCACCTGCTTCAGCAGGTTCTCAAGCTTCTCCTCCTTATCAAGGAGCATCTCCTTCATATTCTCAACTTCTTTTTCCTTGTCCCGGAGCATCTCGTCTACGTATACACGGTAGCCCTGGTCTGAAGGAATACGCCCTGCTGAAGTGTGGGGCTGCAAAATAAGTCCCATCTCCTCAAGATCGGCCATCTCGTTTCTGATGGTGGCGGAGCTTAAGTTAAGGTCCGTATCCTTGGAAATGGTACGGCTGCCCACCGGCTCTCCGGTCTCAAGGTAGTTCTTAACTATGGCGTGAAGTATTATCCGTTTTCTCTCATCAAGTTCCAATGTGCACCTCTTCCTCTGTATTCACCGGTTAAATCCATTGAAGCGGCTTGTTATCAAGTTGTTAGCACTCACCTCTATCGAGTGCTAATATCTTCTGTATCATTAAATTATCACTACTGCTTCCCAATGTCAAGTATATGAAAAGCAATAAAAACTCCCCCGCTTTTATTTTGCGGAGGAGCCTTATAATCTAGTTATAGTTAAAACCTGTAGGATCACAGGATAATCCCGTATCAGGATCAAAGTATGCTTTTTTATCCGAAAGGAATTTGTATAAAGTAATATTTCCTGTCTGTATCTTGCCATTCTTGAAGCAGACATAAGCCTGGGCATCTCCGTACATGGAATAGCCCCAATAATACACTCCCGTTGCAGGTTTTCCGGTATCTTCGTCATTTTCCAAAACTGTTACGGAAGTTATCTTGTAATTATCGTCCCATCGGATCCTAATAGTATCCTCGCTCATAGTATAAAAGTTAGGCATCTTTCCGGTATCATAGTAATGATCGCCCTTATTTCTGAGGCAGTCACCCACATACCAGATGCTTCCGACTCTGAAAAACGGAGACATTTGTTCCATAACAATGCCATAGCGGTTTGTATGAACCGTTCTTCCGTCAAGGATTCTGGTACCGGCGCACATACTTCCGTCAGCTGCGGAGATGGCCGTCAGCAAACCAATGCCCGACTCGTTTGTACAGGAAACAGCTGCCAGATAACCGGCAATTTTAGCTTTATCAGCGGCAGGGATCTCGTCACCTATTACAAAAATCGTCTGAGGCTTGCCGGTTGTGCAGACAACACCCTTCTCAAAGTAATAGATCTTTTTGCCTACCTTCTTGAGACCACTGTAGGTTCCAAGCTGGCGACCGTCGGTATCATAGTACAATTTCTTATCAAGTTCAGACACATTTCCGGTCACGGGCATTCCATCTTTTCCCAGATAATATTCTTCCTCGCTGTCCTTGAGAACAATTCTGCAGTTCTTAAGAAACATATCCGAACCGGAATAAACAAAGCCTTTTATGCTGCCATCGCTGTTGTATTTGGCGTAAACATCATTTTTATCAAGATAAGTCGCACGCAAATAATAACTCATGCGTCCGTGATCTCCGTAGTAATACCACTTCTTGCCGGTCTTACGAAGAACTCGTTCTTCTACTTCATAATTGGCGGTTGAGAAATAGTAATATTCAGTCCTGCCGCCCTCTGTTACAGCAGTTCTTCCCGTAGCAAAAGAGCCATCCGCTTTGAGGTAAGAGCGCATATAAAACTCATCATAATTATCGCCCTCTCTGTAAGCCATGCCGCAAGCGCCGGTTTCAGGTGCCCCGTCAGCTCCAAGGCGATACTGCTTGCCATTTATTACAATATCCTGATTACGGACAAGCTGTCCTTTGATTTTCTTGTATCCAACCACATCACTAAAATAAAGGTTCTTGGTGGTTGTAGTTAATACTATCTCATCTTCGCCTGATGAATCTGTTCTGTATAAGATGCTGCCGTTTCCATCAATTGCAGGTGCCTTCATTTTCTTCCAGCCGCAGGCAGCTGCGCCTGATCCGGTATTAAAGTAACACCAGGCATTTCTGTCTGTACTGCTTATGATGGAAGTCGCGCCTGTGGACATATTGCAATAAGAGTATCCGGAGATTTTAACCCACCCGGTCTGCATAGTTCCGTCAGGACCGAAACAATAGGTCTTTCCTGAAATTGTCAATATAACTTTTGGCATGGGCGTTCCCAAATAGTAATAGCATTTCTTACCTTTTAATTTACCCATACCGCTGTAGCAGCTTCCGTCGCTGTTCTGTTTGAATCCTTCTTTGCTCTGCTGTTCTTTGGAAAGAATCACAATATAGAACTCTTCGGCTTCTTTAACGTTTGTCGGTTTATCTAAACCGCCCCAAATAAGATACAACTTGTTTTTGTACAAAAGACCCTGGCTTTCCATACCATCCATATACAGAAGGCCTTCGTCCGTAAAGATATACTTACGTGTCTGTCCGTTTATCTTAGCGGAATAGATTCCCGTAGCCAGAGCTCCGGTTTTATCCTTAACATATATAAACTCATTGGTGTCACCAATCTCATGGAATCCCACATCAGTCAGGATCTTACCGTTTTCGATAAAATATCTCTTGCCGTTTTTTGAAACAAGTCCATCTGCCGTCCACTTTGTCTGATCGGTTACTATTCTGCCGTCGGAGCCAAAGAAACATATCTTACCGCTTACCGTCGCATAACCATTAACAAGAAGCTTGCCGTCTGAGCCGGCATAATAGCCGTTTCCGTCTTTACCCGTGACATACTTGGAGGTCTGGATAACGCCCTGTCCGTCCGCATAGTATAAATTGGAACCCGCTTTAAAAATATCAGAAAGGGTTATAACTCCATCATCATTTGCATAATATCTCTTGTTCTTCAGGGAAAAGAACCCGGTTGTCATTGCACCGCCACAGGCAGGATCAAAGTAATAAGCAACCGAAGCATCTTTTGCCTTAACAAAATAGTTACCCGAGGCATCTGCAAAAACAAATCCCGTTACTCTTACGCCGTCCTTGACACAATAGATACGGTCACTTTCAAAAAGCCCCGTTTTCCCAAAGCTGTCACAAATGCCATCCTTACCTACATGAACATAATTCTTCCCTTTAAGAATCCATGCATTTACCGCCTTTTCTCCGGTCTTAGGATCAACGTAATATTCTCCGGAAGCATCCTTCTGCCAACCGGTTAAAACAGTGCCGATAAGTTTCCCATTTGCATCAAAAGAATACAAAATCTTGCCTATCTTGTAATTACCTGTCACAACCTTGCAGCTTGAATCCGCGTAATAGGTAGTATCAGCCGCAGAATCAATCTTGCCTGCAGAAAGGAGATTACCGTCCTTATCAACATTGGCCCAGCCCGTGATGCGCTTGCCGTCCTTATATATATGCCCGTTTTGATATCCGTTGACATAGACCGGAATCTCTGTGGATTTAAATAAAAATCCGCCATCAGATATGTAGGCAATTGTTTCTACCTTAAGGCTGTATGCGCCGTGATCCGGAAGCTTAATCTCGGCAGAAGACTGTCCGTTTTCATCCACGCTTGAGTAGATTTCTTTTGAACCGTCAATCCTGGCCCGTGTTCCCGAATCATCCACCAGGTACCATTTGAACAGCCTCTTTTCCGCCTTTTGGGACACATAGCTGTACAGCTCTTTATCGGTGGTCAGCTTAACCGTTACCGCCTCCCCGGGCTTGCCGGATATCTTGCTTTTATCCGTCTTAAAGGTCTTTATGCTTCGGTAAGTTTTCTTTGCGGGAGCATCCTTAACCTCTACCGGAAAACTGCTGCTGACAGAAGGGTCATCAACAAGGCTTACTGTAATGGTAGTTGTGCCTACGCTGAGCGCTCTCAGCATATTGTTCTCATCAACATAGGCAACCTTCTCATTGTCACTCGCCCAGGCAATGGCCGGATATACGTAAGATGAAGGCTTGGTATATGTATAAAGAGGAAGCATATCCCCAACATACAAAGATTGTTCCGAATTAATAGTGTAACCATGCTCCCCATCTTGAATCATGATACTTGTATACTTGGTCTTTTCCAGAGGAACAATCACCTTGGTAAGCTCGGTTCCGGCATAGAAGGGCCCCGCAAAATCAGAAGAGTCCTCCGCAATAAGACTGAATCTGTAAACTCCGGAAGAAAGATTATCAATCTCAAAAACGCCGTCTTCTTCCTTATCTTTGAAAGAATAACAATTCTCGGTTCCGTCCTGATAGCAATAAATCCTGTCATATTTCCCGGGCTTGGAAGTAATTACAATTTTGCCATCGCCCGCCTTGTAGGAGCTTTCTTCCGTAACCGTATATTCAGGCGCGCCTTCGACATACATAGTAATTGTGTTTGGTGAACTCTTCACATAATTGCCGTCTTTGTCATAATACTTGGCAAAAAGGTAGTAAGTCCCCTTCCCAAATTCGGATGCCATGATATCCACCTGGCGCCCATAACTCTTCTCAAAAAGCTCCGCTGTGCCGATCTTGATGGCATCCTGTCCGTTTACGTTGGTGGAAGCATACACGTCGCCTCTGCCGCCTGCCAGACTGTCTTCAGTGATAAGAGCTATTCCGCCCAAATAAAAGCCGATGGAATTAGGTTCAATCGATTCCCAATCAATGCCAGCTCCAAAGAGATCTTTGTCTTCCTCCTCTGTAGCTGTTTCTTCGGCAAAAGAGCTGTCGGCCGAAGCAGCAGCGTCTGCCTCTTTGGCCTCAGAAGACTCCTCAAAGGAGGCTTCGTCTGAATCTTCCGTAGATTCGCCTTCCTCATCAACAGTCTCCTCAGACGCATCTTCTCCTAAGACACCTTCAAGGTCCTGATCCTCAGTCTCAGCTAAAGATTCCTCTTCTGTCTCTGATATTTCTTCTGTCTTTTCTTCGTCCGCTTCATCAGAAACAGACTCAAGTGAAGCAGCCTCATCAGCAGCCTCTTCCTCTTTGTCAAAAGAGCTCTCGAAAGAAGCTTCTTCTGATGCCTCCAAAACCGCTTCATCCCCGACTGCATACGCGGTCGCGGAAGGAGTCAGCGAGCTTGCCAAAAGGCTCGCACAAAGAAGAACCCCACAAATCCTTTTCATCCTCATAACACAAAAATCCCTTTCCCAAAAAACTTTCAAAATGCAGCTCCCAAATTATACAATAATTCTGTGAAAATTTTATGAAAAAGGAACTAAATTTAGTATATTGTTATCTAAGCATAAACTTCCTTGCAACGCTTATTCCAACCCTGTAAGGAAGCGGTCTTATGTGGGTTTATTTATGTAACTAAAGTATGATTATCCCAAAAGAGACCCGGTCGGGTCTCTTTAAGTTATCTGAAGAATTCCACCGGGGTTGCATATACGCTTTTAAGCCCCATGAATTTTCCTATTATATAGCGGTTTGAAGCCGCCTCAAAAATCGTGTACAGTTTTCCGTCTGCTGTCACAAGTTCCTCGCACATTGGCGGGATAGCGGTGATTTTTGAGGCATTTTTCTCTGAGAGGATGTACAGCGGTATCTCTTTTCCCAGAACGGTTCTGGTTCCGGCCTGAGGAAGCTCCTTAAGGTTGTAGGCCAGGATTCGCCCGGAGAGCATGCCTTTGGACTGGGACAGATACACGTAGTCTCCATCAAAGCAGGCCCCCTGGATACTGTCGGGGATGGAATAAACCTTCACCGGAACCGCGCTGTCATCATCCACTGAAAATCCCATAAGATATGCCTTCTGCTTTATTCTGCCGTCTTCTACCAGGTGGGAAGCATGGGTATAGAAAATAGCTCCCTTGTGGAATTCACCTGCATAGACCAGAGAATCGTCGCAAGAGGTGAAGGACACACGCATGAAGTCTCCGCCGGTGTTAAGGCTGATTTTCTGCTCCGCTGCAACACTGCTGCCGTCAGCCGCTTCCAGGAGTTCCTTCAGGGAAAAGACATACATACATGCCTTGGTGCTTCCGGCAACGTACACTTTGTCTCCAAGTGCCGAGAGCCCTCCGGAGTGGCCGTTGAACTTTTGGCCCTTCTCGTCCTGCATCTTTATCTTCTTAATAAAAGAACCGGTCTCTCTGTTCAGGATATAGATGGGAGACTCCGACCCGTTACCCATATACCCCGTAAGGAAAATGTTGTCCGAGGCGGGGGCGTAGGCGATTCCCTGAGGGATGTAGCCACCATCGATGTCGGGAACGATGAAGGCCTTTATGCTGTTGCCAAAATAGCTGCTTACTTCTGCGCTGTACGCCATAAAGCCTCCAAGCACAAACAGGATGCATACTGCCGCGATGATACTTATTATTTTAATGATCTTGTGCTTTTTATGATTCATTCTATATTACAGTATACCCATTGCAATGCACAGGAAAAGAGCTGCATATTCAAGGATCCCGATGGCTCCGGTAATTCTCTTAAAGCCTGCAAGGCGCTCTTTGGGAAGGCAGAAATCTTCCTCTGTAACTTCGCTGTCATACTCCGGAACAATCTTATCAATAAGAAGCGCGGCTTTACCGGGCATATCAATCTTTCTTTTGTTGATATTTTCGAAGTCTTTCATCTTCTGAGTAAACATCAGCTTTGAAAACATATTAAAACGCTTCTCGCTGCCTGGGAAAGGCACCAGGGCCCACTCGCAGATGTATTTCAGGTTATTGAGGAAGCGCCTCTTGGTGCGGTCTGTCTCCGTCTCAAGAGGGATCTTGTAGAGGATATCGTCATACTGATTGTTGATCTTCTTGTGAAGTTCCTTGTCCAGGCGCCTGTTGGCAATGGAAAGGCCCAAAAAGATAACCAGCGTCACTGCAAAAATGCAGTAGCTTAAATCTGAAATATTTTCCCCCGTAACAAGGCCATGGAATACCTGGAAGGAAGTTATGACAAGTGCGGCAAAAGAGAATTCATAGCTCACAAGTTCGTACCTGGCGAAAGCAAAGTGACGAAGTACATGGCTAAGAAGGGTAATAAGCGCTGAAGCCACCAGCAAAAGAACCGTTCCCGGCGCCGTTATTTCTTTTGCCGGGCCAAATCCGCCACCTGTCACCAGACCGTACACAAGCACTGCATATACTATTATCAGCGCTCCGAATCCCGTTGCATCAAAGGCAAAGAGCCCCTTCTTCTCATCAGGATAATCAAGAGCCAGATCATTTGCGTGAATCGCTCCGGGTACCACGTGCTTCTCATCATACATCATGCTGTCTATCTCGGGCTTGCAAGGGCCGATGAGATTCACGTTCTCCGCAAAGCTCTCCCTCATTTGATATTTCTTTTTCTGGAAGCGCTGTCTCTTCATGATTGACTTGATAAGGCCTATGAAGCCTCCCTGGTTGTTGAAAAACTTTGATTCCTCGATGAATCTTGAAAACGAGGGCATAATTGCTACCGAAGCCATGGTAAGCAGTGTCTCATTGACAGAATCATCAACATTGTTTCTCCTTAAGTAATCCGCCCTGTCGGAGAAAGCTTTTTTGATGACATCCTGCAGTACCATATAGAAGTGCCACTGGGACATGGCATCTATGATAAACAGCAGGAGCATTCCAACAAACAGCGCAACAAGCTGCGGCTTTGGACCGTATTTCCAGATCAGCAGCATGGAGATCAATGTTGTTATGGATGAGCACTCAAAGGTCACCGCCTCATATCTGTTGAAAGCCATAGTTCTGATGAAGTGGGTTCCGAATACGATGACCAGGATATATACAGTTATTATAAGGATCGCGGTTGTGTTTGACATTGAATCCCCCTGTTAATTCCAACTCTCGATAAAATCAATGATATACATAAGTCCATTGCGGTAATCCGACTGGATATCATCCAGATCTTCTTTTCCCAGGGCCGGGATACCCACAAGGGAATCGCTGCCTGCCTTGGCTTCCTGTGCCTCCACATAGCGCCTTATGGTGCTGATAAGATACTTGCTGTCCGCATAAAAGACATTTATCTTTTTGTAATCTTCTTTCTTCTTGCTGCGAACCCAGAATCTGTAGTTCAGGATAACCTCCAGCTTGTTGTTCACTTTCTGCACGATGGGCAAAAGAGCTTTCGGCTCCCCGTTATTATTTATAGTCTTAAGGCACTCTCTTAGTTCATTAAGAAATTCCTCTTTGCCCTCTATAAACTTGGATTCGTCCTCGCTCAAATGATCCAGCAGCCAGAAATACAGAGTAAACACCAGCGCAAGCACTGTAAACACGCAGGATATGATATCAATAAGCGCATCGTAACTGGAAAGAGTTTGTATTATAGTGCGCAAGCCTTTGTCCTCCCTTAACCTTTAGTAGCCGTAAATCTGTATGTAACAAATCCGGAAAAAGAGCCGCCGGCGGGCAGTTCACCCATCTTCTGACGGGAGTATCCAAGCAGCGCTCCGTCCCCAAGCAGTTCATCAAAACTTAAAACCATTCCGTTGCACACTCCGTTACTGTGTATAACTGCGGAGCGTTCCACCATGCTTATGACCGCATCAAAATTTGAATGCACATAGGCCTTGTCCCATACTCTTCCGGGAGTGGAATTTGATGCACTGACCATTCCGAATATCTCGCTGGTATAACCCCTTGGCACCCTGCGATCCTGATTGATCCTGAGTTTCACATCCCTGGCAACATAGGTGCTGCTCTCGGGACTGTTGGGGTCTGCATCATTGAAAAACCAGACTGCAACCTCATACAGGCCACCGGGTTCAAGCTCCACCTTATCACAGAGTTTCATGTCCTTCTTATTCAGATCCCTGATCCTGACGAAGTTTCGTTCATCGCCAATCCTGGGATTATCGGTTATTGAATTTATGGTGATAAATTTCGCCCTGCGGGTCCAGGTGAAGGTCTGCCTGTCCTTGGGTCCCCAGGCATCAAAGGTCTCAAGATGCCGGATACCGCCGGAATAGCCGCCCGGCTCCTCCGACTCATGGGCAGGGATCGATTCTTCCTTCGCAGGCTCTTCCTTTGGAGCAGCATCCGGCTCTTTTGCCCGCTTCTCTTCAGGTGCAGGTTCTGCTTCAGGTTTCGCAGGTTCTTTTACCGGCGCTTCCTTCGCAGACTCTTTTGCCGCAACATCCGGCTCTTTCGCCTGCTTCTCTTCCGCCTCCGGTGCAACATCAACATCCGGCTCGTATCCTCCGGGTTCCGCAAATTCCTTCATATCCGGCACCAGTTCCGGGAATTCTTTGCAGAAGTCTTCCACAAACTTATATTTTCCCCGGAGGTTCATAGGGGACCAGGACCTGAAGGTAGCAATGTCGAGGTAGCGCATCAGGGTCTTGTGGGCCACGCCTTCCACCCTCGGGTCTAAGGGGATCATTCCGAAATCTATGATCCTTCCTGCCAAAGGCTCTGTGTATGAGAAAAACTCATTATTGTGGTGAATGAACTGGGACTCATAGTCCATTACGGGGGTAAGAGGCTGGTTGATCATCATGTCTGCCTGCCACTTGCGATAGTCCTTTTTGTTCATGGTCTGCTTAAGGTACAGATCACCGGCGTGGAAGATGGTTTCTTCATCTATCTCCACCAGAAATGCCACTCCTAGATCTGTGGATTTCAGAGTCTGGATAGTCACCCGCCCATCTTCAGATTTAAGATTTTTAAATCCGTCGACAAGATGAAGATGACTTGAAACACTTCCCGGAAGCCCCCTTAAGAATTTATTTATATTGGGAATGCTGTTGTCGTAGCCAAGATAAATCTCAACTTCAGAAAGCCCCTCAGCCTTCTTGAAAGCCTTGGAGCTGCAATGATCCGAATGGATATGACTTATGAAAAAATATACCGGCTTATCCCGCCTGATCCTGGGAAGCTGTCCCTGTGTCCAGTCGAAAACAAGGGTAGCACTCGGAACTTCTATAAAGAAACCGCTCTCTCCAAGGAATATGCTCTTCATGCCCGTCTTCTCCTTCGACTTTAATACAATTAACCAAGCAGCCCCAGCAAAAGAGCTGCTGCCGCTGCGCCGTCATCGGGGCCATCGTACTCTCCGATCTGTTCTCTGCCCCAGCCAAGGCCTTTGTAGATACGACCGCTTTCATAGGAGCCAACGTGAGTTTCGCTCCATCCGCGGCCCGAATATACGTCACCGTTTCTGAAAGTG
>JAEEGL016746648.1_pt1 | contig 10004 bp, 9 predicted proteins | sample 9134231 | NCBI WGS metagenome assembly JAEEGL01 (sample SAMN16246548, study PRJNA631951) | gut metagenome | biome: gut microbiome; feature: rumen; material: fiber-attached | host: Bos | place: Iran: Karaj | collected 2018-10 | reverse complement strand
TGACGAAGCCGGGAGGACAATACTCAAATGGTATTTATTTGGAAGTGGAAAAGAGAGAATTATTGAGGATGATCCCTTTTGGACTGAATATATGGAAGCTAATGATACTCTTTTACAGAATGTTCAGGACATATTATTCCAGGAGGCTAATGGAATAAAAGTTGGCGAAGTAAGAGAAAAAATAATTACTTGTCACATGGAAATTGATCCTGGCGAATCAATTATCGGATATCAGTATTTACATGGTACTAAAGAGAAAAAAGGTGATTTTAAGATAGTAGGAACGATTACCGGATTAGAAAATGGTGATATCGAATTCAATATGACGTATACATGGAACGATATAATTGATTACGAACCTACCTATGATACAGATAAAGTTAAGAATAAGTTTGCTACATTTTTAAGTAGTGCAATGGGAATGTGCGGAGGGAAAATGGGGGATTATACAATAAGAATTACATGGAGTGATGTATCTGTTATAGGAAATAATTCTTATGGGTGGTTAGCGAATGAGTAGATTGGATAAAGTATTAATAACTATAGGTATTTTATCGTTAGCAATTCTTTGTGGTTGCGTACTGTTTTTATTTATTAATCCGACAAGTCAGTGGGGATCATTTAGTTCTGAGGAGAAACAGTATTCATATGACAGAAAGTACTACTCGATTCAATCGGTTGAATATGATGATAAGGAAAACTGTCATATGGTCTTCGTTAGTATATATAAATCAACCGATGATGAGTTGATATGTGAACTTGAGCCATGTCGTTCACGGGATTATTACGGCATGGTGTGGGAAAATGATAGGTATGCATTTTGGATTCAATCTAGTGATATAGGTGTTTTTTGTATAGAATTAGTAAACGGTGAATGGGTTGAGAATTGGAAACGTAAATTACCGGATTATTTAGAAACTAAATATGACGATTTCGAGCAATTGGAATACTTTTCAAATGCTTGTTCCTTGGAACAATATTCATTTGACTTGACCTACTACCTGACTCAAGAATATGAGGATGGTAAGGTCAATATTCGTATTTACACATCAATAGATGATGAATTGGTATATGAACTCGAGCCATTTTGTTCTACAGGGTATAACGGCACGGTCTGGGAATATGACAGAGATGCAGTTTGGATTAAATCTGATGAAATAGGTACTCTTTGCATAGAATTAGTTGATGGAGAATGGGTTGAAAATCGGGACCGTCAATTACCCGAGTATATACGATAGGTATATACCCAGTATAGGAGAGACAATATCAGAATAAATATCAACCGCAGACTACCTTAAGCATCTTATAGGGAATAAGAGGGATGAGGTCTTCTGTTACTTTCTGTCCCGGAAGGATTACTGGGATTCCGGGCGGGTACTTGAAAGCATACTGGGCACTTACCATTCCTACAGAATCTTCCTTGGGGATAGTTACAGTTTGCGACAAAACCGCTTCCTTTATGGACATGGATAAGCTCTCTTTACGCGACGGGAAAGGATTAACATAATTTCTGTCGACGCTTCCTGTGAGCCCGGAGTCTATATGGAAGCAAATAGTAAACTTTTGCATCAAGTACAAGACCAAGTGTTCACCCGAGCTAATGGAGTGGAAGTTGGTGAAGTAGATGAAGTATATATTCAATGTCATATGGAATTGGATAATGGTGAAGGAGTAGTTGGATATAATTTTTTTCATGGATCCAAAGAGTCTGTTGGCGATTTTGAGATATCTGGAACAATTACCCGCTTAGAGAACGGCGATGTCAAATATAATTTGACATATACATGGAATGACATAATGGATCCAAATGAAATATATCCAACGGATCGCTTTAAGAATAGTTTTTTAGAGCAAATAAACTTATGTAAATTTACTATGGGGATATATGTAATGAGAGTTACTTGGAGTGATGAATCTGTTATAGGCAATAATTCTTATGGGTGGTTATCAAATGAGTAGATTAAAGAGAGTATTCATAGTAGTAAGTGTTTTTTGTTAGCGTTTTTATATGGTTGCAACTCAATTGAACATCAGTGGGGATCATTTACTGACGAGGAGAAACAATATTCTTATGACGGAAAGTACTACTCGATTCAATCGGTTGAATATGATGATAAGGAAAACTGTCATATGGTCTTCGTTAGTATATATAAATCAACCGATGATGAGTTGATATGTGAGCTTGAGCCATGTCGTTCTATGGATTATTGGGGCATGGTTTGGGAGAGCAAGACCTATAATATTTGGTTTCAATCTGCAGATATTGGTCTCTTATGCTATTGCATGAGTGATGATGTATGGACATATGATCCTAATGTTGTTCGTCCGGATGATATTATCAGCAAATATGAGGACATAATTCCAGAATTCAGCAATCATCAACCTCGACATACATATCAGCTAGATGAAAATGGTATTTGGGTTGCAGTTGATACAGTTCCTTCTGAGACTAATTCAACAAACAGTTCTATCGATTCTTTCTGAGATCGTTTATTGGTTTTGCGTTAATCGTCTAAAATCTTGTGAGTATTTTTAGAATAATGGTATTATTTATTCTATGGATATTCTGAGTACCAATAAACCGTATAACTGTTACTGTGGTACAGGTGAGGCGATGAAGTTCGTTTCATCCCTTGTATTTGACGGATATAAGGCTGATGCAGATACGGTTAAGGTTGCTATCGTTACTGACAGGATAGTCAGCGGTTATTACTATAACCGTTTTGAAGAACAGTTTCTTGAGAGAGGCGTAAAGCCTGTTCTGATTCCTGTAGAGTGTTCTGATGGAACTAAAGGGCTTAAAGAAGCTGAATCGGTCTATGAGTATCTTGTTGATTTCCGCTTTGGTTCTAATGACTGGTTGATCGCACTTGGTGGCGGAAGCATAATTGATGTCGCGGGTTTCTGCGCGTCTGTTTTCGAAGGGGGGATAAACCTTGTAGCGGTGCCTACCACACCGGATTCAATGTATGGCAGCGCTGTTGCAGATAAGGTGTTTCTTAACTCCAAGAGATTTAAGAACGTTATAAGTTCTCCTTTTTCTCCTGTTGCCGCTGTGATCGATCCTGATTTTCTTAAGACTGTTCCCGATAAGATCAAGCATAACGGTTATGCGGATATCGTAAGATTGGCTGTGCTTGCTGACCTTAACCTGCTTCTTGAGCTTGTCGGCAAGAAGAATAACAGGGAATTTCTCAACCATGTATATTCGATACGCAATAGTGTCAGTTCAGCTTCACCGAAACTTTTAACTCTTGGAAACGAGATTGCTTCAGCTATTGAAGGGTATTTCCGTTTTATGAACTATTCCGAAGGAGAGGCGCTTGCGTTAAGCTTATACTGTTGTGTGGATTCCAAGGTCAGGGAACCGCTTGCAAAGATTTACGGGATGCTCGGTTTACCCACTAAGCTTGACGGTGTCTCGACAAAATCGATTATGAAGATTATTAAGGAGAATCTTTCCCGGAGTTCGGGACAGATGGTAGAGTTGGTAGATATGACGAATGAAGAGAATAAACGCTGGATGGTTAAGAAGGTAACAATAGAGGAAGCAGAGCAGATATTGTGTAAAAGACTTCTTGTGATTGATTCAGATAACGAAGGAGTAAAGTCATGAGAAGATCTGTTAAGGCATTAGCTTTATTGCTTGCATTGTTATGTTTTATCATTCCTGTTACTTCCTGTTCGGACGATGGTGATGCTTCAGCTCTTCAGGCGGATTACGGTTCTTATGGTGCCGATATAGCCCGTGAACTTGCGACTTTGTATCCTTACAGACCTGCATATTCGGCCGAAGAGGCTCAGGCAGGGGAATATATCAGATCTAAGTTTGAAGAATTGGGATATGAAGTATCCAGGCAGGATTTTACTAATCTTTATGGCGGTACATCATCTAATTATATTGTTACTGTTTCCGGTAAGGGATTCGTTACTATGGATGAGTATGGTAATCCGAATGAGACAAGGAGAACCATTATCATCGGGGCACATTATGATGATTCATTCTCAGCATCCCAGGTGGATCCGTCTTACGGATATGACGGTATTTCCGATAATGCGTCAGGTATAGGATGTTTGCTTACCATAGCCAAAAACATATCCTCTTATGAGAATCTGGCTTTTGATGTCATCATTGTTGCTTTTGGTGCAGGGAATGATAACTATGCGGGAGCAAGGGCTTTTGTGTCTTCACTTACTGAAGAGGTATCATCCTCGATTGACTGTATGTACTGTATTGACAGTATTTATGGAGGTGACAAGGTCTATGCTTCGGCTGGTTACAATTCACTTAATATGTCCCAGAAGTATCAGATGAGAAGAAAGCTGTATCAGGCGTATGATGTCACATATGAGAGTTTGCTGTACACGCAGTATGGTTTCAGTCTTTATTACAATGAGTCAGGTGTTATTACTGATCTTAATGGAGATTCGTTTGATGATATCTATCGTGAAGTATCAGCCAATAAGTCGGATTATGTTCCGTTTGATGAGATGAATATACCTATTGTTTATTTTGACAGCGGGGACTATTTCTTCAATACGATGGAGGAGATGAAGGACAGTAAGAACCTTAATCTTCAGGAATTCGGGGGAATGGTAAGAGGAACTCCGCTTGATTCCATGCAAACACTCGATACATTTTTTGTGAGTGAAGAGGGGGATCAACTTCAGATAAGGATCAATTGTGTTTCTTATATTATTCTTGAATCAATGATGAAGGGATCGGATTTTGCATTAACATACGAAGAATACGATGACCTGCAATAAAGTAATATGCTCAAAAATATCGCTTTGTAATAACATATTCTTGTAACAAAGCCTCAACATTAGAAATTTTTCATAATGCTATAATTTTTATGTTTATAATTAATCTCTACATTTATGCGAGGTAAAAACTATGAATTCTAAGAAGATTGCGGCAGCAGTTTTGTCAGCTGCCATATCAGTTCCTTTCGTAGGAGCTTGTGCAAAGACTGCTGAAGACACTACACCTTCAGTTCAGGAAACTGTAATTGCAACTCAGTCATCTGCTGCTGTTGTAGAAACACAGCCTGTAGAGACACAGGCTCCTGTTGCATCCGGTGATGCTCTCTATGATCCTTCAAATCCGTTGGCTGTAAATCCTATTACCGGTCTTCAGGATATGGATCCTGCTAATGTTGGTCAGCGTTCAGTTGCAGTTGTTATTAATAACAGCCACGCTGCTCAGCCTCAGAGAGGTATCTCAGCTGCTGATACTATCTATGAGTATCAGACAGAGGGTGGACAGACAAGACTTCTTGCTTTGTTTGCTGATGTAAATACAATCCCTGAGATCGGTTCCTTGAGATCTGCAAGAATTCTTTCTACAGATCTTGCTGCAGGTACAAACTCTGTATTTATTCACTTCGGCCGTAATGCAAGAGTTCCTGATCACATTTCACAGTATGGAATCGATCACATTGACGGTAACTCCTGCAGTGCCGGTGTTTACAGCTCATCTAACTATGCTGATGGTTATGTAGAGCTTCCTGCAGGTTTGTTCTTCTGGAGAGATGCTACATGGAAGTCTCAGAGAGCTATCGAGCATACAGCTGTTTCCGATGGCAGACATATTCTTGAGGCTATCGAGTATAACGAGATCTCCATGACAGATACACGTAATGAGAGATTGTTTAACTTCGTACCTGATAATTCTGTTGATATTGCAGCAGGTGATCCTTGTGACCAGATCAATGTTTATTTCTCAGCTACAAACCCTGATGCATTGTTCACATATGATCCTACAACAGGTCTTTACAGCAAGTCTCAGTACGGCAATCCTCAGATTGATGAGACTACAGGAACACAGATTGCATTTACAAATGTATTTGTTCTTTATGCTAATATCCAGCCTCACGGTGATACTACTATCGATGCTTATCTTGAGGATGGCGGCGAAGGCTGGTATGTTTCACAGGGAAGAATCATCCCTATTACATGGAGCAAGCCCGGTCCGAATTCTCCTATTACAATCTATAATGAGAATGGTACTGAGGTTCAGGTTAACCGCGGCCGTTCCTATATTTGTATCGTAGACAGCGATATGGAAGGAAGCACAACAATTTCTTCTAATGCAGGCGGATTTACGGCATAAATTAAGGTTTTAACTAAAAATTTTTAAAAATACCCGTTTTGACTTATGGTCGGAACGGGTATTTATATATATAATAGTATGAGTTTGATTGTTTCAGACTTAGACATTTACTAATTGGAGTTTAAAATGAGTAAGACAGTTTCTACATGTATTCTTGAGACTAACCTTGTTCCTAATCAACCACAGGAGAATATTTTCTTCCATACACTTTACAGAACAATGGCAGAATTCCCCGGCGAGTTTGTGAGGACCGCCAGATCCACATCGCCTATCCAGGTTGTTGCGATGTTTTCAACTCAGGGTGCAGATACAAATGCAGCACTTCTCAACATTGAACTTAATGAACAGCTTTCAAAGATTGTATCCAATGCTCAGGGACAGCCTGTTTTGGATTTTGATTCATTTTCTAATCTTGTTGTAAGTTCACTTAACACACATGTTTGCAACTTTATCGTATCTCACGGTGGTCAGCCGCTGCGTACTTCTATGACGATGGCGGTTATCGAGGGTGATACTTTAAGGATCATTCATATCGGTAATACCAAAGCTGTTCTTATCAGAGACGGTAAGATCATGGCTTTGACTGAAGAGCAGACAGTAGCGCACAGATATGTTCAGATGGGTGCTATATCTCCTGCAGAAGAGAATAATCATCCTGAGAGATTCTCTCTTACCCAGTATCTTGGCAAGATGCCTCAGGACGGACAGATAATGCCTGATAAGAAGGTTCATCTTAAGCTTAAGGATAATGACAGTCTCTGTCTTATGGGTATCGGTATTTCCAAGTTTATGCCCGCAAGAAACAGAAATGCTGTTCTTATTAAGGAGATGTCAACAGAGGCAAAGGCTCATGAGATTATCACAACAGCAGGAAATATCGGAGTTAAGTTCGGTCTTTCTGTTGCTTTGATTGATATCGAATCTACTTTGATCCTTCCCGGTGATGCTGTTCTTAATAACAATAATGATGATCTTGAAGAGGAAGAACTTCCTTATTCCGAGTTTAATGATCCGTTTGTAGATAGTTCTGCAACGCAGGCACATACGCCTGTATCGGCTGTTGATTATTCTGCATCTAAGGCATCAAAGGTCTCACAGACATACGACAGTTTTGATGATGATAGTGAAACTACTGTATTTAACAGAGGCGCAGCTCAGCCGTCTTCGAAGAAGAAGTCAGGTAAGAAGACATCTTCTAAAGGTCCGGGAAATCCTGTTGTTAAGACAATAATCAGAACAGTCGTATTGTTTGTTGTTTTTGCCGCAATCGGCTTTGGTTCTTTGTTTGCAGTATTCAAAATGAAGGGTGCGTTAGATAAAACAAGTACTAATGAAGACAGTGAAGCTGTTGTTATGTATGTAATTAACGATAATACTTCTATGTATGCTGATGCTTCAGAATCTACTGTTACAGGAACACTTAATGCAGGTGATATAGTTACTGTTCAAGGTGTTGAAGGATCTTTTACAAAGATTTCCACCTCAACTGGTGCTACAGGATATATTATTACTGCGGGTTTATCTTCTGAGAATCCTCAGGCTGCTGATGATGTTCCTGCTGCTCCGGCTGTTGATCCTAATTCAAGTGAGCAGTTTGTTCCTGATGCTAACCCGGGCCAGGCTCCTGACGACGGTTCTGCAGCAATCCCTTCTGATGCAGCTGCAGCACCTGTAGCTGAATCTCAGGCAGTTCCCGGAGTATAAGTATTAGAAAGGCATAATATGGCTAACAAGAAGAGTGGTAAGAGTAAGAAGGAGCTTTTCGCGGAGTATCCTAATCTTTATGACGGCATAAGCAAGGGTGATTATGATGCTTGTATGGCTTTTGCTGAAGATTACAAGTCTTTCCTTGATAAGAGTAAGACAGAGCGTGAGTTTACATCAAACAGTATAGAAGCGGCTACGGCTCTCGGATTTAAGGATATCGAGAGTAAGAAGTCATTAAAGGCTGGAGATAAAGTCTTTGCAAGTATTAAAGATAAAGGACTGATACTTGCTGTTATAGGTAAGAAGCCTGTCAGCGAAGGGCTTAACATTCTTGGTGCTCATATTGATTCTCCGAGACTTGATCTTAAGCCGAATCCTGTATTTGAGGATAATGAGACAGTTTATTTTAAGACTCATTATTACGGCGGTATCAAGAAGTACCAGTGGATGACTCTTCCTCTTGCTTTACATGGTGTTATTTATACATCTGACGGTGTTAAGCATACTGTAAGTATCGGTGAGGATGAGTCCGATCCGGTATTCTATATAACGGATCTTCTTCCTCATCTCGGTGGTGACCAGATGAATAAGCGTGCCGGAGATTTTATACCTGCAGAAGATCTTAATATCGTAGTCGGCGGTATGCCTATCAAGAAGAAGAAAGGCGAAGATTCGTATTCTGAACCTTATAAGGCGGCTGTCTTGAAGTTCCTTAACGATAAGTATGGAATTGTGGAGAAAGATTTTGTAACGGGTGAACTTGAGGTTGTTCCTGCTGCAAAGGCCCGCGATATCGGATTTGACAGAGCCTATATCGGCGGTTACGGACATGATGATAAGGTTTGTGCTTATCCCGCTCTTATGGCCTTGCTTGAACAGGAGAAGCCTGATAAGACTTGTGTAACCATGCTTACAGATAAGGAAGAGATTGGTTCCTATGCTAATTCAGGAGCTCAGTCAGTTCTTTATGAGAACTTCCTTATGGAGATAGTAGCCAAGTGCGGTAACGGTTCTTTGGATATGCTTTCTTACCGTAAGGTTATTGCTGCTTCAAAGATGCTTTCTACAGATGTTACGACTGCTTATGATCCTAAGTATGCCAGTGTTTATGAGAAGCGTAATACTGCATTCATGTCTCATGGTCTTAAGCTTGAGAAGTATACAGGTGCAAGAGGTAAATCAGGTACTAATGAAGCAACAGGTGATTTTGTAGCTGAGATAACACGTGTATTTGAAGCAAACAGTATTCCCTGGCAGACCGGCGAACTTGGTAAGATCGATGCCGGCGGCGGTGGAACTATCTCGGCTTATATGGCTAAGTACGGTATGTCCGTTATTGATGCAGGCGTTCCTGTCTGGTCTATGCATGCACCTTATGAAGTAATCTCCAAGATTGATCTTTATTATACCTATCTTGCATATAAGGCATTTATCGAGAATATCTGAGGTTTTTTATGAGAATTCGTTTCTACAATGCAAGAATACTTACGATGGAGACAGATTCGGTCATAAAGGGAGAACTTTGGACGAATGATAAGACCATCGAATATATTGGCGATTCCAAAGAATCTGACAAGCCGTTTGACCGTCAGATAGATTGTAACGGCAATCTTCTTATGCCGGGTCTTAAGAATGCTCATACACATTCAGCTATGACGTTCGCGAGATCTTTAGCAGATAAATACAATCTTAATGACTGGCTTATGAAGGCAATATTCCCCCGTGAGGCAAAGCTTACTCCGGATCATGTGTATTGGTTCACCAAGCTTGCTTTCGCTGATTACCTTGCGGGCGGTACCACGTCATGTTTTGATATGTATTTCCATAAAGAAGCCTCTGCGAAAGCTGCTGTTGAGACCGGCTTCAGATATGTTTTCTGCGGTGCTGCCAATGATTATGGCGGAATAGATGAACTTGAAGAGTATTATCATGCATTGAATTCTTATGATCCGCTCGTATCGTTTATTTACGGATTTCATGCTGAATACACTACAAACAGGAATAATCTTGAGATAATCTCAGGTCTTTCCCATAAGTATCAGGCACCGGTTTTTGCTCACATTTCAGAGACCGCTACTGAGGTTGAAGGATGCAGACAGCGTTATGGAATGACGCCTCCTTTCTTGTTTGAAAGACTTGGTATCTACGACTATGGCGGCGGCGGATTCCACTGCGTATGGTT
>JAEEGL016706364.1_pt1 | contig 10004 bp, 5 predicted proteins | sample 9134231 | NCBI WGS metagenome assembly JAEEGL01 (sample SAMN16246548, study PRJNA631951) | gut metagenome | biome: gut microbiome; feature: rumen; material: fiber-attached | host: Bos | place: Iran: Karaj | collected 2018-10 | reverse complement strand
CCATTCCCATCCCTGTCAGCAGGATCCCCGCTTCTGCTCCAGGCGCCCGATATTCCAAACAGATCTGATGCTCCCCCGGTGTCAGGGGGATTCCCATAAACGCATCCAAAACCACCGGTTGTATCTGTACCGGAACACCATCTACCGTTGCATGCCATCCCTTATCGTATGGTATGGTGATGAACAGTACCGGCCGCTGTTTTGTAGCCGTAACCGTTGCTTCTATTCTATCTTCCTGCCAGGAGGTAACCCGCCATCCTCCGGCTGCCAGCAGCTGTGCTGCGGCATCCATTACCGCTTCATCCTCATAATAAAAATACTGTTCTGCATAGGAATACGCTTTTTCCGGCCCTTCATAATTGTCGATCCGGAGCATAAATGCATTGCCGTCCCTGGTCAATTCTATGATCGCATTTTCCAAAGCCGTTGTCTCTCTGGCGCCCGGTCCTTTTCTATCCGCCGGCGAAAACTGTGTCACCTCAATCGCCATATCTTTAGGCAGTGCTTTTTCCTGTCCGTCTCCGGTGTAGGGAAGCAGCTGAAAATAGGCATAGGCATGTTCATATCCCTGCTCCGGAATTCCCAGCAACAGATCACCATAGGCATATCCCGGCATGGTCCGCATAACATAACCGTTTTCGTTTCTTTCAAACTGCATCCCGTTTGTTTCATAACCGAAGATGTCAGTTCCTACGAGCGCTCTTGCCTCCGTTCCGCATATCGCAGAAAGAAGCCTATTCTGGTTCTCAAATACGTTTCCGTCTACAGCCAGCGGCACCAGAATATGCTCTGACGCCATATATCCCAACGGCAGTGCCCGCCCATACACCTCGTAAGCCGGCCCCTCCTGTGCCGGATCCGTCTTGTCACTCTGCGTCAGATATCCCCTGTAACGTACACCAAATAACATATCCGTCAGATCTGTAGCTCCGGTCTGGGTGTATCGAACCGAGTTCACTGCATCCCCCAGTCTGGAAAACAATCTATATACAGCTGCATTATTGGACGAAGCAAACTGTGCAGTGCCGAGATAACCATACATTGCATTCTGGTTATAAAAAGGGGCATTTCCGAGATGCGCCCGATACAACTGCGACGTCTTGGGATCTGCTTCTCTGCTTTCCAAAAAGCGTTCCATCTGCCGGTTCCAGGACACATAGTTTTCTTTCGGTGTGCGTCCCTGTTCGCAACAATTAAACCATGCCTGTGATCCCAGTTCCGCAATCAGCAGGATGTACGCTGCCACCACCGCATATTTTCGATTTTTTTCTACTCGCCCGGCAAATACAATGCCTCCCCAAAGCGGAATCAGTATCAGATTCCCCCATAGAGCAAAGGTTACCCCTTTTCCATCCGCCACTTCCCCTATCTGATCGTGCAGCAGGATCAATCCTTCTATAAGCAGCAGAATGAAGGCGAAGTATAGCAGGATCTGCCTGCCCTTTAGCTCCTTTGCCGCACCACCAGGCGACAATACAACGCGGGATGCGATCCATGCAAAAGCAAAAACATATAAGAACGCGTATCGTACCGTAAACCCATCCGGCCGGTTAAACGCATGCAGAAATAAATACAACGGATCGATCCAGATGGTTGCAAACAAACTTAAAACAGCAGCTGCCGCAATCGCCTTTTCCCGCTTTGATCGTGACCGGTCTGCAAAATACAGCGGAAGCAGCAGGATGACCGGAAGTCCGCAATACAGGAATGGGATATCCGTACGCAGAGAAGTCGGACGTCCGAAAAACAAACTGTACAGGATATCAAACAGACTGACATTTCTCTCCAATGCTACAGAATTGAACCCTGTTGAGTTTGCAAAAAACAAGATTGCGGGAAGCAACAGGCACATACTCATCAGTAAAGCGCTGATCACGGAAAGCACGTAAGAAAGCAGAAATCTCTTTTTTTTCTGTATAAACTCTTTGCCGTAACGTAAGAACAAAACTGCTATAAGAGCAGCAAAAGAAAAAATCCCGACCAGAAAACCAACATAAAACTGGATCACAAAAGATGCGGTATATGCCAAAGATAATGCTGTCGTTTTTTCGCTTTCCACTGCCCGTAACAAAAACAGCATCACTAGCGGCAGCAAATACAGGCCATCCAGCAGATTGGTGGAGAGCATATATTCATACTGGAATCCACACAGGCCGTAACACAAAGAAAAGAAAATCACCCAATGGCTATGGCATTTCATCCCATATTGCAAAAACAAATGAAACAGCATCGCAGATAACGAGATTTTTAAGAACATGCCAACCATCGTTGCCGTATAAACATCCGGTATGATCAGGTAAAGAAGTGAAAACGGACTGTAGGAACAGAACGCATACAGCAGCGCTGTATTTTGCCCCATGCCCGTTTCCATAGAGTAAAACAGACTCTGCCCCTGTTTCAGATGCGTCGTCAGCATTACCGATAAAGATGCCATCTGATCCATCGTATCCGAGAACACTGCGCAATATGGTCCTCCCGGAAGAATGCCCGCAAAAAAACAGGCGATCACCATAATCAACAGTGCCGCGAAAAACGAGATCCAACAATCATATTTTCGTAGTTTTCCTGTCTGCATAAATACCTTTCCCGCACCCTGTCCTTAAAAGAAATTGAACGCATAAGCAATGCGGTAATATAGTTCTGTATTGCCCACATCAAGCGTTGATGCGAAATAAAAGTTGATGTGGAACCAAAATGACCAAACCAGATTCAGGATCAAAAATCCTCGCAACAGCTTTACACCATCGCTTCCTGCAAGTTTTTCCCAACACAGAAAAGCCGACATCCAGCCTGCCATGATCAGGGGGAATGCAAAATCTGCCATATAATTATAGGATACCCCTCCGGTCAATGCATTAACAAGCACCTGAAGCGCAACGATTGCAAGAACCGCCAGTGCCAACAGACTGCCACGTTCCCTTCTTCCGGCCCGGGTAAACACCACCGGTATACACCATGTTACAAGATTGCATACCAACAGCCCGCCATAACAATATGTCACATAAACCGTCGTATGCCCGATCCGATTCAGTTCCGCAAAATCGCCGGAAAGCAGATACGGAAAGCGATAATCCATCTGTGGCATCTTTAAAAGATATCCGAAAATCCCCAATACCACTTTATCCAGGGATAACACCGTTCTGCTGCAGTCCTGCATTGTCAGGTTATATGCAAAGCCAAAATCAAAGGGCGAACCAAAGCGGATCTGATTATAGTACATCAGTCCGATCGCTACCGGAACATATGGTCCCAGCAACGCAGCGTATCTTTTCCAGAGGCCTTGTTCTTTTTCGCTCTTCTGCATTCTCCGATATTGCCAAAACAGAACCGGCGCAACAAAAGAATACAACGCCAGATTCGGTCGGCATCCCACACTGAGTGCCATGCAGAAAGAACCCGCAGCCAGCCGTCCCAAAGACAATGCTTCTTTCCCGTTCTCCCGAATCGAAGCAAGCCACAGATCAAGTCCCCATACCAAAAATGTGATCCCGCATAATCTGGGGACATCATGTGCATCCGGATTACCCAGGCACGCCATCATGTCGCTGCCCAGAAAGATTGTTACGGCAGCCATCAACTGCAGGACAAAAGGGATCTTTTTGTAAAAGATACGACACAACTGACAGATCAGAGCCCATACTCCGGCATAGAAAAATGCAGCGCACAGGATCACTACAACTACTTCCGTCAGATGTACATGGGTAATCATCCAGACCGGAAAATACAATAGCAGGCAAGGAATCACCCCAAAATAGGTGTAATAATGCCCGTTATAATATGCCGTATCCCACAGGTAATCAACGCCTTCCTCCAACCCCAGCGCAATGCGCGCTGTATAATCATACGGATTTTCCATGGTCTTTATACTGTCCGTCGGCTCGATCAGCAAATGCGCCTGCCCGGCGGCGAAGGCTTCCGCCTGCAGTTGGTATGGCTGAAAGTGCCGGTCCATCTTCTCATAATCATTGGCATTGTTTAAAACTACCGCCGGAAATAACAGCACCATTCCGACTGCGGCAGCTATCGCAGTGCCTCTTCTGTTATTTTGTCCATATTCCTCCGCAGTATCCCAGGTGGCTTCCTTTAATCCGAATACAACAAGTAAGAGAAGAAATACCGTAATGCAGCGGATCAAAGAGAACTGCACCGGCCGGTGCGCGTTCACAACGATGCGACCGATCTGTAAAGCCCCCTGCTCCGAAAAAGCAGTCTGCAGTACAACCGTCCGGATCTTTCCGTTTCCCTGCAGCCACAGGTACTTAGAAGCCCCGATATCCGGTCGATAAATATGATCCGCCAGCTGCGTATACTGATCGTGTCCCTCATCCCGTACCATCGGTGTGATCGTACAGATCCCGGATCTTTCATACGGCACATCCTGTGCCAAAGGAAGATACCACTCCAGATACACATTATGTACCTGCTCCGTCAACTGATCCAAACCAGTCAAGTAAACCACACCATTATCATATCCGTCTGCGAGGACATATACTGTTGTTCCATTCACATCAACCGTATCAAATCCATCCAAACGCATATGGTCTGCCGTCAGTTCCTGTTCCTGATAAAACAGGGATTGCACGGAACGAATATTAAACAGGAAGAGTTCTGCCAGAATCGTGATCAGTATGAGACATCCCGCTTTTTTCCATTTGCTGCTCATTTTTCCGAAACCTGTCATCTCTTACTCTCCCCTGAAGAATTGTTCTTCTTTTCTTCCTTCGCCTCCCCATAACCTGCAAACGGCAAAAGCAGAAAAATGTTATACGCCGGCTCCAGAATGTGGTGTTCCATCATAAAATGCAGGGATAATACTGCCAGAATGAACATCTGAAACGTCTTCTTTTGCTTATACAAGCGGATCTGTGCGAAGATCAGTAACCCCAGGATCAGCAGAAACGCTACCCAGCCATACATCAGCAGCACTCTGGCGTAAGAAGAATCCAGGAACTCATAGTTTCCTGTATTCTTAAAGGTATTTCCCGCCACCCAATAATGCTCATAATAGTTTCCAAACGGTGTGATACCGGTCACTCCCATGATACGATTCGGGTTGGCGATACGCCCCTGAAGAGAATACAATATATGAAACTTATTATAAAAAATATTCGGGTCGGTACTGTATGTGAATACCCAAAACAGAAAAACACCGGATGCCACAGGATATGCGCTCAATAAAAATCCCCGCCACAGCTTGAGCATCCTCTCCGGAACCTTCCATTGCATTTTACAAAATGCCGTATATACCAGGCATCCAACGCTTCCCAGGAACACGGAAAGGAAAGCGGTTCTGCCATCAACATAGATGAGATTCAAAACACTCAAAATGATGATCACAACATATGTCGGCCACTTTATCCGGCCATCCTTAATATACATATATGCCATCAGCGCAAAGCCGATATGTCCGGCCAGATTGGTAGGTCCGAGGGTTCCGAAAGAATGACGGATCTGCCCATCCCGCTCCAACGGCCATTCCGGAATCACTCCAAGCAGATTCATGACCACGGTAAAAGCCATAATACTTCCGGCCAGCAAGATCATCGTCCGGAAGATTTTCCTGTAATCCTTGCGATAAGATGCAACGATCATTGCCATATCCCGGAAAATATAGGTATCATTCTGTTCCCGCATCCGAAAAGCATAATACCACCCCAGCAGGAGCATGGCCGAAAGGATCAGCTTTTCCTTTATCGTTTCCGACTTTAAGATGATATTATAGATTGCCGGCAGAATGATCAAAAAACGCAGATTCATAATTCCCTGAAAACACGCTGCGGCCAATCCCACCGTCTTCTCCGAGAATAAGCCTATATACCACTCCATCAAGTAGTACAAAAACGGAGTAGAACCCAGGATCTCGTATACTAAAATGAACCCCAGAAAAAACCAGTACATTTTATCTACTGCCTTGTCATACTTTAGTAATTCTGCTTTAATATCTGTGTTTTTATTCGCACTCATTTTCATAACTCTCCATATACCGTTTCAATCCCATACTCCGATCAAAACCCGCTTTAAAACACGGCTCCTTCGTAACACGTAAACTGAAAACAGGTAGGACAACAAAAATCCGAAAATCAGCTCCATCAAAAAGACTATCGTATAATTCCATTGCAACCATCGAAAACAAACGATGCGAATCGTTTGTTGTACATAGTAACTCACAATATAGATATCATACGAGTATTTCCCGCAGCAATCCAGGAAGCGATAACGCTTGCTTTCTTTGTCCTGTGCGATCTGATATGCGATCGCCAAAATCCCATATGTTCCCAATAATGCCGTAATCAGATAGTCTGTTTTGTATCCGATCGGGCAGGCAAATACGCCAACCACTATCAGCGCTATTATCGCCCCCCACGTTCGATAGATCCCGGATATATATCCGTAAAAATGTCGTCCTATCATCCCGATCACAAAAAAGATCAGATATCTGCACACTTTTTCCAGATAAATCGTATGCAGTGCCGTCTCTCCTGCATACAGATATAATGCATAAGTCAGAAACCCAGGCAACAGGATAATGATGCTTTTTGAACTGCCTTGATAATGCTTGAATATTTTGCCGCAGAACAGTGCAAATACCGAGAATAAGACCAGCGTATAGAGGTACCACAGGCTCCCGTTCGGCCCGGCTCCTAAAAGTACCTTTATTGCCCCACTTGCATCCACCGGATTGCGTGCATAAGTATTCAAAACGATCTTTGGCAATAGCGAAATATAGGAAAGAAACAGGTAGGGTACCAGAAGCCTCTTTACCTTTCCTGCCATTTCTTCCCGCAAAGAATAGGTTCCTTCATAATATTTTTCACCGATCACAAGTCCCGAAACAACAAAAAACAATGCCATATGAAACGAGTAACAGGCATCATATCCCCATTGGAACAGGAGATTGCCAAATACTCCGATCTCTGCATCCGGAAAAGAATGTCCCAAGAGGACGATCAATACGCCCAAACCACGCGCTATATTAATCTCATAGTAGTACTCTTTTTTCATATTTCTTTTAAACCGGGGATCCGCAGAACTCTCCTCTACTCGCCCTGATCAATTGTTTCAGGTGGCGCCATGCCATCCAACCTTGCCCAAAGTAACATAGGAAACACATTATATCCCGGATCCAGGATCCCCTTCTGTACCAGGAAAAAAAATGCCACGATTGCCAACAAAAACATCGCAAATCCTTTTTTTTCTTTCTGCAATCGGTTTTGGATCGCAGTGAACAAAGCCAAACAGAAGATCAGCCCGGCCAGGCCATAGATCAGATACATTCTGGCATAAGAAGAATCCAGAAAATTGTACTGTCCTTCCTGAATAAAAGTTCTTTCTGCCTCTCCGAATTTTTGCATGTAATTGCCCCAGAACGAAAACGGCAATTGCTGCATAATACGATGCGGCACCTCTACTCTCCCTGCAAACGAGCCCAAGAGCGAACTCAGATTATAAAACCCGCTTCCCCCCGGATAGGTAAACACCGCAAAATAGAACACTCCTGCAACGATTAAATAGACATACTTCAGAAGATAACGAAAACTCCCTACAATCTTGTCTGAAAGTTGAATTCCCTTTCGCATATAAATCGAATACAAAATACTTCCGCAAGTTGCCAGCATAATACATATAAAGGCAATCCGTCCGTCCACAAATACGATATTTAATACAGACAAAACCAGGATCAACAGATAGTCCATCCATTTCAAAAGGCCGTTTCGCAAAAAGATCAGCGTGATCAATACTGCATACATATGTCCCGCCAATCCGGTAGGTCCAAAAACACCTAACGAATGGCGTATCCTTCCGTTTCTCTCAAGATTATATTCCGGGATCACGCCTGCAAAAACCAAAAGAGCAGATAATACCATCACCCCGGTGATCGTGACTATGCTTAATCGCGCAATCTTTTTAAAATCCTTCCCGTAGGATGCTACAATCATCAAAGCCGCTGTAAGCAGATAGGTATCGTTCCATTCCCGTAAAAAAAGGGCTGAGAGCCATCCGGCAAATAACATTATACCGGCACAGATTCTCTCCCGGGCAGACTGCATTTCTACTGCGATCGCATAAGCAGCAGGTATTCCGATCAGAAGTCTCAGATTAAAAATACCGGAAAAAATGATGATCCCCTGTTCCACCGGCAGCCAAGGCATCATCCCCCCAAGCCAGGCCACAAAATTACCGATCATCGGTGTAGTAAGCATAGTCAGGTAAAGAATATTAACTACAAGAAATACAAAATAGAACTTCTCCATAAACTCTTTTTTCTTTTCCAGTTTTTGGCGAAATTCTCCCCATTCTTCCTTTAACGAACTCATTCCATCTCCAATTATCTGTATTTAATACGCATTGACGCACAAACAATCAGACTATCGTATGCACAGTTTTTGCTACCTGCTCCAGATCCTCTGCAGTAATATTCGTGCTGCAGGGAAGCGTCACAATGCGCTGCCAAAGGCTCTCTGCCACAGCAACTGACTCTGTTGGAACATCTGCATACGGCTTTTGCAAATGTACCGGTTTCCAGAACGGCCGTGCCTCTATTCCGTTTTCTTTCAGTTTCGCGCAGATTGCTTTCGCTTCGTCCAATCCATTGCCCACAGGCAGGACGATTCCGGAGAACCAGCAACTGCTTCCATCCGTTGCCGGGAAAAAGCTTATGTCCTGTTTAGGCAGATCTGCAAAGTTTTCCTTATAAAACTTCCTGATTTTTCGCTTCGTTTCCACAAATGCCTGCAGTCTCTCCATTTGTGCAACACCGACTGCCGCTTGAATATTGGTCATCCGATAGTTAAATCCGACTTCATCAAAATCATAATCCGGCCATACCCGTGCCGTAGTAGTAAGGTGTCGTACATGATCCAGCAGTTCCTGTCGGCATCCGACCACCGCACCGCCCCCGCCACAGGTGATCGTCTTGTTTCCGTTAAAGGATAACACGCTCAGATCCGCCAAAGCTCCGAATTGCTTTCCCTCATACGTACTCCCGATTGCGCAGGCTGCATCCACGATCAGCGGTATCCCGTATTCGTCTGCAATACCACGAAACACCGTCATATCCGGCATATTCCCCAGTGTATATACCGGCATCAATGCTCCTATTCTCTTTGAGGATTCCCTATGGTATAATCCCCCATCTTCCCGTCTTTCACACTTCTCAGCGATCGCATTTTGTACCGCTTCCGGATCCAGGCACCAATCCTCCGCCCGGATATCCATCAACCACGGATCCGCACCGCAATGCCTTACGGCATTCGCAGACGCAATAAAAGTGAACGTCGGCAGGATCACCAGATCTCCATAGCCCACTCCTACAGCCTTTAAAGCAGCATGAATCCCGGTAGTTCCGGAGGAGGTCGCTACCGCCCCTACACTTCCGGTTGCTTCTGCAACCATCTGTTCAAACCGGTTCACATATGCCCCTACCGATGATACATAGGTCGTATCGATGCAATCATCCAAATATTTCTTTTCATTGCCTGTCAAATTCGGCATTGCCAAAGGTATCATAACGGGTTCCTTCCCTAAAAACTCTTATAACTATATCAGTGCTTTTTCCAGCAGATCCATCTCCCCCATATCCAGCCATGCATTCTCACTGATCGGATAGATTCCTACTTTCTCTCCGGACAAGCGCGCCTGCTCGATCACATCCGGAAAACCGATTGCCGTATCTTCCGGGATCCTGTCGATCACTTCAGGCTCAACGATATAACAGCCGGTATTTACCAGATAAGACATCCTGGGTTTTTCCTCCATCGAACGGATGCCACCGCCCTCTTCCGTATGTACAACGCCATAAGGCAGCGTATACTCCTTCATCGAGCAGACCATCGTGATCTGATTGCCCCGTTCCTTATGGTGCCGATAAATCTTCCCCAGATCATCCCGGATCAAAATATCGCAATTCGTCAATATAAACGTATCCTTGATCTTTCCGTGTAGCAACCGTACACCGCCGCCGGTTCCCAACGCTCTGCTCTCCTCCACATACTGTATCGTACCCT
>JAEEGL016165944.1_pt1 | contig 10004 bp, 5 predicted proteins | sample 9134231 | NCBI WGS metagenome assembly JAEEGL01 (sample SAMN16246548, study PRJNA631951) | gut metagenome | biome: gut microbiome; feature: rumen; material: fiber-attached | host: Bos | place: Iran: Karaj | collected 2018-10 | reverse complement strand
TTGGTAATAAATGAGCGAATTAAGGAGGTGGAAGTGCATGACTATTTTGTTGACAAGCATTACAAGGTTTATAAAACCACAGATGAGAATAGAAATAGCTTTAAGTCTGAAAGCAAATGGATGAAGGTGGATAATCAGATTGTCACAAAAGACCTGAAAAGTGGCGACGAAGAAAAGACGACATTAGGCAGCCTACAATCAGAAGACGGTTCTGATGTGATTATTTTACCTCCATATCCTAAATCATGTGGTACTGTTGATACGATTCCAAGCCTTTTCCTATGGTTCCCTCTGTTGGGTACTGAGTTTTTTGGCGTTAATTTCATCTTTCACTCAAAACGATTCCATCCTGTAGAGAAGAGAAATAACATCCTACTACCTGAAAATGTGCCCTCGAAAATTGTTAAGGGACAGCATAACGAAAGCGTGTTAAAGGAAATGATGCAGAACCTTCATGCCTATTATGCAATAGAAGGCAATGATACGGTATTAACGCGACAGATGTGCATCGTTAACTTTAAGAGCGATAAAGATGATGAGGTCACCACAAAATTTTACACAGATCTTCAAGAAATGTGGAAGGCCGTTGTACCTCAATGGAAGATAATACCTACAAAAGAAGGAAAGAAATCAATTACTGAGCCTCGTGTAAAAGTTCTTCATCCAGACTTCTATTCTAAGTTGGATGTAGAGAAGCGTAAAGAATATGAGTCAACATTAGCGTTGTTTGCGGAATCCGTAAAGTACTCAGAAGAGGATACCTATCTTATACCGAATGAAGATTTGATAGCATGGTCTGAAACCGTAAATCAATGGGGAAGTCAAAAAGCTTCTGATTTTTTTATTACCGTAGAAGATGTATGCAAGGCTATTCAGGGAAAATCTGAGAACTTGCATAAGTTCTTATTGTTCTTGAAAGAAAGCGGTAACGATGCCCTAATGGACCAATATGCCCTTCTGCCAAATAGAAAAGGCGAGCTTAAAACAAAGACGAGTTTGCGTCATGGCGACTTTATGACCAAAAACTTGTACAATTTGACTTCGCTATTAATGGGTAGTGATGTAGATAAAATGATTGACACATCATTCAACGACATCTGTACAGTTGGCGAATATAAAGCTGAAGAGTTGCAAAGAGCTATAAGCCAGACGATAATACAATGGAGAAACTCTGCTCTTAATGCACAAAACAAAACTGCTTTGACCGAAGAACAAATGAGTGCTTTGATTTCATTCTGTTCAACGAGTTCTCTTGAAGACTTTACCAATTTCCGAGGTCGTATGATGGCTGAGATTGTAAAAGTTTACAATAAGACCTTAACTCATAGGATAGAGCCAAAAGTTATTGAAAAAGAGGATGATTTTTATAATCCAGCTTTCAACTTTTTATTAGACTATACGCTTTATACTATTAGCACGAAAGAGGAAGACTGGATTAAGGGCAATAGAGCTTTGCTACTCTCGTTTGTAAAAGAGTACGCAACAAGTACTGCTACTGAAAGAGTCAACAAACTGGATGATTATGCAGTCATCCCCAACCAAAATGGAGCACTCTGCATAAAGAAAGAACTCAACAAGAATGTCAATATTGACGACACATTGGCAAGCTTCTATAAAACCGTTATGGGAGAAGACCTTCAAAATAACTGGGTTGCAGTCGATTTTCAAGACTTATTCACATATAGCGAACAGAAGGCTTCAGAGGTTGCTAATGATGTACAAAACAAATTGGCAGAAGGAGACTTCAAAGACACGATAGTTCTTGACATCATAGAACTTGCAGAAAATGAAACTATAGACAATTGGAAGATATTGTTCCGCACAATTTTTAAAGAAAAAGAATCCATTAGATATAATTTGGGTACCGCTCAGGAGCACCGGGCTATAAATCAGTTGATGAAGAAGAAAAATCCTGAGTTGCTTGAAAAGATGGCTAAAGTAGCAGAGCGCGAAGATGCTATGACGGTCATGGACAATATCGACTATGTCATAGACCAGATGGAGCATGAAGCCTATTTGAAGATGCTGGGCGATTACGTTGAGACACACTTTCAACAATATCTGATAGGGGCATTATCTGATATTGGCGTAACCATCAATAATCAACAAGGTGGTCAAGATTTCATTATAAAAAAAGAAGGATTTAATGATTATTATGTTGAAATCAAGTCACGGTGGGAAAGTGACCAGTCTGTAGAGATGAGTGCAACTCAGCTTAAACGTGCAGTGGACAATAATGAACGCTACGCTTTAATAGGGGTTAATATGTACGATTTCGATCGCGAACGCGCTAAGAACAACGAAACACTGCTGCTATCTGATATATATACAAATATCAAAGTCTTAGATAATATCGGTCATCTGGAAGAAGATCTCAAGAAACGTACTGATGAGGCATTTAAAGGCAATAATACAGAAATAAGACTTGATGGTTCATATAAGGTGCGTGTGCCACAAAATGTTTTTGATTCATATCCACTTGATTTCAATGGTTTTGTAAAAAGGCTACGGGAGAAATTCAATATACAATAGTTTGTGAAAAATATAGAAACAACAGATTATGCAAAAGAATGATAAAATTCTATGTAGGATAGTAAACTACATACCTCGTGAAAGGACTTTTGAGGTGGAAGATCTTGCATCAAGAGTAAGGGGATATGTTATTTTCGTCAATAATTACCAAGACATTCCTGTCTTGAAAGAAGCTTATAGAAAAGGGAAAAATATTCCATTGTATTTTGACAGGTTTGAGGATGGAAACGCATTATTTTCATATAAGGAGATTAAGACGGAAGTAGCTAAAGAAAAAACTTTGGTTGAGATAAAAGCATTATTTTCCGGAACGGATAGAAATTTTAATCAGACTCTTTTCGATGCATTATTCAGCTCATTAGGAGAAACCATTGACACAGAAGAAAAGTATAATCTTGCAAAGCAACTTTTGCTTGCCAATAAAGAGTTAAAAGTAAGAGGAGGTTTAACAAAAGATCTTTTCAAGATGTCAACTCCTGCATTTCAAAAATTGTTTTGGGAAGAAGGCGTATTACCTTTTTTCTCAAATTTTGGCATAAGAAAACTTTGGTCTGAAGCGGATGAAGACGAGAAAGACTTGATTCTTCAGAGACTTGGCATTACCGTTCAACCCCAATACACCACAAGCGTAGAATGCTTCTTTGAACAAATAGGGGAAGAGGTCGTAAAAAATATCATATCAGCCAAGAAATCTATCAAAATAGCCATGGCGTGGTTTAACAACTTCGATATATTTAGAGTTGTTAAGCACAAGCTCGAAAGCAGTGATGTGGATATTACACTCGTAACTAATAACGACCTAATCAATAATGGTGGATACTGTCTGAACCTAAATGAACTTATCGATGCCGGATTGAAGATGTATCTATATGAATATCCCGATATGATTCATCACAAGTTCTGTATTATTGACGAAGAATTGGTAATGACGGGGTCATATAACTGGACATTCTTTTCGGAAGCTGTTAATCGTGAGAATATGCTCGTTATTAAGGGGGACAATATAATAATAGAATCATTCATCAAAGAGTTTCAATATATTATAAGTGACCGTCGTGCTATTGATAAAATGCCAGAGACTGTTCCTGACCGTCCAGAATATGACAGGAGTTCCTTCAAACAGTACATTTGTGAAGAACTTGTCATAAGGACTAGAAAACGCATAGGAAATGCTCGTGAAAAAATAAACCGTGCTAAGTCTCTATCACCATCATATGTTTCAGTTGCGAGAGCTATACAAGATTTTAATATAGCCCATGACAATACTGCTACATCAACACAGGTTTTGGAATCTGTCGCTGCTACAACTGCTATAGAAGAAAGAAGAGAACAAATAGCCTCTCATCAGTTACAGTTACAGCAATTAGATACTAAGAGAGAAACAATACAAACACAGCAACGAATTATTAGTCAGAGACAACAAGAAATTCAAGCTCAAGCACAGAAGATTGCCGATAATGAAGATATTTCAGAGAAAGACAGAAAAGATCTACAGGATAATGTTCGGCAACAAGAAGAACAACTATGTAAAGAAGAACAACTATTAAAAAATACATTGAATGAAGTTGAACAAGAATCAACGGGGTTAGAAAGAGCTGTTCAACAAGCACAAGAAGAAATTATAACCATTCAGGAAACGATTCAAACAGAAACACAGGGTGGAAGAGGAACATTGAAAATCAATCTAAAATGGAATACAACAGATGATTTAGATTTGTATGTTTTTGATCCATCAGGATTTGAGATTTATTATGGTCAAAAAGAACATGATTGTGATGGAGTAAAAGGACAATTGGATGTGGATGCCAATGCAAGTTCCCCATATACACGAACACCACAAGAAAATATTTTTTGGGAAGAAGGTAAAAATGCTCCTATAGGAAGATATAAAGTCCAAGTAGTATTATATAGTAAAAGAGATAACTTCAATACAATTCCTTTTACCGTGACTATTTATCCAGATAAGGGAGAAACTAAAACATTTACAGGGAAGGTTGAAGTTGAGAAATCTGCGAAAGACATTGCCGAATTTGAATATTCAGAAAACGGCATATCATATATGTAATAGAATGGCTGTATTGAAGTATTTGACTGATTTTTTGATAATTTCTATCATTTTGTTTTACAATCAATTATAAAGTTGATATTTTAAAACATTTGATGTACTATTGCTAATAATGGTTGAATTGCATGCAACATCAGTCAAAAGTGGTCAAATTTCAGTCATATACTGAAATAGAGCCAATAGAATAGACTATGACCCAATTTGAACTACAACAATACCTGCTCCGCGAGTATCCACAAGAAAATGCTCGGTGTGAGTGGAAGGAATTTAAGAATCTGAAAAACTCGTTCTGTGGTGACGAGAAAGACGATGTGATTTCCTACGTGTCGGCTATCGCCAACATGGAGGGTGGTTTTCTCGTTGTTGGTGTGCATGACAAGACACTGGAGATTGTCGGCACAGACACCTATAACTATGACCGCCAGAAGGCAATCCTCCGATTGACGGAACGCTGCACGAATCTGTCGAGCGAGGGACTGGACATCGAGGAGTATGTCACAGACGACACAAAGAAGAAGGTGTGGGTGATTCATATTCCAAAACATCAGCCCAAACGTCCTGTTTATGCTCACGATAAGGCATGGCAACGGATAGAGGATTCTTTGGTGGAACTGACACAGGAACGATTGAATGCCATCTTGGATGAACCGTTGTTCACTGATACTGACTGGTCGGCCGTAATCGTGCCTAATGCCACGATTGATGATTTGGATGAGGTGGCCATTGCCAAGGCAAAGGTGATGTTCAAGAAGGTACACAGTCGTATTCCTGCAGCAGAGGTGAATGCGTGGTCGGTAGAGGAGTTCCTAAGTAATGCCGGAGTAATGATTGATGGAGGAATCACTCGTGCCGCTATCATCCTATTGGGCAAGCCTGTATCTGTGTTCAAACTCCGTCCTGCCGTAGTGAGGGTAACTTGGTCACTACGTGATGAACATGAAAATGTAATTGACTATGAGCATTTCACAGCCCCATTCATCTTGACGGTTGACCAGATACTTGCCAAAGTGCATAATCTGACGATGCGCGAAATGCCTGGCGGTACGATGTTCCCAGATGTAATGCAGCAATACGATGACTATTCCATGCGCGAAGTTCTTCATAACTGTATCGCCCATCAAGATTATACCTTGCAAGAAAGAATCAATTTGGTAGAGAATCCTGGATTCCTATATTATGCCAATGGTGGCAGCTTTATCCCAGGCTCTCTGCAAAAGGCTCTGGCCACACATGGACCACAGCGTCACTATCGCAACGAGTGTCTTTGTAATGCGATGGTGAACTTTAATATGATTGACATCGTTGGTCGTGGCATCCGCAAGATATTCAATGAACAATGGAAACGCCACTTCCCCATGCCTGACTATGAGATTGACGCAGCCCACAAGGAGGTTGCCGTCCGCCTGTATGGTAACGCCATCAACGAGAAATACACCAAGCTTCTGAAAGAGAACAAGGACTTGTCGTTAGAAGACTGTATCTTGCTTGATGCTGTACAGAAAGGTCACCGATTAAGTGAAACCGATGCCAAGAATCTATTGGATCGCGGTTTGGTAGAGGGAGAATTCCCAGATTTGACCATATCCCTAAGCATTGCAAGGCAAACGAAACAATTGCCTGAATACACCAAAGTGAAAGGACTTGAACGCGACAAGATAAAACAGATGGCCTTACAGTTCATTCAAAATGCTGGAGAGGAAGGCGCGAAAAAGAATATCTTGCTGGATTATCTCAAAGATGTACTACCTCAAAGAAATAGCCAAGAGAAAAACCTTCGTTTACTAGGTAATATCCTTAGTGAAATGAATACTGAAGGCTCTGTCGTTCTAAGAGGAAAGTTATGGTTTGCATGTAAATGATTATAAAATGACTAAAGAATGACTAGTAAAAGGATAAATGACTAGAAAAAGACTGATAATGACTTGAAAAGGACTAATTGAAGGCTTCTAGTCGTAAAAGTAGTCATTTTTCGATAGTTTAGTCGAACTATTAGTCGTATTTAGTCGAACCCATCTGGCGCATCATTGAGTGAATCCCCTATAAACAGGGATGGCTAGAAGAATAAGTAAAATCAAATTTAAGTCGAACTCACACTTCGTTTAGTCGAAGTATAAGACGAGAAAACATTATATTGATGGATAAGCAACAACTAAAAGAAAGAGAAGCAAGGGTTATAGAACTTGGTACAGCATTTTGCAAGGAGCACTTGGATGATGAGTGCGCAGAACTATGTACAAAACTTGTGCAGAAATTGGGACGTAAGCGTTCCTGCCCACTACAGTCTGGAAGAGTAGAGATATGGGCTGCCGCTTCTGTATACACCATCTGCAGCATCAACTTCATGTTCAGCAAAAGTTCTCGGCTGAATACATCATCCACTGAAATCGCAGAATATTTTGGGGCAAGTGGCTCAACAATAGCACAGAAATCAAGAGTCATCAAGGACTTATTGAAGATAAGCAATGTTTTTGACCCTGATTTCTCTCTGAAGGAGATTGCTGATAACAATCCCTTCAATCATCTTGTGATGAGAAATGGATTCATTTTCTTTGATGAGTAAAAAGTGTAAAGATATGATATTTGGAAAGAAGATAAGAGAGCTCAGAGATGAGCAAGGAGTGCTGCAACGACAGTTGGCGGCACTATTAGAGATTGACACACCTATGTTCAGCAAGATAGAGCGAGGTGACAGACGGGCAAAGCGCGAACATGTAATCAAGCTCGCAGAATACTTGCATCAGGACGAGAAGGAGATGCTGACGTTGTGGTTAGCTGATAAAGTTCTTGATGCAGTAGGCGATGATGAACTTAGTAATGATGCTATCACAGTTGCACAAGAACAGATTAAAAAGTGATAACAGCTTAACGGCAATTCGATGTGTTAACAACTGCAAATTGCCCTTCCGTGGTAAAAAGTCTAATTGTCACCTCTTGGGAAACAATAGCCAAAGATGTCATAGCTTGGGAACATTGTAGTATCAGCACATCAAACGCCCACCTGTAGCATATTGATAATCAATAAAAGCAAAATGTAATTCCGGCTCAGACGTGGAGCCGATGCTTCGTCGCTCGCTCCACGATGTAAAGGCCTTCGCATTGCCCAGATAGTCGAAACGAGCAACACAAACGCCCCACGCTGAATGATATTTTCATCAATTTGTATGAAATGCCCGCCTTGATGTATGAAACGGTCAACAGATAATGCTGGAATAAGTGTTGAGCAGAGATACGCTGTTCTACCAATGATGTGCCAATGATGCCCCCAAGGAATGGAGAAGAGCTTTTCGAAATCGTCCACAATTTGCGGATGATTTGAGTCCATCGATTTGTTAACAAGTTGTTGACGATTTGCTGTCATCAATTCTTCGGCATATGCCGAAGACTTACAAAAAAACTATGTTTGTTTTGACCGCTATTATTGTTCGTTTTCATGTATTGGTTGTCTTTAGCGGTTCAATTCCTGTTCCAACTCTTCAATGGTGGGAAGAGAGGATTTCCACTTATCCGATATGTCTTTGGTAATTGTGCAACGGTGCGTTGCACAATTGCTTATCATTTCTTGGCAATCATTTTCAGTCCTTCCTCAATTTCCTGTTCAGTAGGCAATTTGTCCTGCAACTCTTCTGGGAGAGATTGTTGTGAAAGTTCATATTTGGAGATACCTATAGGAACATTCACACGCGAGAGGGCATATCGAGCCAATACGCTGTTTTTCTCCTTACAAATCAGCAAGCCTATAGAGGGATTGTCATGCGGAGTGTTCATCAAGTCGTCAACCATAGCCGTATAACCTGCCAACTGACCAATATCGGGAAAATCGAACTCCGTAATCTTGACCTCTATAACACAATACTTATGCAACGGAATGATGTAGAAAAGCAGGTCAATATACTTATCCTTTCCTCCTACAGACAAACGGTATTCGCGGCCTACGAAAGAAAAGCCCTTTCCGAGTTCCAATAGGAACTGTGTCAGTTTGCTCATCAGCTCATCTTTGAGTTCTTTTTCTGTGTATTCTTCGTTCAGCTGAGCAAATTCGAAACGATAGGGGTCTTTGAAGTACTCCTGCGCCAAGTCGCCTTCAGCTTTTGGCATAGTCATAGCAAAGTTGGTCTGCGCAGCTCCTTGCCGCTCATAGAGGTCGGTAGAGAGGAAGTTCATAAGTGTACCACGCCCCCAGTTGTTTTCTAGTGTCTTACGGACAAAGAACAGGGCTTTCTGGCAGTCGCCTTTCACCTTATCAATGATTTTTTGATGATGTGTCCAAGGTATGCAAAGTAGCATCTCGAAATCGTCGGCAACTTGCCGACGACTTGGGCCTGTTGATTCTCCAACAACTCGTTGGAGATTTGCTGTCATCAATTCGTCGGCAACTTGCCGACGATTCTCAAAAAGAGGAGAATACAAGCAATAAAAGTACTTAGTGTACTTTAAGCTTGTAGGCGAAAAACCTTTCTTCTTGTTGAGTGCCAATGACAAGTCTCGGCTCAGGTTTTCATAGAAATGGGAACCGTATCTATTCTCAAATTTACGCTGCTCAATATCCTTTCCAACAGACCAATAGAATCGGAGCATTTCACTATTCACCCTGACAGCAGCCTTGATCTGGCTCTGGCGATAGCGTTGGCTCAGTTCCGAAATCCAATCATAATACTCCTTGTCGAATCCTCCAATCACCTCGTCGTTCTTATTGGTCATAATCTCTTTGTTAACCATCATTAGCGTGGAACAGGGGCAAAGATAAGAATATTTTTTGAAATGAACAAGAAATCAGGTGGGTATTTTCATTGGCTTGTATGAAATGCCTCGTCGGATGCATATATATGCACTTACAAACGGAACGCGGGAAACTGGGAGTTTGCCGTAAGTAAACTGGGAGTTTACCCTACCCAAACCTTGGGTTTACCGTAAGGAAACTCAGGTGGAGACCATTGGACGTATATTTATGCGGGTTGCGAATAAAAATGCAACGATGAATGACAGAGTGCTCGCTTTATACAGGCTTTTTTGAAAAAACTCCTAACCCCTAACCTGACTGCCCTGAAATGCTTTGTACATCGGGGTTTCAGGCAGGTTAGGAGTTTGATGAACTCCTAACCCACTCCTAACCTACTCCTAACCTACTCCTCTGAAGTTGGTTAGGGGTTGGTTAGGAGTCACGGCAACTCCTAACCTCTCAGAATGCCTTTCTACAAAGGGGTTTCAGACTACTGGGTTAGGAGGTTAGGAGTATTTATGGTTTAGGTGCTCTGAATACCAGCCAAGACATCATTCTCAGACCTTGGTCACATTTTGATTCCTAAGCTGAGATTCTGCCGGGTGGTGGGGATTTGGGCAAAAGGGGAGTTACCCCTACCTAAAGTCAAACAAAGATGCAGTCTGTCGCATCAATAGAAGATGTCGGATA
>JAEEGL015964857.1_pt1 | contig 10004 bp, 7 predicted proteins | sample 9134231 | NCBI WGS metagenome assembly JAEEGL01 (sample SAMN16246548, study PRJNA631951) | gut metagenome | biome: gut microbiome; feature: rumen; material: fiber-attached | host: Bos | place: Iran: Karaj | collected 2018-10 | reverse complement strand
TGTAATTCATGACTTGTTCTAAATCCATCAAAGAAATTTATAAATGGTACTCTACCTTTAATTGTTGATAAATAACTTACACTAGTTAAATCCATTACTTGTTGTACTGAACTTGATGCTAAGAAAGCAAATCCAGTAGCACGAGTAGAATAAATATCTTGATGATCTCCTAAGATTGATAAAGCATGAGTTGCAAGACTTCTTGCTGCAACATTTATTACACATGGTAATAATTCACCAGCAATTTTATACATGTTAGGAATCATTAATAATAATCCTTGAGATGCAGTGTATGTAGTTGCTAAAACACCATTTTGAAGTGCTCCATGAACTGTTGCAATAGCCCCTGCTTCACTTTCCATTTCTACTACTTTTACTTCATCACCAAAGAAGTTTTTCTTACCACCACTTGACCATTTATCAGCATATTCTGCCATTGGAGAAGCTGGTGTAATTGGATATATTCCTGCTAGTTCTGTAAAATTATAAGATACATAACTACAGGCTTCATTACCATCCATTATTTTATACATAAACATCAATCCTTCCTATTTTCATTTATAATTATATAACAATTAATCAATAAAAAAAAGAAACTTTGTTTCTTTTTAATCTTTTTCTGTTTCTTTAACTATATACACTGGTCTTTTCTTTGTTTCTAAATAAGTTTTAGATAAGTATGCTCCCATTATTCCTAAGCAGAATAGTTGTACTCCACTTACAAAAAACAAGATACATACAAGGGATGGCCATCCACTTACCGGATCTCCAAAGGCCAATGTTTTTATTATTATTACCAATATCATTATGAATGAAACAATAAAGAAAAGTATACCAACAATTGCAGCGATTACTAGTGGTGTTGTTGAGAAAGCAATAATACCTTCAAAGGCATATACTACCAACTTCCAGAAACTCCATTTTGTTTGTCCTGCTACACGTTCAACATTTTCATATTCTAACCATTTAGTATTGAATCCTACAAAACTAAATAATCCTTTTGAATATCTATTATATTCTTTTAATGAAATAATTGAATCAACCATTTGTCTAGTCATCAATCTAAAGTCTCTTGCTCCATCAACCATTTCAACTTTAGACATTCTATTAATTAATTTATAAAATCTTCTAGCAAACCAACTTCTAATCTTTGGTTCACCTTTTCTTGTTACTCTTCTTGTACCAACGCAGTCATAACCTTCTTCAGTTATTCCTTTATACATTTCAATAAGCATCTTTGGTGGATCTTGTAAATCAGCATCCATTACTGTTACAAGATCTCCTTTTGAATATTCTAGACCTGCTAACATTGCAGCTTCTTTACCAAAGTTTCTAGAGAAAGATACAAATCTAACTTTCTTATCTTTCTTTGATAATTCTTTAGCAATCTTTAAAGTATCATCACGAGAACCATCATTTACAAATATGTATTCAAAGTCTACATAATTCATTTCCTTTTCAATCTTTTTAATTTCCTCATAAAATAATGGAAGTGATTCTTGTTCATTATAACAAGGAACGATTACTGATAATAGTTTCTTTTTCATTGTTTAACTTTCCTTTCAATTTTCTCAAATATACCAAAATATTTAACTTCTATTGTATCTTCTTCAGGTATTTCATAATACTTTTTGAAGCTTTTTTCTAAGAATAAATCATTTGGATTATATCTCCATATTAATAGTATTGGGTTAGCTTTAACTTCAATATTTGTGTCTTTAGCTTCCACTTGTTCTTTAATGTAGTTTGTTCTAGTGACATCTACATATTTACTTATAGCAAACATGGATAGATAGAATACTACTAAAAGACCAATAACTGTTTTTGTAAATCTAACATATACTTTAATATCTAATTCTTTAGCAACAATGCATGACATTAATACTATTGAGAATACAATTAATATAATATTTCCTTTATCAAATAATGGAGATATTAAAACGAATAAGGCCATTATAACACTTGATATATTAAAGACATTTAAGAATCTTTTTAATTTCTTATTCTTAATATAATGATTAATACTCATAAAGAATAATACTATATACATTATGAAGTATATTATGTAATACCAGTTCTCTGTAGCAAAAGTACCATTATATTTACTTATTACTAAATTTAAATTAACTGGTGAATAATTAAAGAAGTTATAAGATAAAGAGAATAATAATACCATATCGAATAATGCAATTACTACTCTACAATATCTATTATCTTTAAGTTTTTCTCCTAAATAATAATTTATAGGTATTGCTCCAATAATCATTATAACTATGTTATTAGAGAATAATGAATCTATAAAATATGGAATGTTATTTAATATTTGAGATCCTTTTGTATAAATAATTACACTTTCTAAGAAATGAACACTTATTATTAACATTGTAAATTGTATTAATAATAGAATTGTATATTTAACTCTATTAGATTTATTAGATGTTAATATTAAATGAATTAAATTACTTATAAAGAATGTTAATGCTAGATGAATAGATGAACCCATTATTAATATTGAATAAATAATTAATAAAGTTAATGTTCTTGGTTTAATTTCTTCATCTTTTAATAAAATATAATAATATATAAAGAATAATATTGTTGGTATTGTATAACATACTGCTCCAGTTATAGAAGCATAGTTAAATGAGAACATAAATGTACTTACTAGTAATATTCCAATTAATGGATATAAGTAAGAATATTTATTCTTTACTGTTCCCATTAAGTCGGTACATATTTTTACAAATGAACTCATTAATATAGAAAATAATAATACAAATAATATTCTATTGTATGAGAAGAAGTTTACTAAGAAACTACTTATTAATCTTCCATCTCTTATGTTAATGTTTTTAAAACATTCTACTATTCCTTGTTTTCCAATAACGTAACTATTCCAATCACTTCCACCTAATGGAGTTAATAGGCCAATTACTACGAATAGCACGAAAGTAAATAATACTATTCTATGTTTAAATGTTAATGTTTCTAATTTTTCTTTCATATTGAACCTCTATAAATTATCTATATAATCTTCTATTAATTTAATGAATTTATCTGTATTACTTACAAACTTTTTAGGTTTAAAAGTTTTAGCCTTTTTAATAGCATCTTCTAAATCTTCCATTTTATTAACAGGTATTATATATCCCATTTTACCAAAATTCTCTACTATTTGTAATTGATGATCATTACCATGTTCTTTGTATTTAGCAAGTCTTGGTACTGCAATTACTTTTTTATTATTATTAACTCCTGTTAGAATGCTTCCTACTCCTCCATGAGTTATTAATAAGTCACATTCAGCAATTAATTCATCAAACTTTTCTCTTGGTACTAAATCAAGTATTTCCATATTTTTACTTTCATATTTAGTACATCCTGCTTGTACAATTACTTTATCTTTTATTACTTTATCTTCAATTGCTTTATCTATTGCTTTTAATAATCTTTCAAAACTTTTATCATTAGTTCCTAGTGTTACATATATCATTAGTAAATCCAACCTCCATATGTTGCTTTAGGATATAGTTCTAACATTTCTTCCCATTGCACAATAAATAAGTCAGCAAATAAGTAAACAAGTCTACCTGTTGAAGTTTTAGTATTACTATTAGCAAGAGTTTCTATATAGATAATTTTACTTCCAAATATTTTACCTATACAACACATAGGTCCTGCTGTGTGAGTACCTGTTGTAATAATAACTTTTGGTCTTATCTTAATGTAATAAAATAAACTCTTAAAGCAATTGTAAATAAGTTTAAATGGATAAGTTATAAAACTTCTTTTTGTACCATAAACTAAATATCCTACTCTTTTTGGATGTTTTTCTTTTAAACTTAAGTTTGATTTAGTTTTCTCTGTAATGATGTAGTAGTCATATTTCTCAAACATTGGAGATAGTTTCATCATTTCTGATAAGTGTCCTCCAGTAGATGAGATAAATAAGACTTTTTTCTTCTTAGCCAAAATATCACCTTCTAATGTATTAATTCCATCCACATTTTTTTAACGTTATTACTTAAATATTTTTGAACATTTTTATATCCAGCATTTGCTATTTTATTTCGATATTTTCTATCTTCAAATAGTTTTTCAATTTCTTCTTTCATCTTTTCTAGATTTCTTTTTTCAACAAGAACGCCATTACCATCTTTTAAGATTTCTTTTAGCCCTTCAGCAGAGTCAAACGCCACTACTGGAAGTTTATAACTAGATGCTTCTAAAGCTACTAAACCAAAAGATTCACTTAAAGAAGTCATTGCAAAAACGTTTTTATTTATCAATTCTAATTCTATACCATACTTATTTAAAAAGCCAGTAATACGAACGTTTTTAGATAATTTTTTCTTATTAATTAATTTAATTAAGTTATCTCTTTCTTCTCCATCACCAATAATAGTAAGACTAACATCTTTATAATCTTCTTTGATAAGACTAACTACTTTTATTAAATCATCAAACGCTTTTACTTTATTTAATCTTCCAATAGTAACAATTGAATGATCATTTGAATCACTAAATTTATCTGGAAGTTTATCTAAAACATTAGGAATATACATAGTTGCACACACTACTTTTTCTCTATAGAATTCCTCTAATTGTTTTGATACTAAAATTAAGTAATTAGAATTTCTAACTGATTTAATAATCTTTTTAACATACTTCTTATCATTGTTATGATGATTATGTTCTGTTGCTATTTTAATAATATTCTTTCTTGAATAAAGACCTACTAATTCATTATGAAAATCTCTAGTAGTTATTATATATTTAGAATCAATCTCTTCTATTTTTTCAATTAATTCGTATTTTCTTTTATAAAGAATTCCAATAGATTTTAAAGCTTCTTTAATTACATGAATAATATTTTTTCCATTGTTTAAAGCATCATATAATCTATCTTTATTAGGTCCATAATTGATTAAATATTCTTTTGAAGCATTATATTCAAAAGGCTCTTTTTCATATAGTTTATAAGTAGAAATAATCTTAATCTTTTTATCTATCATTCTAGTTAAAGAAGATACATATTGTTCTATTCCTCCATATCCTAGATGAAGAGTTATTATTGATACATTATCTTTAATTCTAGAGTTTAATGAATCTAATCGTTTTGAAGTTATTATAAAGATATAAGATAAAATGATTAATGATACTCCTTCAGAAATGTTGGTAAGTGCTAAAGTACCAAAAGTTACATATACAATTAAAGAGTACATATTAAGAGTAAGACCTAAAGTCTTTTCTTTAGATTGAATATATTTAGATATTAGAACACTTAATAACATTAATAAAGGTATCATAATAGCAATAGTTATATAGTTTAAATTAATATCTATTCTAGAGAATATATTTAGTAATTCACTAGTATTTAATATGTTTTTATTGATTGCAATTATTAAGATAATTATAAAACAAATAATTGTTGATAATCTTTCTTCTATTGTTTTAGATTTAAATAAAATTATTAGAGAAACAATAAAAGCATTAATAAGTATTAGATACATTCCAGTTAAGAAAGATGTTAAAAGTACTAATAAAATTATAGGTACTCTTATAGATAAATCACTATGGTAATATGTTAAAGATATTGATAATAATAAATTAATCAATAATTCTATTTCTATATTACTTGAATTAAATATTATTGAATATAGACATAAACCAAACAGTAATAAAGTGAATGTATTAATAATATAATGCCTTTTTAAATTGTTATTCTTATAAAAGAAAATTAAATATGAATAAGTAGAAATATAATAATAAACATTTATAATCTTAGAATAACTATTATTATCTAAGATAAGTGCTCCTCCAAGAATTAATAATGCTGTTAAATAGATTATTTTATGAGAAGATTTTAAATTAGATAAAAGTGTTATATATAAGATTGCAAACATTATAATAACTACTTTTAAAATATCAGTTAATTCAAATATTAAAGCATTATTATTTAAGTTAAATACATTTGTTATAACTAATAATAATTGTAATATTAGAAACATGTATAAATTACTCTTCTTCATACTTAATCACCTAATTATATTTTATCATTTTTTTATTAACAAAAAAAGTGTGAATTAGTTCACACTTATTTGTTTAAGTTTTTTAATATCGCATGTTTTCTTAGAATCATCTACTTTAATAGTAAAACTTTTTATAGGAGAAACAACATCTGCTTCATTAATAGAATAATATCTAATGTAATAGATTCCTCTTACATGTTTATATCTATCTATTACTAAACTTTCTATTGCTTCTTCATTTGGAATACATGTATTATCTAAATCTTTACAATAATAAATTCTTGGTTTACTTGGTCCTTTTGTCTTCATAAAACTGAAAACAACATTACTACTTGACCATACATTACTTTCTATTTGTTTGTTATCATCATATACTTTAATATCTATTTCAGAAGGATTACTATCTACTTTAGCATTATAAGAATAAATATCACTCATAGCCATAGAATTACTAACTGCTCTATATCTAACATAATAAGATCCATTGATAACATTATATTTAGTTATAAGTTTTCCATTATATTTTGTTTCAGGAATACAAGTATTATCAGTATCTTGACAGTAATAAATATCTGCTTTAGAAAAACCAGAACTTATAAGATTAAAAGAATAATTTAATCCTTCATTAACCCACTTATCAGTGTTTATTTCTTTCTTACTATTCTTACCAGTTACTTTAATTGAACAATCTGGTATTTGTTTATCTATTCCTGTTATCTTAAACTCTTTTGGAAGAGATTTAAAGTTGCAAGAGTTTTTTATAACAATATTACCTGTAGTATTTGAATCAAAATATTGATAATCTAGTCCATTATAAGTTTTACCATTATCAAAAGAATATAAAGAAATACTTGGAGATTCAGATTTAACATAGATACCCACATCTTCATTTGTATAAGAACTTCCATCAGTAGATAATAATTCAATCTTTTCTACTGGGTATAAACCGAAACCAAAATCGTTTGCAAAGACAAATTCCATAGATGAATAAGTTCCTTTAGGAATTTCAAACACTCCTCTTCTAGACCCTTTTGGTATAAACATAGTATTTGAATCTTTAACATCGTTATAGTAAGTAAGTGTCAACTTAAAAGAAGTCATCGCATTACCCTTTAGAGTCACTAGAACTCTATCAATATCTTTAAATCTAGATAGATTTCTAAAAGTTAGTTTACTTTTGTTACTTGCAAATATTGAGTTTACTATATTAAACATTTGATTATATTCAACTTGCTCATTTGAATTATAAAGTTTATATGCATATCTAAAATCAACATCTATTGTTTCATTTAATGCTTCTTTTGATTCATAACCTTTAACAGATGTTGGTAAAAGAAAAAAGAAAGTGAATAGAAAAACTACAAATAAATACTTTTTCATAAATACACCTTCTTTCTTAAGTTAATATAATACCATAATTTACTTATATGTGTCTAATTTTGTATTATCATGTCCAATTTTGTATATTAAAGTAGAGTTTTAGGCCCAATTATTGTATAATTATGTTAAGTAGAATGGAGGTGGGTTATGAAGAAGAGATATCTTTTGTGCTTACTAGCAATTGCATTTTTAGTGTCGTTAATTCCTTATGCGGAAGCTAAAACAATTACTACTGGTAGAGTTGGTGCGATTGGTGACTTAAATATCAGAAGTGGTCCTGGTACTGGATATAGTGTAGTTGGATCAGCAATTTACAATACACGTGTTACTATCATTGGTACTTCTAATTCTGGTAATGGGTGTGATAAACCATGGATTGAAATAATAAGCGCTGCTCGTACAAGAGGTTATGTTTGTTCAACATATATCTTTGATGTAGAAACAGAAGAAGTTGAAGAGCAACCATTGTCATCTGAAGGTGAAAGAATGGCTGCAATGACTGATGAAGAATTTGATGCATATTTAAATTCTCAACACTTTCCAGAAGATTATAAAGTTAAATTAAAAGCACTTCATAAAACACATCCTACTTGGATATTTAAAGGTATCGTATCAAACTACAATTGGAATTCAGCTTTGAATTCTCAAGATGAATCTGGTACAAGTTTATTAAATGTTAATCCAACAAATGCTCAAAATGGTTATGAAGGATACTTATCTACTGCACCTGCAGATTATAACCATAATACAGATACTTTTATTAAACATGATGGAACTTATTGGTTCCAAGCAAATAGACAAACAATTGCTTATTTCTTAGATCCAAGAAATTTCTTAGATGAAAATCAAATATTTATGTTTGAAGAATTATTCTACTACCCGTCTTATCAAACAATAGACTTAGTTAAGAATACTCTTTCTTCAGACTTTTTAAAACAATATGCTCAATACTTTATGGAAGGTGGAGAAGCAGCACAAGTTTCACCTATCTTCTTAGCAGCATTATCAAAACAAGAAGTTGGTACATCAAATACTAATGTATGTACTAATGGACATGCTGGTTCACATGATGGTGTTGATTATACTGGTTACTATAACTTCTTCAATATTGGAGCTAGTTCATCAGATAATCCTAAATTAATGTCACTTATTTATGCTAGAGCAGCTGGATGGGATACTCCTCAAAAAGCTATTGTAAATGGTTCAGTATCTATATCTAGAAACTATGTTAACTGTGGACAATATACTTCATATTTCCAAAAGTTCAACTTATCTCCAACTGCTACTAAACCTTTATGGCATCAATATACAACAAACATTGCAGCACTTTCATCCCCTGCTTATTCAACAGCCAATGCTTATAGAAGTTTTGGATTAATAGAAAAAGATTTCGTATTTGCTATACCAATATATAGTCAAATGCCTACATCTACTCCTCTTCCAAAACTTGGAAATCCAAATAACTGGTTAAAAGGAATTAAAGTAAATGGAACTACTGTTACAAACTTTAACAGTGATAATTTAAACTATACAGTTAATATTCCATATTCAGAAACAGTACAAGTAGATGCTGAAAGAGTTACTACTAAATCTTCTGTTACTGGAGCAGGAACAATAACATTAACTCAAGAAAGTACAACAGTACCTTTAAAAGTAACTGCACAAAATGGTGATGTTAGAACTTATAATGTAACAATTAAAAGAGCTGCTAAACCAGAAGTACAACCAGAAGATCCTATTAACAATGAAGATCCAAACAATAATGAAAACCCTAATGAAAGTGCAAGTACTACAATTGATTTAAATGAAGTATTAAAAGCATCTGGATATAACTATAATGATAAATACTTATCTAAAGTAACAATTGGTACTAGTGTTAATACATTAATAACTAAGTTAACAACAACTTATAATACTATCTCAGTAAATATTAAAGATAAGAATGGAAATGCTAAAACAACTGGTCAAATAGGAACTGGAGATAAAGTTACTATTGCAGAAGAAACAAATACTAGAACATTAGAAGTAATTATCTTTGGTGATGTAGATGGTAATGGTGTTATCAATGTTGGAGATCTTCTACATATACAAAAACATATATTAAATATTACTAAGATGACTGGTGCATTTGAGAAAGCAGCAGATATCAATAAAGATTCTAAAGTATCAGTAATAGATATACTATCAGTACAAAAACAAATATTAGGACTTCTTAATATTAGTCAAGGATAAGGTGATCACATGAAATATATAAAAAGATTTTTAGTTTTAGTCGCATTAATCATTGGTGCTTCTACCATGAAGGTTAGTGCAGCAACATTAAACGTATCAATCAATTCTTCTTCATCAAGAGTTGTTGTGGGAAATACAGTTACTTATACAGTGACTGTTTCTTCTTCTGAACTATTGGGAAGTTTTAGATATGGTGTTACATATGACTCAAGTAAACTTACTCATGAAGGTGGGACACTTAATGCAGCACCTTACTTTGATGGAAAACAAAAGTCAGTTACCTACACTTTTAAATTTAGAGCTAAAGCAAGTGGAACTGCTAATGTTAACTTCAATATATATGAAGCAATAGATTGGAAC
>JAEEGL015896206.1_pt1 | contig 10004 bp, 9 predicted proteins | sample 9134231 | NCBI WGS metagenome assembly JAEEGL01 (sample SAMN16246548, study PRJNA631951) | gut metagenome | biome: gut microbiome; feature: rumen; material: fiber-attached | host: Bos | place: Iran: Karaj | collected 2018-10 | reverse complement strand
TAGCGTTTAAACATCCATACGTGGTCAGCGTATGGGGAAGTGATATATTATTATTTCCTAAAGTTTCGTTTATCCATCGATCTGTTATAAAATTTGTATTTAGAAAAGCTGATTATTTGTTTTCTACTAGTCGGAATATGGCAAATGAAGGGAACAGATATACAAATAAGCCTATTAAAGTAATACCTTTTGGAATTGATTGTGATTTGTTCAGGCCAAGAAGAAAGACACATGAAGTTTTTACAATTGGTTGTACGAAAAACCTTTTGCCAATTTACGGAATTGATAAACTAATCAAGGCTTTTGCAATTGTTTGTAATTCTATCCAAGCTAAATTGGTATTGGTTGGTGATGGACCAGAACGGGAACATCTTATGGCATTGGCTCAATCTTTGAATGTACAAGATAAAGTTTCATTTGAAGGAAATCACAACCATGATGAAATGATGCAATATTATAATGAATTTGATGTTGCAGTTTTTTTGTCTGATAGTGAATCCTTCGGAGTCGTTGCCTTGGAAGCAATGGCTTGTGAATGTCCGTTGATAGTTTCTCATACGCTTGGTTTTGATGAGGTCGTTCCAAATGAAGCAGGTTTCTTTGTTGATAGGAATAATGAGCAGCAAATAGCTTCAAAGATTTTATATTTGCATGATAATCCACAAATAGGAAATGAAATGGGGCATCAAGGAAGAATTTTCGTTCAGAAAAATTATAGCTGGGAAGAAAATGTCAGCCAAATGATTAAGTATTATGATGACATTTTGACGAATTATAATTATAATTGATTTGTTACTATAAATGTAATAATCGAATGAACATTCTGCTGATTAACCATTACGCTGGAAGTAAGGAGTACGGTATGGAATACCGTCCTTATTATCTTGCCAGAGAATGGGTAAGACAAGGACATAAAGTGACTATTGTTGCAGCATCTTTCTCTCATTTGCGGCAGAATAATCCTTCTGTTTCTCATGACTATGAGGAAGAAACAATAGAGGGTATCAGGTATGTTTGGATGAAAACACCTGAATATAACTCTTCCATATCTCGTATTATCAATATTCTAACATTCGTTAGGAAGGTTTATAAATATGCAAGACAGATGGTGCGTGACGCGAAACCGGATTTGGTGATTGCTTCTTCAACGTATCCGCTTGACAATTACCCTGCTTGTAAAATTGCCAAGATGGCGAATGCAAAGTTTACTTACGAGGTGCATGACATCTGGCCATTGTCTCCTATGCTTATTGGCGGTTATGGCAAGTGGCATCCTTTCATCATGGTCATGCAATGGGCTGAGGATTTCGCTTATAAGCATGTCGATAAAGTCATGTCTTTGCTTTGGAATGCCGAGGAGCACATGAGGGAGCGGGGATTACAGGCCGACAAATTTGTCTGTATCCCGAATGGCTATTCCCTAGAAGAATGGACGGCAGATAAAGTTGACTTACCATTGCCTGCGGAACACCAGCATTATTTTGATTTACATAAAGATGAAATTATCGTAGGTTTTGCGGGGGGCTTTGCTGCTTCTGGTGCAGTGACTACGCTGGTAAAGGCGGCTGTGGAGCTGAAAGATCGTATAGGCCTATTTTTTGTATTGGTAGGAAAAGGCCCTGAGCAGGCTCAATATGAGCAGATTGTTAAGGAACATCATCTAACAAATGTGTCCTTCCTTCCTTCTGTTCCTAAAAAACTGATTCCTGCTATCATCAAACACTTTGACATTGCCTATTTAGGTGGTGTTCACTCAGAGTTGCACAAATATGGAACATCATACAATAAGATGACGGACTATATGTTGTCAGGAAAGCCCATTATCCAGGCTGTTGACGAACCAGGCTCCGTCGTTGAACGGATTAAGTGTGGTGTCAGGGTGGAGGCCGAGAATGTCAAAGAGGTTGTAAGGGCCATTGAATCTCTATCCGGTTTGTCTTTAGAGGAACGTGAAAAGATGGGCTTGAGAGGGAAAGAATATGTTGAGAAGAATTTGCCGTGGAGCAAACTTGCAGAAGATTTCCTTAAGCCCTTTGTATGATGATGGTACATAGGTTGTTCATTCTTCCGAGTGCATAGCCTCCAAAGCTATTTACATAAGATCCAAATGTCTCAAGATTTGGTTTCAATAATAATGCCAGCATTTAACTGCGGGAAGTATGTTGAAAAGACAATCCGTAGTGTGCAGGCTCAATCATATCAGAATTGGGAAATCATCTTTATGGATGATAGCTCAAACGACGACACGATTATGAAGGTCTCGAATATGAGGCGCAACGACAATCGCATACATCTGTTTCAGAATAAGGGGCGTCAGGGAGCTGCTGTTACCCGCAATAGCGCTCTTGTAGAGGCGAAAGGTCGTTGGATAGCGTTTCTTGATAGCGACGACCAATGGGAACCAACTAAACTTGAAAGACAAATCAAGTTCATGGAAGAGAATGGCTATGCGTTCTCATATACTGGTTACCAAGAGATAGATGAGAATTCGCAGCCGACAAGCGTCGTGGTGTCTGGCCCCAAGCGCATAACTAAAATAGGAATGTATGCTTTCTGCTGGCCAGGATGTTTGACAGTGATGTATGATAGAGAAAAGATAGGCTTAATCCAGATAGCTGACATCAAGAAAAACAATGATTATGCTATGTGGTTAAAAGTCTGTAAGAAAGCAGACTGCTACATGTTGGATGAGTGTCTGGCAAGATACCGTCGCGGAAGAACAGGTTCTGTTAGCTCTCGCAGCATCATAACGGTAATAGGTTGGCATTATAAGCTGTGGCACAAAGCCGAAGGCATGAATGTTTTGGTTTCTTCGTTGATGACTATAGTGAATATATTCTTCGGATTGATGAAGAAGCTCTTGTATGTGAAGCACCAATGATACTGAAAAATATTTTTGACCGTCTGACTGCTTTTGTGGGTCTTTTCTTCTTGTGGCCAGTGTTGCTGATAGTTGCGATACTGGTGAAAATTAAGATGCCGGGTGGACCAGCTTTTTTCGTTCAGAAGCGAGTAGGAAAAGGGGGTAAACTATTTAACTGTCATAAGTTCCGTACAATGACAGTAAAGCACAATGGCTCGATGGTGAGTGTAGCAGGGGATAGCCGTATCACCCCTTTTGGTGCTAAGCTGCGTCATTATAAGTTAGATGAACTACCAGGTCTTTGGGATGTGCTTATTGGCAACATGAGTTTCGTCGGCCCTCGGCCTGATGTGCCTGGGTATGCGGATAAGTTGGAAGGAGATGATAGGGACGTTCTGAAGTTGAGACCGGGAATAACGGGACCTGCAACGCTGAAATACAGATTGGAAGACGAGATGATAGCTGAATATGTTGCCAAGAAGCAACAAGGGGGTGACACGCGAGAAACTCAGGAAATAGCAGTGGAGTATAATGACAACATAATATATCCTGATAAAGTACGGTTGAATTGCTACTATTATCGTCATTATTCTTTTATTAAGGATATACAGATGATCTTCTGCACTGTGTTGGGGAAGAAAATGAAGTATAATAATGAGGTGATTTAAGATTATGGCTGAAAGAAAAACAATCTATCTATGCTTGGCTCATATGAGTGAGGAGGGATGGGAGCAGAAATATGTGAAGGAGGCGTTTGACATGAACTGGGTGGTTCCAATGGGACCCAACGTCAATGCTTTTGAAAAAGACTTGGCAGACTTTGTCAACGAAAACCAAAACGGAAAGCTCGACCGTACGGTGGTTTGCCTTTCCGCTGGTACGGCAGCGGTGCACCTGGCACTGAAGGCATGTGGTGTGGGGCCGGGCGATGAGGTGCTTGTGCAGAGCTATACGTTCTGTGCTTCTTCGCACCCCATCACCTATCTGGGAGCCAAACCCGTGTTTGTGGGTTCTGAGAGTGAGACATGGAACATGGACCCAGAGCTGTTGGAGAAAGCAATCTTGGATCGTAAGGAGAAAACAGGTAAGTACCCGAAGGCAATCATTCCTGTGGCTCTGTATGGTATGCCTTACAGGATTGACGAGATAATGACGATAGCTGACAAGTATGAGATTCCCGTCATTGAGGATGCTGCTGAGGGTATGGGATCGCTCTTTAATGGTCAGGTGCTTGGTACGTTTGGAAAATATGGCGTGCTCTCGTTTAATGGGAACAAGATGATCACGACCAGTGGTGGTGGCGCTCTGATCTGTCGTAATGCGGAGGATGCCAATGAGATTATGTGGTACGCCACTCAGGCTCGTGATGCCTATCCTTATTACCAGCACACTGCTATTGGTTATAACTATCGTATGAGTAATGTCTGTGCAGGTATTGGCCGTGGACAGATGAAGGTGCTGGATGAACATATTGCCCATCACAAGCACGTGCAGGCACTCTATGAGGAATTGTTGAAGGATGTGAAAGGTATACATATACACAAACAACCTGCAGACCCTCGTTATGATTCGAACTTCTGGCTTTGTGTTGCGACTCTTGATCCAGATGTGCGCATTCAGGGACAAGAGGCTGCTTACAAAGAGGTTCTCAGAACTGCTGTTGGTGGGGCAGCTGGTGTAATACATCAGGTAGAGTTAGCCACAACTGACTGCCAGCCTAACGAGAATGTGGAAGCACTTCGTGTATTCCTGCTGAACAAGAAGATTGAGGCTCGTCCGACATGGAAGCCAATGCATAAGCAACCAGTATATGCGGATGCACCAGTATATACTAATGGCATAGAAGAAGAACTATTTAAAGTTGGCTTCTGTCTGCCTGCAGGTCCGTGTGTGACGGATGAGGATGTCGAGTACATCGTGGATTCTATCCGCAGTTCTATTATTGGATAGCCCTAAAGTGCGTTTGATTTTGTATGAAGCAAGCATACATCGATTTTATCAGATATTTGTTCCATCCAGGGAAGGAGATGCCTTTGTGCCTTTCTGACATTGACTGGACGGAATTCTTCCAGTTCTGTAATAGGCAGGGGGTGGTTGCTTTGGTGCTTGCTGGCTTCAATCATTTTGACCAGAAGATACCTCGGAAGGATTTGATAAGATGGCTTTCTTTTGCAGAACGTATCAAGAAGAAAAATGTTACTGTCGACAAGAAATTGCTTCGGGTAACTCAATTCTTTGATGAAAAAGGTTACAGAAGTGTTATCCTGAAAGGTCAGGCGAACGGCCTGATGTATCCCCATCCGGAACAGAGAAGTCCGGGCGATATTGACATCTGGGTGGAAGGAAATGCAGAGGATATCATCAAGATGGTATTGAATGTTTGTCCGCACGCGCACTATTCGATCCATCACATCAAGATGCCTGTTTTCAAGGATATATCTGTGGAGGTCCATTATTGCCCGATTTTCCTTGGAAACTGGTTCAAAAACAAGAGGCTTCAGCAGTATATCAATGAAAACAGGGAGCGTCAGTTCTCGAATAAAGTCGTATTCGGTAACCGGGAGATAGGCACGTTGACTGATAATTTCAACGTCATCTATCAGCTCCTACACATGTTCCATCATTTTTTTGAAACAAGGAACAACTTCAAACAGTTCATAGATTACTACTATTTGCTGAAACGCGTTGAGGGAAGATGCAATCAGGATGAGATTCGTTATTTGTTGGCAGAGTTTGGAGTTCTGAAATATGCGCGTGGCATGATGTGGGTGATGAAAGAGATACTTGGATTGGAAGAAGACTGCCTTTATACAGAGCCTGACGAGAAAGTGGGTAAGTTAATCCTTTCTGAGGCGATGCGCTTCGGTACTTTTTCAGACATCAAGTTTGTTCAGGTTCTCCAGCAGTTCACGGGCAATCTGCGATTGGCCTGGCTTTTCCCGTCAGAGGTGATTATCAGTCCACTGTTCCTCATCTGGCATCAGTGGTGGAGGTTGAAAATGGCGAGGGCATTGTCGAGTACTTCAAAATCATCTTCTGCACGTTCTTTAGGATAGCGAGGTGATATGACAATACGGGAATATACCAGTTGTCTTCTTGAAAGTGTGCCGCAGGCGTTCTTTGAAGGTATAGCCAGCATTCTGATTGTCTGTCTGGTTGTGTTCGTGGCTTTCAAAGGGTGGAGGCGAGGGGTGCGCTATACGGCTGTTGTCGCACTTGTTGAATATATCGCCTTGCTTTATGGCTCGACCGTCATCTTCAGGGAGGCTCACGACGAGCGAACGTATGACTTCTCTCCTTTTTGGAGCTATTTAGCCATTTCTGAAGGCAGGACGGATCTCATCGCTGAGAATATCATGAATGTCGTCGTGTTTATTCCTGTCGGTTTCCTGCTAAGTGTCGGTTTCAAAAACCTGCTCTGGTGGATGGTATTGCTTATCGGCTGCTGCCTGTCGTTATCCATAGAGACGATGCAATTCCTGCTGATGAGGGGCTTTGCTGAGGTTGACGATGTGATGCATAATACATTAGGATGTATGATAGGATATGGTGTGTATCAGTTGGTTGTTGGTATGCGCCGCTAAACTTCATTCATTATTTTTAGTAAAAAAAAGGGGGCAGAGCGTACGTAATTCATAATTATTTTCTATCTTTGCACCCGAAAATGAGTCAATGACAAGTTTAATTTAAATAAAAACGCATTATGAAAAGTATGAAGACTATGGTCATCGCCCTGTGCGCAGGTATCGTGATGACAGGATGTAACAATCTGGCTAAGGGTACGGCTATCGGTGCTGCCGGTGGTGCTGCTCTCGGTGCTATCGTTGGTAAGATTGCTGGTAACACGGTGGTTGGTGCCGCCGTCGGTACGGCTGTTGGTGCTGGTACAGGTGCCCTCATCGGCCGTCACATGGATAAGGTGAAAGCTCAGGCTCAGGCCGTTGAGAACGCTCAGGTGGAGTCGTACACCGACGCTAACGGTCTGCAGGGTGTGAAGGTTACCTTCGACTCTGGTATCCTCTTCGGCACTGGCAGCTCTACGCTGCAGGCAGCTGCCAAGAACTCTCTGACCCAGTTTGCCAACAACGTGCTGAAGGTGAATACCGACTGCGACGTGGCTGTTCAGGGTTATACCGACAATCAGGGCTGGAAGAACTCTACCGCTGAGCAGAGTGCCCAGAAGAACATTAACCTCTCGCAGCAGCGCGCTCAGGCTGTGACGAGCTACCTGCTGTCGCTCGGTGTGAGCAGCAACCAGATTCGTTCGACCACTGGTTTCGGCGAGGCTAACCCTGTTGCTGACAACTCTACCGCTGCCGGTAAGGCTCAGAATCGTCGCGTTGAGGTGATCCTCTACGCCAGCGAGGCTATGATCAAGGCTGCTGAGGCTGGAACACTTCAGTAAGATTGACGAGTTGACGAGTTGACAGTTGACGAGTTGACGAGTTGAAAATTGAAAATTGAGAATTGAAATTCTTTAAGAAACTGATACGTGGAATCGTGGTGGCATTTTTCGCCTCCACGATTCTTTCTGTTGTAGCGTTGCGCTTCGTCCCCGTCTTCTTCACGCCGCTGATGTTCATACGTTGTTACCAGCAGTTGAAGGAGGGTAGGGAGTTGCGGCTGAGCCACCATTGGGTGTCTATCGACCGAATGTCGGCCGATATGCCCACCGCCGTCATTGCCTCTGAGGATGCCAACTTCCTGAGTCATCACGGTTTCGACTTCAAGGCCATTGAGCACGCAGCGAAGCGTAATATGAAGCACCCCGAGAAACGCAAGTTGGGTGCGTCGACCATTACGCAGCAGACGGCGAAGAACGTCTTTCTGTGGCCCGGCCGTTCGTGGGTCCGCAAGGGTTTTGAAGTCTATTTCACCGTGCTTATCGAGTTGGTGTGGTCAAAGGAACGTATTATGGAGGTCTATCTGAACTCCATCGAGACGGGCGAGGGTATCTATGGCGTCGAAGCCGTCAGTCGTGATAATTGGGGACTGTCTGCAGAGCAGCTGTCGAAGGCGCAGTGTGCGCTGATAGCCGCTACGCTGCCTAACCCCAGGAAGTTCTCGTCGAAGCATCCCAGTGCCTATATGCTGAAGCGCCAGAAGCGCATCATGCAGGAGATGAAGTTTGTGAAGTCCCTGCCAGAGTCTAAAGCTCAGAAATAAGCGACTGGACGTAGGGGCGCTCCCAGTCGCGAAGATGACGGCGCTCGCCGTCGAATTCAAGAATGTCGAGGTCGATGGGCACGATGCCTATTCGCCGCTTGGCATCATTCCGGCCGAAACGGCGTTCTGTCTGTTTCAGCCATTCGTTCAGTTCATCCTCGTCCTTTTCCGTTATGCCTGTTGCCAACTGGTTCAGATAAGTGTCGCGCCGACAGGTGTTGACGGGTTGCGTCCATTGCTCGGACGTGAAGTGCAAGTCCTGAAGAACCTCTCCTAAGCACAGTCGTGCTCGGGAGAGGTTCTTTGATTGGAAGCGGTTCGAAGCTATCGACAGGATGACTTGATGCTTCATGGTTATTTGGCTGCGTTGATGCGTGACTTCACCTTGTCGACATACGCGTCAATGGTAGCCACGGCCACGATGTTCACCACGTCGCGCACCGAGGCACCGAAGTCGATGAAGTGGATGGGCTTGTTCAGTCCCATCTGTATCGGGCCGATAATCTCGACGTCGGCATCGAGCATCTGCAGCATCTTGTAGCTGGAACGAGCCGATGTCAGGTTGGGGAACACCAGCGTGTTAACCTTCTTTCCATTCAGTCGTGTGAAGGGATACTGCTCGTCGCGCAGCTCATCGTCGAGAGCAAATCCAAGTCCCATCTCACCGTCGATAGGCAGGTCGGGATAGAGTTCCTGCATCTGCTTTACGGCCTCCTTCACCTTCTTGGCACCGTTACTCTGTGACGAGCCGAAGTTTGAGTGTGAAATCATCGAGATGACGGGCTTCTCGTTGAAGAAGCGTACGGCTGTCGACACCAGTTTGGCAATGTCGACCAGTGTGTCGGTATCGGGATTCTCGTTCACCAGCGTGTCGGCAAGATAGATGGTGCCTTTGGGCGAGTTGATGATGTGCATGGCGCCGAAATGCTGGTATTCGGGACGTATGCCGATAACCTCGTTGACCACCTTGATGGTGTTCGAATACTTCGTGTAGAGACCCGTGATGAAAGCGTCTGCCTCGCCTGTCTCAACCATCATCATGCCGAAGTAGTTGCGCTCGAACATCTTGTCGTTGGCCTCCTGGAAGGTGTAGCCCTCGCGCTGACGCTTCTCGGTCAGGATGCGTGCATAGCGCTCACGGCGCTCCTGCTCTGACGGATGGCGCAGATTGACGATTTCGATACCTTCAAGGCTTAAGTCAAGTTTTTTAGCTAACTTCATGATTACCTCGTCGTTACCGAGTAGGACGGGCTGGCAAATACCCTCGGCTTTTGCCTGTACGGCAGCCTTCAGCATCGTGGGGTGAACAGCCTCTGCGAAGACCACGCGCTGGGGGTGTGCCGCAGCTGTGGCATAGAGTTTCTGCGTCAGCTTTGTCTCTTGTCCGAGAAGAACAGAGAGCGAATCTTTGTACTCATCCCAGTTGTCAATCGCCTTGCGAGCCACGCCGCTGTCGATGGCGGCTTTGGCGACGGCTGCCGACACCTCAGAGATGAGGCGTGGGTCGACAGGCTTCGGAATGAAGTAGTCGCGACCGAAGCGCAGGTTGTTTACCTTGTAGACATCATTCACCACGTCGGGTACCGGCTGTTTGGCCAGGTCGGCAATGGCGTGTACGGCGGCTAACTTCATCTCTTCATTGATGGCGGTGGCGTGAACGTCGAGTGCGCCGCGGAAGATGTAGGGGAAGCCGATGACGTTGTTGATCTGATTAGGATAGTCGGTGCGTCCCGTTGACATCAGCACGTCGGGACGAGCCTCCATAGCGTCCTCGTAGGAAATCTCGGGAACGGGGTTGGCCAGTGCGAAGATGACGGGGTCTTTAGCCATTGTCTTCACCATCTCCTTCGACAGCACGTTGCCTTTTGACAGTCCGACGAAGACGTCGGCACCGTTGACGGCTTCTGCCAACGTCTTGATGTCTGTTCTCGAGGTGGCAAAGAAGCGTTTCTGCTCGTTCAGGTCGGTACGGTCC
>JAEEGL015690376.1_pt1 | contig 10004 bp, 11 predicted proteins | sample 9134231 | NCBI WGS metagenome assembly JAEEGL01 (sample SAMN16246548, study PRJNA631951) | gut metagenome | biome: gut microbiome; feature: rumen; material: fiber-attached | host: Bos | place: Iran: Karaj | collected 2018-10 | reverse complement strand
CCTTTTCACCTGCAATAATCTGAATCATTTTAATCTATCCTCCTAAATCTAAAACCGCAATAATTTCATTCTCTTATTTTTATTATAATCCAAAAACCTCTATCCGTAAAGTCATATACCTCGCAAATCAGATTTATGTATAAGATTTCCATTACTGATAACCGAAAATTATGCCTTGGATTTCTTTATGTTTTCCGCCTGACTTTTAACCTCTTCCGCGGAATTCATAATAACTTCCGTTATTTCTGCGCCTCCCATAAGCCGCGCAAGTTCCTTCACTGAGCCTTTTCTGTCAAGATCTTTAACTCTTGTCAGAGTTTTTTCTCCCTCAACCTCTTTTTCAATAAGGAAATGCTTATCCGCCATGGCGGCGATCTGAGGAAGATGAGTTATGCACAGAACCTGCTTATTCCAGCTTATGCTGTTCATTTTTTCCGCAACCTTCTGAGCCGTACGTCCGCTGACTCCGGTGTCTATCTCATCGAAAATAAACGTATCTATGTCATCCTCCGAGGAAAGGACATTTTTCAGGGCAAGCATGACTCTGGAAATCTCTCCGCCGGAAGCTATTTTAGCCAGAGGCTTTTCCGTTTCACCCAGATTGGGCGAAATCAGAAATTCTATATCGTCCCGTCCTTTTGACGTTATATTTTCTTTTCTGTCAACTTTTATTTTGAAAACGGCATTCTTCATTTCAAGGCTCTTAAGCTCTTTTTCTATTTTGCCTTCAAGGTCCTTTGCCGTTTTAATACGCATATCCGAAATTTCATCCGCAAGACTTTCTGTTTCCTTTATAAGCTTTTCCTGCTCCTTTTTCAGACAATTTATGTTTTCACGGCTGTTTTCTATTTCTTCCTTTTCTTTTTTCAGAGCATTGAGCTTTTCGAAAATATCATCTATGGTTTTTCCGTATTTTCTTTTCAGCACAAAAATCTGATTCAGCCTTTCATCCACCGCATAGAGCTCGTCCGGATTCAGATCCAGTCCTCTGAAATAATCCTTCAGAGAATACATGGTCTCGGATATTTCGATGGATGCTCTTTCCACGGCTTCATAGCTTTCTGTAAGACTGGAGTCTATATTTTTTATATCCTCCAGCAACGAGAGAGCTTTTTCCAGTTTGTCGGAAACATTTTCTCTGCCGTCATAAAGAATTTCTATGGTTTCTCCAAACGAATTAGTCAGCTTTTTCGCGTTTTGAAGAATCTTTTTTCTGTCGGACAGAATTTCGTCTTCCTTTTCCTTTAAATTTGCTGATTCTATTTCATTAATCTGAAATCCGATAAAGTCCAGTCTTTGTTCCATATCTGCGCTTTGCAGATTTTCAAGCTGATCTTCAACCTTGAGAAGCCTGCTGTACTTTTCCGAAAATGTCCGGAATACAGAGGCAAAGTTCTCTCCGCAGAACTTGTCCAGTATCTGTCTCTGCCTGTCTGAATTGATAAGAGACTGGTGTTCATGCTGTCCGTGAATGTCTATAAGTCCTTCTGAAATCTCCTTAAGCATAGATACTGTAACGGATACGCCGTTTATTTTGTTTACGCTTCTTCCTTTATCGTTCAGACTTCTGGTTATAAGTATGTTTTCGTCCTCAGGAATGTCATTTTCCAGCAGAAACTGTCGAACATCTTCATTTTCGCTTGAAAAACACAGCTCCACCATTGCTTTTTCCGCGCCTTCACGTACAAAGCTTTTATGCGCCTTGCCGCCGAGAGCAAAATTAACTGAATCAATAAGCATGGATTTTCCTGCTCCGGTTTCTCCGGTTATGATGTTCAGGCCTTCTCCGAAACAGATTTCCGCTTCGTCTATTAAGGCAACATTTTTTATATTTATGTATTCCAACATAAATAACACTCCTTAGGAAACAAAAATTACTCTGAACGAATTATTTTGTAAAGCCTTTCAATAAGGCCCGTGGACTGGTGATGGCTTCTTACAACGCAGAATACAGTGTTGTCGCCTGCGATGGTGCCGACTATTTCGTCATTCTGCATATTGTCAAGAGCAACAGCTACCGCCATGCCCATACCTTCCAGAGTTTTTATAACGATAATGTTTTCCGAAAAGTCCATTTTAACAACAGCTTCCTTGAAAACTCTTATGAGTCTTTCTGAAGCTTCCGCGTCTATGCCGGACATTGCGGAATATTTCTGACTGCCCTTGCCGTTGGAGATTTTTGTGAGCTTGAGCTCTCTTATATCCCTTGAAACAGTTGCCTGGGTTACGTCAAAACCGGCTTCTTTCAATTTAGCGGCAAGCTCGCCTTGTGTCTCAATATCATTTGTTTCGATTATTTCAAGAATTTTACTGTGCCTTGCTAATTTCATAGGTCAACTTTCCTTTCCCTCAATCTTCATCCTTAAAACTTCATAAAATCCATACCCGTTTGTTTTTATAATTGACGCCTTATAGGGTGACTTAGTTATTGTGACCCTGTCTTTGGCCTTAAGAGTGGACTGAACCTTTCCATCCATGGCCAGAAGCACGTCGCTTTTAAGTCCTTCGTCTATCTCTATGGTAATAACATCCTCAGATGGCACTACAATACTTCTATTATTCAAAGTATGGGTGCATATGGGAGTTATGACGACCACATCCGTATTCGGCTTTATAATGGGTCCTCCCGCAGAAAGATTGTATGCAGTGGAGCCCGTAGGCGTGCATATGATAACTCCGTCGCCTCTGAAAGATTCAAGATATTCTCCGTTAATATACAGGGTCATTTTTGTCATTGTGGCAAATACGCCCCTTGAAAAGCATATATCATTGAGCGCGTAATGTTCCTCCGTTATTCCCTGCTTGCACAAAGAGCCGGAAAGCATTATTCTCTTTTCTATGCAGCACTGTCCGTTGACAGCCTTTAAAATAGACTCCTCGGCTCCGGCCTTTTCGGAATCCGTAAGGAATCCCATTGTGCCGAAATTGATTCCCAGTATGGGCTTGTCATAAATGGACGCTTTTTCAGCCGCTTTGAGCAGAGTGCCGTCTCCTCCCAGTACAACAATAAAATCGGATGATTTAAATAATTCCTCCGTGTCTACGGCTTTTTCGCTGCCAAGCATTGAAGCCGCCGGGTTTGCCATAACCGGTTCACAGTCTATTGATTTTATATATTCCAGTATTTTTTTTGTATCCTTTAATTCAGGATCCTTATCAAAATTAGGAATGATTCCTATTTTTTTCAATTCTATCACCCCTTTAACTCCAAATGGGATTTCTCAGCCATATCCAAAATCCTTTGGTGAGCTTCCTCTTTTGTCATTCCTTCGCCATCTTTTCCCATATATATAAGGTACTCTATATTGCCTTCCGGACCCTTTATGGGCGAAAAGCTCAAGCCTTTTACAGTAAGATCGTTTTCAAATGCAAAATCCGTTATTTTTTCCATAACCTCAATATGTGTGGATTTTTCCTTTACAACCCCTTTTTTGCCTACTTTTTCCTTTCCCGCCTCAAACTGCGGTTTTATTAAAGCTACTATTTCTCCGTTGTCTTTAAGCAGGTTCAAAACCGGTCCAATTACCTTTGTAAGGGATATAAAGGACACATCTATGGAAGCAAAATCGCATTTTTCGCCAAGCTTTTCCGGCTCCAGATACCTGATATTCGTTTTTTCGAAAACAACTACCCTTTCGTCGCATCTCAGCTTCCACGCAAATTGTCCGTATCCCACATCCACGGAAATAACCTTCGCTGCGTTATTCTGCAGCATACAGTCCGTAAAACCTCCTGTGGATGCTCCCACATCTATGCAGGTCTTCCCATCAAGATTCAGGGAAAATTCCGAGACTGCCTTTTCAAGCTTGTATCCGCCCCGGCTTACGTATTTCATTTTTTCGCCTTTTACTTCGATTATGTCATCCTCGGAAACCTGCTTGCCTGCTTTGTCTTCCTTCTGGTCATTTACAAAAACCTTTCCTTCCATTATGTAGGCTTTCGCCAGCTCTCTGGAAGAAGCAAGACCTTTTTTCACAAGGACTACATCCAATCTTTCTTTCGCCATTATTTATCAATCCAATGCTTTTACTGTTTCTTCGATTTTTTCGCATATGCTTTCGGCATCCAGCCCGTATCGCGCGAAAAGCTCGTCTACGCTTCCGTGTTCTATAAATTTATCGGGAATCGTGAATCCCTTTATTTTCACATCATAAATTTCGTTTTCAGACATGAAATCCTCTATCATGGAAGTCAGTCCCCCATGCTTTACATTATCTTCGATCACGAATATATAATCAAATTTCCCTCTGAATGAGTTTATCATTTCCTCATCCACAGGTTTGATAAATCTCGCGTCTATCAGCTCCGGTTTAAAACCTTTTTCGGCAAGCTTCCTGTATACATTCAAAGCCGTCTGAGCCATTGAGCCTTCAAATACTACCGCAAAATCTTCGCCTTTTTCCAAAACCTGCCATTTGCCGTATTTTATTTCATCCAGAGGATATTCCATATCCTTGTATGTTCCTCTTGAGTATCTCAAAGCTATGGGGCCGTTGTGATTTACCGCAAAAGTCACCATCTTCGCCAGTTCATTTTTATCTCTGGGAGAAAGTATTGTCATATTCGGCATATGGGAAAGGAAAGACAAATCAAATATTCCCTGATGGGTCTCTCCGTCTCCGCCCACAAGTCCGGCTCTGTCAACAGCAAACACCACATGAAGATTCTGAAGGCACACATCATGTATTATCTGGTCATAAGCCCTCTGTAGGAAACTGGAATATACCGCGAAAACAGGTATGAAGCCGCTGGCTGCCATACCCGCGGAAAATGTGACCGCATGCTGCTCCGCAATTCCCACATCAAAAAATCTTTCGGCAAGATTCCTTTTGAAAGGACTTAAGCCTGTACTTACAGCCATAGACGCTGAAACCGCAACTATTTTATCATTTTGCAAAGCTTCGTTAAGAAGAGCCTTTCCGAATGCCTCCGAATTGGAAACATCAGAGCTTGCATCACAGAGTTCGCCAGTTCTGTAGTCAAACTTGCCTATTCCGTGGAATTTACAGGGAGACTCTTCGGCAAACTCATATCCTTTGCCCTTTTGGGTGCATACATGAATAAGTATAGGTCCCTTCATATTCCTTGCGCTTCTGAAAAGCCTTACCAGACTTTCTATATCGTTACCGTCTATGGGTCCAAGATACTTAAATCCCATCTCCTCGAAAATAACTCCGGGCAGAAGAACATATTTCACACCATCCTTAACAGCAGATATGGTCTTGGATATGGCCTTGCCCACAACAGGCATATTGTCCAGAGCATTGTGCACATCTTCCTTTACCTCAAGGTATTTGGGCATTGTACGCAGGTTTACGAGATGATTGGACAAAGCGCCTACATTTTTCGATATTGACATCTGATTGTCGTTTAAAACAATTATCAGATCCGTATTGCTCAAACCGGCGTTATTAAGTCCTTCAAAGGCAAGTCCGCCTGTCATGGAGCCGTCTCCGATAACCGCTATTATTTTCTCTTTTCCGCCCTTAATATCTCTGGCACAAGCCATTCCCAGCGCCGCAGATATGGAGGTTGAGCTGTGTCCCGTACCAAATGAGTCATAAGGACTTTCATCCGGTTTTGGGAATCCGCTTAATCCGTCTAATTTTCTGAGAGTTTTAAACTCATTTTTTCTGCCTGTAAGTATTTTATGAACGTAAGACTGATGGCCTACGTCCCATACAATTTTATCTTTTGGAGTATTAAAACAATAATGAAGAGCTATCGTAAGCTCAACGACGCCAAGATTTGACGCCAGATGTCCTCCTGTTTCCGAAACTGTTTTCACAAGATAAACTCTCAGTTCTCTTGCCAGCCTTATAAGCTGTCTTTTATTAAGTTTCCGCAAATCTTCAGGAGAATTTATACTATCAAGAATTCTTTTCAACTAAAAACACCGTCCACACATCGTTTTTATCAAATCACACACGCTATTATTCCGCCCAGTATCGCACCTGCAAAAACCTGGATGGGAGTGTGTCCCACAAGCTCTCTGAGCTGTTCCTCAAATGTTATGTCAGAGTGTTGAAATAACATATTTATGGCTTTCGCCTGTTTACCCGCGTCACGTCTTACTCCTGCCGCGTCATACATTACTATGAAGCTCAAAATCATAGATATGGCAAAATGTACCGAATCAAAACCGAAAACCCTGCCTATTCTCACAGCCAGAGACATGACCAGCGCAGAATGCGAACTGGGCATACCTCCCGAACCTATAAGCTTTCCGATGTCGAATTCTTTCGTCTGGAAATAATTCGTAAATATTTTGCCTGCCTGAGCAATAAACCACGAAAGCACCGATATCCATATAAACTGATTTCTAAAAAGCTGTTTTATAAACTCCATAAACATTCCCCTTTTCAGCACTCTCTTTTGGAGATGTACTTTGTAAGTCCAATGAGGAAATCCGAGTTTCCGGATATCTCTTTAAGAATATTTTCTGCTTTTTTGAATGCGTTTTCTGCCATTTGTCCGGATCTTTCCAATCCGTAAACAGACACAAACGTTGTCTTATGGTTCTTTTCGTCACTGTTTATGGGTTTTCCCAGAGTCTCAAATGTTCCGGTAACATCCAGAATATCATCCTGAATCTGGAAACCCAGCCCTATGTTTTCTCCTACGGCAATGAGCTTGTTTACATCCTCTTCACCGGCTCCGCCTAAAACGGCTCCGGCCGCAAAGGACGCCTTTATCATTGCTCCTGTTTTATTATTATGAATAAACTTCAGTGTATCTTCATCTATTTCCTTGTTTTCGTTTATTACGTCGGAAACCTGGCCTCGGACCATTCCGTTTATTCCCGCGCCTTCGGCTATCTCCGCCATAGCTCTTACTCCGAGAGGATTTTTAACTGATTCTTTTGCCATAAGCTCAAATGCCCATGACAGAAGTCCGTCTCCCGCAAGTATTGCCATCGCTTCGCCGTAAACTTTGTGGTTGGTAAGCCTTCCACGCCTGTAATCATCATTATCCATAGCGGGAAGATCATCATGAATAAGGGAATATGTATGTATCATTTCCATTGCGCAGGCAAAAGGCAAGGCCCTATCCGCATTCCCGCCAAAAGCCTCGCAGGAAGCAAGAAGCATTACGGGCCTTATCCTCTTTCCTCCGGCAAAAACACTGTACCGCATTGCCTTATGAAGTATTTCAGGATAAACGTCCTCTTTGGGAAGATATCTGTCCAGTCCCTTGTCCGTAATATCGATGTATTCTTTAAGCTTTTCCAAAAACTCCATAATCTTTAGTCCTTATCGTCATCGAAATTCTCGAATACAGCCTTTTCTTCATTTTCGGCTGATTCGTATTTATTTTTGAGAATAAGAATCTTCCCTTCCGCATCCACAAGCTTTTTCCTGCATATTTCCGCGTATTCGGAACCTTTTTTGTAAAGCTCGATGGATTCCTCAAGGGAAACGTTTCCTTCCTCAAGCTTATATATAATTTCTTCGAGACTTTCCATAGCCTCTTCAAAACTGATTTTCTTTTTCACCATCGCGAGACTCCTTTAAATCCTTAACCTCCGCTAAAGCACATCCGTCTCCAAAATGAATATTAATCCCATCGCCTTTTTTCAGATCCTTAACGGAGCCGACAGCTTTCCCGCCGGTGTCATAAACCAGACTATAACCCCGTTTCATCACAAAAAACGGAGAAAGTCCCTCAAGCTTTGCCTTGAGAAGCTCCAGTTTATTCAGCTTTTCCTCTATAATGGAATCTCCGCAGTTTTTAAGCCTTTCGGAATAAAATCTGAAATCGTATTTGCTGAGCTCCAGAAGCTTTTTGGGATTTTTTAGCACTGCTTTTTCCGTAAGATTATCGAGATTTTGTTTTTTATTCTGCAAATTGCTCAAAAACAGGCTTTCTATTTTCTTCATGTAAAGCTCAGTATCATAAAGAGTTTCAGCATAATTCCATGAAGCTGCCTCGGCAGCCGCAGTAGGAGTAGCCGCTCTGAGGTCCGCGACAAAATCCGTAATTGTGTAGTCCGTTTCATGGCCTACTCCGGAAATAACAGGTATTTCCGAACGGAATACGGCTCTTGCCACATTTTCCTCGTTGAAAGCCCACAAATCCTCTATGGAGCCTCCGCCTCTTGAGACGATTACTATATCAGCCTTAACATTTTTATTCACATAGTCCAGAGCTCTTTCAATTTCTCCCGGAGCTTTGTCTCCCTGAACGGTCACGGGAATAATTTTTATATTTATCTTTTCATTCTTTTTTCGGATTGTTCTAATAATATCCCGCACAGCGGCGCCGTCCGGTGATGTAATAACCGCTATATCCTCCGCGTACGCGGGAATATTTCTTTTGAAGTCCTCGTCAAAAAGGCCTTCTGCCTCCAGCTTTTTTCTTAAAGCCAGAAACTGAGCCTCCAACGCCCCTTTGCCGGAAACCTCCGCGTTTTCAACATAAAACTGATATGACCCTGTTCTTTCATAAAGGGATACATATCCGTACAGAAAAACCTCTGCTCCGTTTACAAGCTTTATGTCCATGATCTCTCCGGCAGTTTTGAACAAAACGCAGCTTATGGCGCTTGTTCTGTCTTTCAGTGAAAAAAAGGTATGCCCTGATGAATTTCTCTTCAGGTTGGATATTTCGCCCTTGAGCCAGACATGAGAAAGTATGATGTCCGTCTCAAGAATCCCCTTTATATACTTATTAAGTTGGGTCACCGAAAAAAACCTGTTTCTAACCAACGCATGCCTCTCCCTTTGAAAGCATTCCCAATATGCCGTTTATAAACGCAGGAGATTCGTCGGAGCTGTATTTTTTCGCAAGCTCAATGGCTTCATTTATTATAACTTTGAAAGGAGTTTCTTTTATGAAAACCATTTCGCAGACGGCAACTCTTAAAATAGCAAGGTCTACTTTGGACATTCTGTTTACAGTCCAGCCCTTTGCATATTTCCCAATTAATTCGTCAATAGCGTCAAGATTTTCTCCTGCCGTTTTTACTATTTTTTCTATGAACTCCTTATCATCTTCGGTTAAATCATCCTTCTGCGCCAGAAACAGCCCCTTTAATTCTTCCTCATTTTCCTTTTCGTGAAAATCAAATTGAAAAAGCAAATGAAAAGCATCTCTCCGAGCATTTCTTCTGCTCATAATTCATTCCTCCAACAGTACAACGATTAATCCTCATCTTCGCTTTTCTGCTTAACGGCAAGACCGAGAACATTGACATTAATCTCTATAACCTCTATGCCGGTCATGGTTTCCACAGCGTTTTTAACGCGTTTCTGAACCTCTGCGGCTACTTCGTGAATTCTGGCGTCAGCATCCACAGCTATATCGAGATCAACTGCCGTTTCGCCGTTTTCTCTGCTTATTTTAGCCATTTTCGGTTGATTTTTAACGCCTAAAAGCTCGCTTATGGAGCTGGTTGCCTTTCCTGCAGCGGAGCTTACTCCCTCAACCTCAAGAGCAGCCGTGCTGGCAATTTTTGCTACAACCTCGTCTGAAATCTGTATATTTCTTATACCTGTCTTTTTATCCATAAATATTCCGCCTCCTGTCAGCGTATGGTTTTATTTTGTATGAACTTTAAGCCATTTATGAACTATTTTCATTATACCAATATTATCTGTATTTTGCAATCCAAATATAAGATTTATGCAAAATTTAATGTATATTTTCGCAAAAAATAAGTTTTAGACTTAATATTGTGCATAAATAATACATATTGTAAAATTTTTTCGTCATTTTATGGAAACTTGCCAAAAATTTATCCGCAAACAAAAAATCCTCCGGTCACAAACCAAAGGATTTTTTATAACTTATACATTAACTTTTAATCGCGGATATTCTTATTTTATCCTCGCTGATGCCTGTTTTTCTTTTTACTATGTCTTCTATCTGGGCAAGCTCCGCTTCCGTAAGATCTTTTTTGTTTACCACAACATCCACTGTATCATCGTCTATTCTCACATAAGCGTCCTTGAAGCCTTTGGACTCTATCATGGCTTCCGCCGCTGTTTCCTTTTCTATCCTTT
>JAEEGL015580392.1_pt1 | contig 10004 bp, 2 predicted proteins | sample 9134231 | NCBI WGS metagenome assembly JAEEGL01 (sample SAMN16246548, study PRJNA631951) | gut metagenome | biome: gut microbiome; feature: rumen; material: fiber-attached | host: Bos | place: Iran: Karaj | collected 2018-10 | reverse complement strand
GCTTTGCCAGTGGAGGCGGGCACCCTCAACCGACAACTTGTCGCACTCCAGCCCCAAGGCTTCCTTGCGTCCGTGCTTGGTGCGACCTCCTGTGGTCACCGACACGAAGCGCATTACCAGCCAGTCACCTTTCATGTCCTCGGGCATGGCCAGCGTGCCGTCGGGCGCCATGCGGTCGGTCAGGTCGACGATGTCGGTGGCCTGCACCAGCTCTTCTATATTATAACAAGGTGTAGTCTCGCCATCGATAAAGTCCGACACCAGACTGGCCTTTACCTCCCAGCCATCCACACAGGCGCGAGCCGAGATAACCACATTATCGAGGGGCACGGTGCGGTCGGTCAGCGTGATGCGGAAGTAACGTCCGCGTGTGGTGGGAAAGGCGATGGTCTGCTGCTTTACGCCGCCCAGATTCTGGTAGCGGGGGCGCAGCTCGCAGACGGGGCGATAGTGTGTGCCGTCATCAGAGACCTCCAGCATGCCGATATTGGGCAACTCGCGGTAGCCACAGCCAAAAAAGTTCCACTTTGTGGACTCTCCCTTCGTCATCTCCGTTCTTGGGGCGAAGGGCGGCACCTGCATCGACGAGGTGCGTGCCTTGCCCTGCGCCTTGGCCTCGTAGCTGATGCTGCGGGCGGTGAACGGCTTGCCGAAGTCGAACACCAGCGCAGAGTCACGCCGTCCCGTGGGCACAATGTTCAGCAGACGGGAAGTGCCTAATAGTTCTTCCCTATAGGGCAGGGCCAGCACAGCCACGTCGTGGTGCCAGCCGCGCGGACAGTCGGGCAGTGCCAGTTGGCGATGCTTGCCACCGCTCAGCAGCGTCTCGCTCATCGTTAATCGCTGCATGCTGCGGTCGGGGGTTATCCACTTGCCACCGGCCACGTAGCCGTTGCCGATGTTGGCTTCAAAGCTCAGCCCTAGCCGTTTGGCCTCTTGCGAGGCGAAGATGAGCGACTGCCACCAGTGGTCGTCGAACACCTTGTCGGCTCCCTCGCCGCTGCCGTGCACCTGGTCGTAGTATACCACGCCGCCAACGCCAGCCTCCTTGAAAGCCTCGAGGTCGGCGGTGATGCCCTCGCGGGTGGTCTCCGTCTCGCCGAAAAACCACCACACCTTCGTGCGGGCCGAATCCTGCGGATGCTCAAAACCGTAGAACAGGGAGTCGCCGTCAACCACCAGACGTGTGCCGCAGGCATTCAGTAGCAGGCCTGAAAGCAAAAGAAGAAATGATTGTCTGTTCATCGTCTAAGCATTTATGCTGTATCTGTTATTATTCATGTCTGCCTTCGTTTAACGAAAAGTGTGCTGCAAAATTACTGTAAAGGAATGACATAACGGTGTGTTTCCGTCCAAAAAAGTATGATTATGTCCATCCCCCCGTGTCTTTAAACAGCAATATGGCATCTCGCCCAAAAATACCAGCAGGGCGAGATGCCAAATCATTCCGAGACGTACGTGGCGGCGGCCTTAGTGCTTCCGCCAGAGGCGCGTCATGTCCTCGAGCGTCTTGCCCTTCGTCTCAGGCACTAAGCGCCAGACGAAGAGGGCTGCCACGAAGCAGACCGCAGCGTAGAGGCTATAGGTGAACCAGTGGCCGAAGTCGTCGCCGGGTGTGAGGTGCATATTGAACATGGGCACGAAGGTCGACGAGACGATGAAGTTGAATATCCACTGGAAGGCCACGGCGACGGCCACGGCGGCGCCACGGATGGTGTTGGGGAAAATCTCTGCGATGAGCACCCAGCAGATGGGGCCCCAGGAGAACATGAACGAGGCGCTGTAGACCATGATGGAGAGCATCGTCACCATCTCCAGACCGGCATGGCCGAAGGTCAGGGCGACGCCCAGGGCCCCGATGCCCATGCCGATGGAGCCGCAGATAAGCAGGGGCTTGCGGCCCAGCTTCTCGACGGTGAAGACGGCCACGAGCGTGAAGAGAATGTTGACCACGCCCATCACGACGGTGTTGACCATCGGGTTGGTCATGCCCATGTCGCCGAAGATGCGCGGCGCATAGTACAGCACGGCGTTGATGCCGACGGCCTGCTGGAAGACGCTGAGCATGATGCCCACGAAGATGCACAGGAAGCCGTAGGTGAAGAGCCGCTCCGTGCGCACGGTGATGGTCTCCCTGATGTCCTGCAGAATCTGCTGAGCCTTGGCGGCACCGTTGATTTTCGATAGAATCTGCAGGGCCTTCGCATCGCGCCCCGCCATGACGAGGTAGCGCGGCGTCTCAGGCACGAAGCAGATGAGCAGGGCGAACAGTCCGGCGGGGACGGCCTCGGAGCCGAACATATAGCGCCAGCCCGTCTGGATGGTCCAGGGGTCGCTGCCCGGAGCCACGGCATTGACGCCCTGGCCGATTTGCTCGATGATGGGGTTGGTGTGGTCGCCCAGGATGAGGAAGTTGACGAAATAGACTACCAGCTGACCGAAGATGATGGCAAACTGGTTCCACGAGACGAGCATGCCGCGGATGTTGCTGGGGGCCACCTCGCCGATGTACATGGGGCAGACGGCCGAGGCCAGGCCCACGCCGATGCCGCCAATGACGCGATAGACATTGAACGCGACGAGCAGCGAATAGGAGGGGGCGCCATGCTCAAAGAACAGGAACTCCGGGTCCATGGAGCCTAAGGCGGAGACGAAGAACAGCACGCCGGCCACGAACAGGGCCCGCTTGCGTCCCAGCCGTGAGGCCAGCAGGCCGCTCAGGGCAGAGCCGATGATGCAGCCGATGAGGGCGCTCGACGAGGTGAAGCCGTGCATATAGTCGGTGTAACGGAAATCCTGGGCACCCATGAAGAAGGCCTGAAGTCCCTTTTCTGCGCCCGAGATGACGGCGGTGTCGTAGCCGAAGAGCAGTCCGCCCAGCACGGCCACCATGACAATGGAGATAAGGTAGCCGCGGCTACCGGTTTGTTCGTTGTTCATAATTTTGGCTTATAACTCCTTTTTACATTTAGTATTTACATGTTTCGCTTATCCTTCGGAGTTTCGGATTCTTGGGGCTTAGGAGTATAGATAATAGTCTTTGCACACCATGCTGCGAACAGAACTAACGTCTAAACTCCTAAACTCCTAAACTCCCAAATTCTTTCACAGTTTCACCCGCAGGGTCTTCAACTGGGCCTGCTGGCTCGACGTGCCAATCATGACCTCGTGCTGGCCGGGGACCACACGCATCGTGTTTGTCTGTGCATCCCACGTCTCCAGCTCGTCGCGGGTGAGCTGCAGGGCAATGACTTTCTTCTCGCCCGGCTTCAGACTGACACGCTTGAAGCCGCGGAGGGTCTTCTGCGGACCTTCGGCGTCAGCCGTGCGGCGCAGGTAGACCTGTACGGTCTCGGTGCCCTCACGCTGTCCGGTGTTCTCGATGGTGCAGGTGACGATGAGCTTGCCGTCGCTGACCTTCGCCTTCTGTCTGGTCAGGCGGAAGGTGGTGTAGCTCAGCCCATGACCGAAGGCGAAGAGCGGCTCCGACTGGAGATAGCGATAGGTTCGGCCTGTCATGCGATAGTCGAGGAAGTCGGGCAGCTGCGTGTCGTCGCGATAGAACGTCAGGGGCAGTTTGCCAGAGGGGTTGACCGCGCCGCAGAGCACCTCAGCCAGGGCCTGGCCGCCAGCCTCGCCGCCATACCATGCCTGGACGATGGCGTCGCAGGTCTCACGGGCCTCGGGCTCCAGGGCAATGGCGCCGCCCGAGCAGTTGACGAAGACGACGCGCTTGCCGGCCTCATGGAGCATGCGCAGCATCTGGCGCTGCACGGCCGGCAGCTCGATGGTGGTGCGGTCGCCGCCCTTGAAGCCCGGGTCGCTGACCTTCATCTGCTCGCCCTCCACGCGGGGCGAGATGCCGCCGACGAAGACGACCGTCCGGGCCTGGCTGAGCTGTGACAGCAGTTCCTCAGCGGTGGGCGTGTACTGTCGGCGCACGTCGAACTGCATGGTGGCCATGTCGTCGCGCTGCATATAGTCAATCTGAACGCGGTATTCTCGCCCGGCCGTCAACTTGACCTCGACGGTCTTCTCCAGCACATGGTCGCTGTGCTTGCGGGCGTCGATGAGCGTGTCGCCGTCGAGCAGCAGCCTCACCTGGTCGTCGGCCCCGACGAAGAATTCCAGCGCCATGTCCTTGTCGCTGCGCAGGATGCCCTCATAGCGGGCGGAGAAATGGGTCAGCTCCACGCCGGGGGCAAAGACGGTGGCGCCGCCGTTGCTCAGGTTGATGGGTTCGCCGTAGGTGGCCGTGGCCGTGGGGTCGCCCTTCATCTTCTCGTTGTTCCAGTAGGTGCCCAGCATGCCAGGTCGTCCGTCAGGCGTGCGGAGCAGATGGAAGTAGCTCTCGGTGACCATCGGTTTGGTGATGCCGCAGCCGGGGATGTACTTCACGTCCTGTCCGAGGCATTTGCGGATGCCCTGCAGGATGGTTGTCGTCTGGGTGGGATAGCCGGAGTAGTTGCCCCACATCATCACGGAGTCGTTGGCGTTGGGGCCCATGACGACTAACTGTGCGTTGGAGTCTGTGGCTTGAGAGCTGATGTTTGTGAGGGGCAGCACCCCGTTGTTCTTCAGCAGGACGATGCCCTCGCGGGCTATCTGCAGTGCCAGCTGCTTATGCTCCTTGGAGGCGATGACGGAGGCTGGGATGCGGGTCCACTCGACTAGCTCGTCAGGGTCCATGTCGCCCAGTTCGAAGCGGGCGCGCAGCAGTCGGCGGAGGCTGCGGTCGATGTCCTGCTCTGAGAGCTCGCCACGTCTGACGGCCTCCGGCAGGTTGCGATAGGCATTGCCGCACTCCACGTCGGTTCCGGCGCGGACCGCCTTTGCCGAGGCATTGACGGCGTCCGGCGAGACGTTGTGATAATTAGGCAGGAAGTCCCAGATGGCGCCGCAGTCGCTGGTGATGAGTCCGCGGAAGCCCCAGTCCTGCCTCAGAATCTGCTGTTCGTATCGGTTCTGGGCGCAGCAGGGCTCGCCGTCGATGCGCTGGTAGGCGCACATCACCTCGGCCACGCCAGCATCGACCAGCGCCTTGAAGGCCGGCAGATACGTCTCCCAGAGGTCGCGCTCAGGCAGGTCCTCGATGTTGAACGTATGGCGGTTCCACTCCGGTCCGCTGTGCACGGCAAAGTGCTTGGCGCAGGCCAGCAGCTTGCGGTATTTCGCGTCGCGCGGCCCCTGCAGACCGTTCACCACGGCCACACCCATGCGGCTGGTCAGGAAGGGGTCCTCGCCGTAGGTCTCCTGTCCGCGTCCCCAGCGTGGGTCACGGAAGATGTTGATGTTGGGCGTCCAGAACGACAGGCCGGCATAGCGCTTCATGGTGCCGTTGCGTCGTGCCAGTGTGTTCTTGGCGCGCGCCTCGTCGCTGACGGCGGTGAACACCCGTTCCACGAGCTCGTCATCCCATGAGGCGGCCATGGCCGTCGTGATGGGGAAGACGGTTGCAAAACCATTGCGGCCGACGCCATGCAGGGCCTCGTTCCACCATTCAAACTGCGGGATGCCCAGTCGCCCGATGGCCGGCGATGCGTTCTGCATGAGACTGGCCTTCTCCTCGAGTGTCAGGCGCTGCAGCAGGTCGTCGATGCGTTGTTCTGTGGGAAGATTCGGATTCTGGAAAGGCATCTGCTGGGCCTTGCCGCCAAGGGTGGCGACAAGCAAGCAGGTCAGGAGCATATTCTTCTTTTTCATTTGAGTTATAGTTTTTTGTTATTCAAGTTCCGCCTATCCTTTGGAGCTTAGGAGTTTAGAAGCTAGGAGTTTAGAAGCTAGGAGTTTAGAAGTTTAGGAGTTTAGGAGTGTAGACGATAGTCTTTGCACACCATGCTGCGAGCAAAACTAACGTCTGCACTCCTAAATGTCTACACTCCTAAACTCCTTAGCCATGCTAAACTTGAGTTATTGTTATAATACGCAACTAAGAAACACAACCGGCTTACCGCACGACGAACTTGCGGCCCTCCATCATGTAGACGCCCGGGCGCAGCCCCTTCGTGGATGTGGCCCGCTGTCTGACGAGCCGTCCCTGTACGTCGTAGATGTCAGCGGGATGAGCGTCGCTGATGACGCCGGCGATGCCCGTATTGACGGCACTCACGAAGAGCAGACCCTCGGCCAGGCGGCTGGTGTCCCATTCGATGCCGCCCTGCATGCTGATGCGCGGGGTGCCCTCGAAGCTGGTGCAGCTGAAGATGCGGATGCTGTCGCCCACCTGCAGGGTGTTGGTGGCTGATGGCACAATGCGAATGGTGCCGTTGAAGGTCAGCGACGTGATGCCCTCCAGGCTGGTGGCGCCGTTGGCCGTGGCCGTGGCGCACTGTCGGGCGCCGATGATTAGCGTGGCCGATTCGTCGAAGGTGACGGGCTTATCGGCCAGCCAGATGCTGCCGGATGTGGCGCCGTCGTAGGCGCCGGGCCGCAGCGTGCCCTTGACGGTGACGGCGCTGTTCTGCAGCGGTTTGTTAGCGGTGTTCGTGCCGGTGAGCGTGCCCTCGGCATTGATGTTGAGGCGACCCGTGCCCAGCATGGTGGTCGACGAGATGGCCAGCTCGCCCTCGTTGACGTTGGTGGTGCCCGTGTTGCTGTTGGCGCCGTTCCAGTTCACCTTGCCGCTGCCCACCTTCGTCAGGTTGGCGTTCGACTTCACGGTGACAGACGTCTGCCAGTTCTTGTCGTTGCCCACCTGCCAGTTGTTGGGACTCGTGCTGCCCGAGTTGCCGAAGGAGCAGGTGGCGCCTAAGGAGCCCGTGCCGCTGAGCTGTCCGATGCGATAGGTGCGGCCGCTGTTCTGCACCTCCACGCCGTCGGCGATGCTGAGCGTGCCCTTTGGCAGGCCATAGCCGTTGTCGAGAGTGAAGCGCTTGTCAGAGGCGTAGGCCGTGCAGACCACGGTGCCCTCAAATTCCGACCAGTTGCCCGTGATTTGCGTACGGGTGGCATTCCATCCGCTACCCACGACGATAGGACAATAGACGGTAAGCGTGCCCTGTCCCGTCAGCTTGTTGCCGAACGAGCCGCGGTCGATGAGATTCCAGGTGCCCTTCTTTCCAGCCGGCACGTGGATGGTGTAGCTGGTGCTGGTGTTCTCATGCAGCGTGCCGTTCTGGAACTCCACTACCTGCGCCGGCGTGGAGGCGTTGATGCACTGCACGGTGCCGGCCTCGATGACCAGTCGCTTGAGTCCGGAGTTCGCCGTGTTGAGCTTCATCCAGCCATTGCCCTTCTTGGTGATGGTGGTGCCCGTCATGGCGCGGTCTACGATGAAGTCGGCCGAGTTGTTGATGATGCCGCCCTCGTCGCCCACGGCCGTGATGGTTGAGCCGTTGGTGACGGCTGCCGTTGTGCGCAGTTCGCCGCCGTTGGCGAGAACGAACTTCTGTGCTGCCGTCATCACACCGCCGAGGTTACCCTTAGCCTGGTTGGCATTGGCCATCGACTTCACGCTGACGACGCCGCCCTCGATGCGCACACCGCCGGTGAAGCTGTTGTCGTTGTTGATGGTGAGGGTGCCGGAGCCCCGCTTGACGAGCGTGGTCTTGCCCACGAGGGCGCCGTCGCCCTTGAAGGTATACGGTTTCGAGCTGTCGACGAAGACGGTGTCGGCCTCGAGCTCCCCTTTCAGTGTGATGCCCTTGAAGGCCGCGTCGTCAGTAAACCAGACGTTGTCGCCCGTGACGAAGAAGTCCACGCTGCCCTCCTGTGCCGTGTTGGTGAAGTTGGTGGTGTTGGCCAGGTCCCAGGTGCTGTCCTCTGAGCCCGTCCAGACCACGGTGCCTGCGTCGCGCATGCCAGAAATGATGAGGTATAGCATGCCGTCCCTTGCTTCAAGGACAGCCTTCTTGCGGGTGCTCAGTCCTTCGAGGCGTATGGCGGCGAGCGCTCCATTCACGACCGTTGCGCGTCCGATGCAGTATTCGCCTTCTTCGGGTTCGCCCTCGCCATGATAGCGGAACTCAAAGACGGGCGTCAGGTATTGCGGGCCGTACTCCCAGTCCTTGGTCTGAATGGCGAGGCTGTTCAGCATCACCTGGTCAGAGAGGAAATCCGGGTAGAGGTCGAAGACGATGCGTGCGCCGAAGCCCAGCGTGAGCGAGTCGCAGCTGACGTTGCCCTGGTGGTCGGTGCCGCCGGGGTGCAGTTCTGCCGCATAGTCCATCTTGATTTGTCCGAAGCGTCCGCCGTCAGAGACGAGGCTGCTGAAGCGGTTGAGCCATAGCGGCGACCCCATCAGTTGTCCGTCGAAGCAGAGTGTGCCTGCCCAGACGTCGGTGGGTCCGGTGTAGGTCTGCTCCACGTTGGGCAGCCGGAGCGTGCCGTCGCCCTGCTTCACCAGCCTTGTGTCACCGGTGAAGGCTGCGCCGCTGACCGTGCAGGTGTAGTAGGTTCGGTTGATGGCCGGCTTGCCCGTGGTGACGTTGCTGTTCGTGCCCTGAATCCAGGACGGCACGTTGAACGTCATCACCCAGGGTGAGGCGCCTTCAGTTACCGTGACTTGCGTGTCGGCATAGTCGCAGAGCAGCACGTGCTTGTCCTTGTGCTCAGGGCCAATGGCAGAACCGTTGTCCACGATGACGCGGCCCGTCGTGGTCAGTGGGGGCGGGGCCTGGGTGATGCCCTCCAGTTCTCCGAGGAAATAGCTGGCGTGCGGCGGCTGGTTATAGCCGATGCTCTGCCACACCATGGCCTGGCGGTACTGGTGGTCGTGCCACAGCGTGTAGTTGCGCCATCGGGTGGTAAAATTAGTGGTATATACGCGCACATATTTATTGTCCGAGGTGCGCACGATGATTTCCTCGCGCCAGTCGCCCAGGACGTCGCCCGTGGCCGACGGCGTGTTCTTAGTCCAGTTGCAGTTGGCCGTGCCGTCAGCCTTGAAGACGACGGAGCCGTTGGCCTTCATCACCTGTGCGGCCCCCTCGCGCGAAGAAGCTCCGTCGAGTGCCTCCTCAAGCAGGTCGCCGTCCCAGTAGATGCGCCAGTTGTTGGCAAATCCGTTCGGAGCGCCGGCTATGACCTTGTCGGCCACGGTGGAGACGACGCCCGACTGCGACGAATGGCCGATGCATCCGGGATAGTCGTTCGAGAAGTTGCCGCAGATGGCGCGCCCGTCGTCGCTGGTCGACTGCAGGCGGTAGTATATTTTCGACGTGGTGGCGTCGCGGTAGTTCATGGCCGGCTCATCCTCGTTGCAGGTGAATATTTCCTGTCCGTGGCGATAGGGGTCGAAGTCCGAGCAGTGCTGTGCGTCGCCATGTCCGAGTCCGGTGGTCGATAGTCCCCGGCCGTTGTCGTCGATGACCATCGAGCCGAAGCAAATCTCGTCGCGTCCGTCCCAGTCGACGTCGGCGATGCCGTAGTTGTGGAATCCGTTGCCATACCAGGGGCTGCCCCATCCCTCGTTGTTCTGCCATTCCCAGTAGAGGCTGAGCTGATGCGTCAGCGGGTCAACGGCGAAAGCCTTCATGTGGTGCTTGGTGTAGCATCCCCGGCCGAGGAAGATGAAGGGCCTGCGACCATCAAGGAACGGCGCGCCGAAGTAGTGCTTTGTCGAGCGGTGGCCGTAGCCGTCGCCCCAGTCGCTGGCCGAGCCGCGAGGCAGAGGGTAGGCCATCCAGAGCTGTCCGTTGTTGCCGATGGGGTAGGGTTTTCCCGTTGCGCCGTCGAGGTAGAGCAGGTATTCCGCCCCCGTGTTCGTATAGGTCATGTTAGCCGTCTGCGTGACCGTGTTGCGCGTATTGACCTTCATGTTGCCGATTTCGGTCACGGTGCCGTCCGGGTGGTGAATCACCATGTTGTCGGCGCCGCGCATCAGCACCTCGGCGCGCCCGTCGCCGTCCCAGTCGTAGCCTACGGCATCGTACTGCTCGTCAGGTCCGGAGACCATGTTAGGCCCCAGGTCAATCCACCACAGGCGCTCGCCAGCCAGCGTGTAGCACTCCAGGTGGTTGTAGGCCGAGTCGTTGGCCACCGACGAGCCGTCAGGCCCGTAGTTT
>JAEEGL015304492.1_pt1 | contig 10004 bp, 7 predicted proteins | sample 9134231 | NCBI WGS metagenome assembly JAEEGL01 (sample SAMN16246548, study PRJNA631951) | gut metagenome | biome: gut microbiome; feature: rumen; material: fiber-attached | host: Bos | place: Iran: Karaj | collected 2018-10 | reverse complement strand
GATGATTTCATATTGTTGAGTTCCTCGCTCAGATATGACGATGTGGTGAACCACATTAAGGCCTTCGAGCCCGACGCGCTTGTAATATGCCTCGGCGGCGAGACCACGGACGATCTGAATGCATATCTTAACTTACGCCAGGCAATAGAACGTGCGGGTACACCGGTCGTTATCGTAGGTTCTTCGGATTCCTGCGACGTATTTTTGGAGGCTTTGCCCAAGTTTGTCAGGGAATGCTTCGTTAAGCCAATAGCTATTGAAAAGATCAGAGAAGGTCTTGTGAAGATGCTTCAGGAGATAAAGATCGAAAAGGAGAAAGCGGAAGCTCTCATTGCCGAGCAGGAGAAAAAGAAGGAAGAAGAACTCAAGGCTCAGGAAGGGGAGAGCCGCAAGCACGTTCTTGTTATAGACGACGACCCCATCATGCTCCGTGTCGTAAAGGAGCAGCTTAAGGGATATTACGACGTTGCCGCGGCCGTAAACGGCCGGATCGCATATAAATTCCTGGAAAGCAAAAAGCCCGACATGATACTTCTCGATTACGAGATGCCTATCGAGAACGGCAAGGTGGTTTTTGAAAAGATAAGACAGATGGAGGGGATGGAAAAGGTGCCTATCGTTTTCCTTACCGGAGTGAACGATTCCGAAAGGATAAAGGAAGTTTTGGCACTAAAGCCTCAGGGCTATCTTCTTAAACCTATCGAAAAGGATGCTCTTATCGCAATGATACAGGAACACATAGGCTGACGGAAGGAGCTTATATGCTTGATTTCTTTTTCACGGCGGCGTATATCATATGCTTCATCTTCCTGATACTTGGACTCAGGGTGAAACATATAAACATCGGATATCTCGTTACGACGGTATTCCTTATCGCTGCCAATATCGTGAGTATTGCCATAATACGGTGCGACACGATACGCAGTGTACGTCTGTGTTTCATGGCGTACTATATTGTTTATGCATGGCTTTTTTTCGGCGCTGTTTGGGCTCTGAGCATCATGGACACCGTAAAGAAATACGATCCCTCCATGATACCCATGGGCATTATCAGCGCTTTTCAGACTTTTCTTGTGATATGGTGCTTTAATCAGCCGAGAACAATGGAATTTGTCAAGGTCATGTTCCTCGGCAGGATGTGGTGGCATGCGAAGGAACTTGTGGGCTACAGCGGCATCCTCGTGCCGAGAACCTACGGTATTTTGTGCTATGTCTCGGGTCTGCTCGTGATAGCGGTTCTTGCGGAAAGATTTTTAAAGACCCATGCGCTGCTCAGAAAGAAATTCATCGTGACGGGCATATTTCAGTGGGCCATCATATTTGCTACATGGGCGTATTTCAGGAATAACTGGCCGATCTGGATGATGACGCTCTTCATGAATCCCGTCTGCTATGTAACATATTATTACGCTTTTATCCAGCCGGAAATGAAGCTCAAAAGAACCACCCTTTTGGATTTCGCGAACGAAATGACCGACGGCGTTATCATTTATAATCTGCATAATGACCTGATCCACGTCAACAAGCCCATAGAAGAGCTTGATTATCCTGAATTTCTTGAGGACATTAAGGACATAAACAAGACGGAAAAGTGGATGAAACGTGTAGAGGACGTTGACGGACGTGAGGCGCTGCATCTTAAGACAGATAAGCTTGATAAGTATTACAGGGTGAAAAAGAATGTCATAGGAACAGGCAAAAAACGCATCGGAACGGTATATATCTTCCATGATGCAACAGCCAGCATCGAACAGATAAAGAACATTGAAAGGGTGAACCGTGAGCTTGAGAGAACGGCGCAGATGAAGTCGGATTTCCTCGCGAACATGTCCCACGAGCTGAGAACCCCCATGAATGCGGTGATCGGCATGACGGAGATCGCACGCCGCGAAGCCATCTCCGAAAAGGTCAAGGACTGCCTCGACCAGATCACGCGATCCGGTAACAACCTTTTGAACATAATAAACGATATCCTTGATTACTCCAAGATCGAAGCGGGTAAGATGGAGATCACGTGCGACAGCTATGAGCCGCTGTCCGAGGTGAACGACATTTCCCAGATCCTGCAGACAAGGATACAGGATAAGGAGATCGAACTCTTCTTCCTCGTGGATCCGCGACTTCCCCGTGAATTTTACGGAGACAGCATGCGTATCCGCCAGGTTCTGATAAACCTCGCAAACAATGCCATCAAGTTCACGGAAAAAGGCTTTGTAATGATACGGCTTACCTGCGAACCGATAGGCGAGGACGAGGTCATGCTCAAGTACAGGGTCATCGACTCGGGACGCGGCATAAAGAAAGAGGATCTTGATAAGCTGTTCGAAAGCTTTCAACAGCTGGACAGCAAGCGCAACAGAAATATTGAAGGCACCGGACTCGGTCTTGCGATCTCCAAAAAGCTTGTGGAAGCCATGGGCGGCACCATCGGATTCACCAGCGAGTACGGTAAGGGCAGCGAATTCTGGTTCGAGATACCCCAGAAGGTATTGAATCCCACAAGGATACTCAGTATCGAGGAGCATGATGAAATGTTCGCATTCGTCATCAACGAACGGGGGGTCATGGCGGATGTCTTTACGGGAGAGCTTAAAGGTCTGGGAATAGAGAACAGGATCATCCCGAATCTCGACGAGTATGAGCCCACAGGCAAAAGGGAATTCCTGTTCATTGAAGAATCCATGTTCACGAAAGAGATCGAAGACTTCATGGACAAACATCCGAAGGTCGTATGCGTAGTGCTCACAAAGCCACATTCTGCCTTCGATACTCATAGGAAAAACGTTCGTGCCATGCAGCGACCCATGAACACGCTGAATATGGTGCTTGTACTGAGAAATCAGGACATCTCGACCATATGGGGGAAGAAGAACAAGGACGGAAGCGTGAGATTTACGGCGCCCGATGCAAAGGTGCTGATCGTGGACGATAATGCCATCAACCTGACCATTGCGGTGGGGCTCATGGAACCCTTAAAGATAAAATGCGTGACAGCGGAGAGCGGAGCGGAAGCATTGGAACTCGTCCAAAAGGAGCATTTCGACCTGATCCTCATGGATCACATGATGCCCGGCATGGACGGCATCGAGGCCACAAGAGCCATCAGGGACAATATACTCTCGGCAGCGGATACGCCCATCATTGCACTTACCGCAAATGTCGCCGAAGGAAGCATGGAGATGTTCATAAAGGCGGGTATGGCGGATCTTATCGCCAAACCCATCGACGTAAAACAGCTTAATTCCAAGCTTCGCGAATGGCTGCCGGATGATAAGATCATTGAAGGCGAGACCGACGGAGGTGAAGAAGAGAGCACCGAAGAGAACGCTGTCATTGCGGAAGAAGAGGCAATGTACGATTGCCTTGACTGTAAGAAGGCCATCGAAGGTCTCGGATCGGCCGCGTTGTTCAAGAAGATCGTTGCGGATTATTACAGAAAAGGCGCCGCGACATATTCTGCGATCGAAGAAGCCATTAACCGCGGTGACTGGAACGATTACACCATCAGGATGCATGCACTTAAGAGCACCTCCAGACAGATAGGTGCCATGGACTTGGGCGAGCTTGCGGAGAGGCTTGAAAAAGCCGGAAAGGCAGTGGATGCCGAGGCAGTTGCCGCATATCATACCGTGGCGATGGAGACATACAAAAAGCTCCTCGACAGCCTCTCGGCATATTTTGAAGAGAGCTCGGCGGATAGCGAAAAACAGCCGGAAATCACGGAAGAAGAACTTCGCGAGTGCTTTGAAGAACTGTCCTCCGCGTGCAATGAGCTTGACATGGACAGGATGGAGGAATGTGAGAAACGCCTTAAGACATACTCCTTCCCGGAAGACAAACGAACCCTTATAGAAGACCTCTGTGAAGCCATTGAAACGATGGACACGGATGAGTGCGAGAAAATAAAGAACACATACTTATTGGAGAATTAAATGATCAAGAGACTTATTTGTATTATCTTAACAGGAGTAATGGTACTCATGTCCTTCGGCTGCGGAAACACCGAAAGAAAGGGAAAGATAGTGCTTGCACTGCGCGCGGGCATATATGCTGACGTTATCAAGCAGTGCGTTCCCGAGTTTGAAAAGACTCACGGCGTAACCTGCGAGATCTACGAGCTGTCGGAGGATGAGCTTCACAGCTTCGTGCTGAACGATTCTGTTCTTAGGACGGGTTCCTACGATCTCTACATGGTGGACGGCTCCTGGGTAGCGGAATACGTGGACGAGGGAGTGCTTGCAAACCTTGGCGCCCTCGGGTGCAAGATAGACGATGACATCATTCCCGCCACCGCAGGCATATGCGTGCAGAACGGCAAGACCTATCTCATGCCTTATTACGGCAATGTGACCGTCATGATGTACAATGCCGAGCTTGCGAAAAACCTTGGAATGGAAGCGGGTAGCTTTGAGTCCCTTGACGACCTCAAAAACTTCTGTACGAAGGCAGCGAAGAGCGGTAAGGCCGGCTTCATCTTCCGCGGAGATACGGATAACAACATAGTCGTGGATTTCCTTCCCATTCTCTGTGCTTTCGGAGGCTGGGTCGTAGACAAGAACAATAAGCCTACGGTAAATACGAAGGAATTTGCCAACGCTCTGGAATTTTATCTGACCCTTACGGAAACAGGAAAGGCATGCTCTAAGAATGATCTGATAAAAGGAATAGAAAACGGGGAAATGGCAGCGGCCATAGGCTGGCCGGGCTGGTACAATCCGGAAGATCCCAAGGCAATGGATTATGCGAGCCTTCCCGGAAAGGTGAGTGCGGGCTCCAAGAATTATAATTCGAATATTTACGGCATTTGGACCCTCGGTATCACCGCAAATTCTCCAAACAAGGAGCTTACGGCGGAGCTTCTTAAGTATCTCATGGATCCCGAGGTGCAGAAGAGCACCGTTGACAAGGGCGGAGTGCCCTGCCGTTATTCATCCCTCACCGACCCGGAAAAGGTGAAGGCGAACCCTCATCTCGAAGTTATCTGTGAGGCACTGGAAAACGGTATCTATCGCCCTGTTATGCGCGACTGGACCAAGTTTTACACCATTCTCGGAGACAACATGAGGAAGGTCCTGAACTCCGGAGCGGACATAAGCGAAACTCTCACGCTTACTCAGGCGGAGCTTGAAGCAATGCTAAAAGGAAAGTAAGACTTCCATGCTTTTAAAACCATAGTAGCGGAGCACTTCCATCACGTTTTCGTCTATCACTTCCCCGGCTACCACGGGAGATACGGCGGGGGGACAGCTTATCACGGTGTCTGCGGCGATACTGCCTATAAGCGAGGGATCGTCAAGGTCTACCGATCTGTGCTCGCGATACATTATTTCATACGGCTGATAAGCGGCCTTTGGCAATCTGAATTTCAATGCGGCTCTTTGAGTCGCATTTTTTTGATACACTGCGGCAAACTCTTTTGCAGCCCTCATGAAAGTATCCGTGTCATGGGGAAAGTTATTGTACGGTGACCACATGGTCACAAGGAAATCGGGATCCGCGTATTCGCATTCGATATTGTGACTTCGGAATCTTTCAGCAAGATCCTCTCCCGTAAGCAAACTTTCTCTCATGTCGATCACGATTTTCAGCGGTTCGTCGCCGTAAAGAACATAGCCGATGTCTGTGAGCGCTTCGCGGAGAGCGTTTATCTTCTCTGCAGCGTCTGTATAGGCTTTCTTTGTGATGCGCTTTGAGGCTTCCGCAAGAGATTCAAGTATAAGATAGGAAGGGCTTGTGGAGCCGAAAGCGAGGAGGGCGTTCTTTGCATCTTTTTCAAGGCCGTCGGGAGCGCTCTTTGAGATATGCAGATATGCACCTCCCGTGAGCACCGGAAGGGTTTTGTGGGCGGAGTCCGCCGTCATGTCAGCGCCGAGAGAGAGGGGATGCGTGTCATTCTCCATGAATCTAAGATATGCCCCGTGAGCGTTGTCACAGAGGAAGAGAAGACCGGATCTGTGTGCGACCTCTGACAGGCCTTTTATATCAAGGGTGTTACCGAGATAGTCGGGGGAGGTTACGTACACTGCGGCAAGAGCTTTTTTGTCCGGGAAGTTTTCGATGTGATCGTTGAGCGTGTTTGCTCTAAGGTCACATCTGCACAGAGAAAAGTCCGTGTTTTCAGGACTCATCCATGCGATCCTAAAGCCCAGCAGCATGGAAGCATAGATGAACGACCTGTGGGCATTTCGTGTCGCAAGGATCACGGGATGCTCTTCTGTGCCACCGTTTTTACGGTAGTTTTTAAGAGCCAGCATGCACATGGCTTTTATCATTTGAGAAGATCCTTCGGTACCGAAGAAGGTGCGTCTGCTGTCGAAAAGGTGTGTGGCTTCCTCTTCTGCAGCGGCGATTATCCCGTCTGCAGCGTATAAGCTGTCGGCACCCTTTATCTCCGTAATGTCTTCGGCATAGCCAAAAGCCCCCTTATGACCCGGCATGTGGAGTCTTACGGGGGCGGATGAACAGTATTCTTCTATGAAGCTTCCGACAGGGGAAGCACTCTTGTTCGTTTTGTCTTCCATATTTGGTTATTTCTCGCAGGATTCGCAGGAGTTACATTCGCTTCCTGCGGTTGCTCCGTTTACGGGCTCGAGACCGAGCTCATCCCTGGCGCAGGCTATCATGATGGCACATTCGATCCTCTTACGGAAGAGTTCGCAACCGTATTCGTATATGCCCTTTACATCGCCTGTTGCGTGGTAGGCATTTGCGGCACAGCCGCCGGAGCAGTAGTGCATTGCCCAGCAGCCTCTGCAGTCGGGACGTGCATAGGCGTTGCAGACTCTGAATTCTTCCTGACGGGGCTTATTCGTGACGCCGTTCCAAATGTCACCGAGCTTGTAGCTCTCATCCCCCACGAATTGGTGGCAGGGGTAGAGATCGCCCCAGGGAGTGACAGCCATATATTCCGTTCCCGAACCGCAGCCGGAAATACGCTTGTAGATGCAGGGACCGGATTTGAGATCTACCATATAGTGATAGAAAGTAAAGCCGTTGCCTTCCTTGTCGCGCTTTATCATTTCCTTGGCGAGGAGTTCGTACTGCTCCTTGAGAACAGGAAGGTCCTCGGCCGTGAGTGCGAGTGGATCGCCGGGCTTACTTACAACGGGCTCCATGGAAAGCTCCTTAAAGCCCATGTCTGCCATGGCAAGGATGTCCTTTGTAAAGTCGGTGTTAAGGTGCGTGAAAGTACCGCGCATGTAATAATTCTTACCGCCTCTTGCGTCCACCAGCTTTTTGAACTTGGGGATGATGCGGTCGTAGCTTCCGTTACCGTTGTAATCCTTACGTGTTCTGTCATGAACTTCCTTACGACCGTCCAAACTCAGAACCACATTGCTCATTTCCTTATTACAGAAATCGATGACGTCGTCGTCGATCAGCATTCCGTTTGTCGTGAGAGTAAAACGGAAGTTCTTGCCCGCCTGCTTCTCGATGGAGCGGGCATAGGACACGATCTGCTTGCAGACATCCCAGTTCATGAGAGGCTCTCCGCCGAAGAAATCTACTTCGAGATTGTGCCTCGTTCCGGAATTTTTTACAAGGAAATCTATCGCCTGCTTACCGACATCAAAGCTCATGAGGGCACGCTCGCCGTTATATTTGCCCTGGGCCGCGAAGCAGTACTCGCAGTTCAAGTTGCAGGTGTGGGAAACATGCAGGCAGAGTGCCTTTATGACGTCGCCGCTCCTTTTCTTGAACTCGCCGGCCAACGGCTCGAAGGTATCGGGGGTGTAGAGCTTGTGGGCGTCAACAAGACTTTTGATGTCTTCATAGCAGAGGCGCACGTCGCTTTCCGTGACATCGTCTCTGTCACCGTACTTCTCCATGATGATCTTAACAATCTCGGCTTCCGTCTTATCGGGGTAGAGCGCGATCATGTCGTATGCGACTTCGTCCACGCTGTGTACCGAGCCTGAGCATGTGTCCAAAACGATATTGTATCCGTTTAATTTATACTGATGTACCATATTCCTCTTTCTAAGGTACTTCGTTTCACGTTGTACCTGTAAACAGACAAAAGAAACGCCGCCCTATCAGGCGGCATTTCTTTCAACTCTTGTCAAAAAGCTGTGACTACTTCTCGTTAGCCTTTTCGCACTTCTGGTTAGCTACGCCGCAGCTTGTCTTGCAAGCGCTCTGACAGGAAGTCTGGCACTCACCGCATCCGCCGTTCTTAGCGCTCTCGCAAAGGTCTCTTGTCTCAAGTGTCTTGATTCTTTTCATTGTATGTCTCCTTATTGCATGAAAATATTCATTTGATCATCGATGATAGTAACATAAATGTTTGATTAAAGCAAGAAAAGTTTTCAAGAGAGGGGTGAACAACTTGACACCCCTTCTTACAAATGTTAATGTTATACATAACTAACAAGCGGAGCGGTGGCGTTCCACCGCACATTTACGTTTTTTGGAGGTAGCTATGGAAGAAAATTTCAACAACGGTTCAAACGGTCAGCCCGGACAGCCCGGCGGACAGGCAAACGGCACAGCGATCGCATGTCTCGTTCTCGGTATCATATCCATCGTTTGCTGGTTCTTTAACGTCGGCTCATTCATCGGCGTTCTCTGCGGTATCGGCGGACTCATCTGCGCTTCCGCTGCAAAGAAGGACGGCGATAACAGCGGTATGCGCACTGCAGGCTTCATCTGCTCACTTGTAGGCGTTATCGGCAGCGCGATCATTTTCCTTTCATGCGTTGCATGCATCGGTTGTCTCGGAGCGGCAGGCGCAAGTGCGGATATGTCAGGCGCAGCGGAAGCCATCAAGAATTATTTCTAAAGTATGGCTTTGGAACTGATTGACGGAAAGTTTTTTTCCGTATACGGACTGATGGGCGTTACAGGCTTCATGCTCGGGTTTGTCTTCCTTGTCTTTGCCTGCAGGCTCAAAAAAGTCTCATTTGAAGATGCGATATATATTTACGTATGGGCAGGAGTTTTCACGATCATAGGTGCAAAACTCCTGTACCTTGTTTTGGACGTGGAATACATAATTTATGCCTTCGAGATCGGCGGCGACTATCTAAGAAACTATCTGAGATCTGTCATAAGCGGCGGCCTTGTCTTCTACGGCGGCCTCGCAGGCGGTCTCTTTGGAGTGTGGCTTTCCGCAAAGTTTTTCAAAAAAGACTTCCGCACCATGCTGACATTGGTGATCCCGACGCTTCCGCTGGCTCACGCCTTCGGGCGCATCGGCTGCCATCTGGTTGGCTGCTGCTACGGCAAAGCTGTGATCCATGGTCCTGCGAAGGTTTACACCGATTCGCTTTTCGCACCGAACAACATAAAACTTTTCCCTGTCCAGCTGACGGAGAGCATCTGCGATTTCGTGATCTTTGCGAGTCTCTCGGTGATCTATTTCGGAACTCCCAAGGAAAAGCTCAAAGACAGCATCATCCCCGAGATTTATCTGATCTCGTACTCAGTCGTCCGCTTCATCCTCGAATTCCTGCGCGGAGACATCGCGAGAGGACATTTCCTTATGTTCTCGACATCGCAGTGGATAAGCATCGTGTTCTTTGTGGGAACGGGGATGGAGTTAATGAGGAGGAGCGGAATACGCAATAGAATGAGAAAAAAATGAATGCTTTTGCGATCGCTACCGAGGCGTCCGAGGGCTTCAGATGGCTGTAAAATGGGATATATGCAAAACGACACCCGTAAGGGTGTCGTTTTGTCGGTTATGTATATCAAAGGTTTATCATTATAGGCGTATTTAGTTGGTGTGCCCTCACGCTTTCCAGAGGGAATGGAGATTGCAGTACGCATATACTGCCACGACCTCGTCACCCTCAAGCATTGCGAAGCTTGCCTTCGGTGCCTCCCCGGGCTTAAGCGCTTTTCTCTGATTGCCGAACTTTGTCTGCACGGCGATCCACTCGATATAATGCTCCGGCTGCATAGGATGCTCCACGGAGCCAACTGTTACGTTCACAACGTTACCCTTCACCTCAAAGACGGGAACATGCTTCTCACGCGCTCCGTCAGAGGTACCGGCTTTG
>JAEEGL015243175.1_pt1 | contig 10004 bp, 8 predicted proteins | sample 9134231 | NCBI WGS metagenome assembly JAEEGL01 (sample SAMN16246548, study PRJNA631951) | gut metagenome | biome: gut microbiome; feature: rumen; material: fiber-attached | host: Bos | place: Iran: Karaj | collected 2018-10 | reverse complement strand
GTCAAATATGTTCATGAGGACATGAAAATGGCTGTCTACTCGGGGATCGGAGTGATATTTGATGTTAGATTGATTGGCAAGGATGAGCCACCGATACTTCTGAAGCAGGTATTGTTTAATGCTCCATCGACTATGGGAAGTTACTACCAGTCAGAGGTTAATCACGATATGGCGTGTGGAATGGTTTGAAAATGGGCTTGAAAACTATATTAGATACAATGTATCCTTAAAATACAGTGTTGCTTCGGCAACCTGTATTTGGGGAACACTGAGTGATTGTGACATAAGGAGGGGCTAGAAGATGTTATCAGTGTTGGTTATTTTAATTGCTGTTGGGATGTTGATTTTATCTATTACTGCAAATGCAATCATGAAAGGCTTGCCATTTGTATCAGGCTTGTTGAGCGTTGTTTTCCTGATCTATTCATTTCCTGGATTAAAAAACTTAATACCTGGAGAAAGTAAGACCAGCATATTTGCGGTTATTATTCTCGTTGAAGTGATTATCTTTGCCTTGGTTAATTATGAGCAGACCAGCGCACCTATGGTCATTGCTTCATCCATGTTTTTCATTGGCATTGCAATGATGATAATTGTCAGTACGTTGGAATTCGCTTCATGGCAAAAGACAGTTTTTGTAACCATCATGTACGTGGTAGCTGCAGCCATTGTCCTGAAATCCAACTTCATAAGTACCGGTGTTGATCGTAGTGTTAAGAGAAATATCGTTGCCAGTGTAGTTGCTTCGATCCTTTATGCGCTTGCTGTAGGAATAAATCTGTTCATTATCCTGGGCTGCATATGGGCTGAGTATGTTAAGGTTAATTATTCACAGAGCTTTTACGAGAAGTATGATAACGGTGATCTCGTAGTAATTTTGATTGCAATGGCTATTACTGCTATTTTGAGCGTCATTAGGGATAGAAAACAAGTTGTTTATGTTGAAGAAACTTGAGATTTCTGATAAGGAGACTAATACTATTCCTTTATTCTGATTCATATAAATTATTAGCATCTTCTTATAACTGAAGATAGGCATACGATTGGGGAAATAGAATGATTCTATATGAGAATTCTATCAAAAACTTTACAGCATCAGCTAAATCAAGAAATTTGTCAGGGTATTTAGCTGAAGAATATGATAGACGTACTTCCAGAAGGCTTTCTGGGAGTGTTAAAGCAAGTTGGAAATATACAATGGAAGTATTGAGACGACTTATTGATGCAGCTAACGTAAATGGAGACTGTGGAATAAGAATAGACTATGTGATGTTAGAAAAGCATACTCGCTTTGAGGTGCTTTTGGCTGGAATCAATGATAAGGGAGAACAGGAATTATTACAGATTGGTATGTTTGCAGGCGTAAGCATTATGTCATCCGACAATGAAGACTTTGTTGTGTATAGCGAGGATGAGACCAAGATAGAAGCGCTTCATCCGTCACTACAGTCGGTAACATATAAAAAATATATTACGAGAGATGATAGAAGCATTATCATAAATTCTCTCGTATATTTGTTTGAGTGTGAAAAAAATGAAGAACTAACTAGTGAAAAATGGTGTAATAGCGGATATGCTAGTGAAGCTCCATTATTTTTTGCTAATGAGGAAGAGGATCTTGTTAAGATAATAGAACAATATAGAGGATTAAATGAAGGTACAGTTGTCCTTAATTTTCTTCATGGTTCAGACCGCGCAAGTGGACAAAGTGCAGAAATCTTTTTGGCAGAGATTGAGAAGGATATTCTAAATATTAAATTTTCACCTGATCAGATGTTGACTATCAAGACTATTCAAAGTGAAGCAACTGATAAAAACAATACTCTCGTTATTATTGATGGCGATCCTGGTACTGGAAAAACTATGGCAGCTATTACTGCTTTATATGGACTTCAGAAAGAGGGTCTAAATGTAGGATATATTAGTTCTTCACAAGTACAAGTTAATAAACTTAGAGAGCAGACTAGGAATTCTTTTGGACAGGAAATGTTCATTGAGTATGCAGATAAGCGAGGATCTGAACAGAAGTCCAAGTTGAAAGATCTTGACGTACTAGTAATAGATGAAGCTCAGAATCTAATTAGGCATTCAATGTTTGATAGAACAAAACCTGAACTGAACAATTTTTTCAAAGAAATATTTGTAGAGGTTCCACTTATTGTTATAATTCATAGTTCTTTCCAAATTATAGTAAATGGTTCGCTAGATAAGGACGTATTTGAGGATGCTGCAAGAAAGGCTGATAAACGACTGATCTACAGATACTTAAGTAATAATGTGAGATTTTCTGGTAAGGGAAGTGGCGTGAGATGGCTAGCACATCAGCTCCAAGTGGCAAATACAGAAAATTTTGAGGACTGGGATTATGATTCTTACAAAATAGAAATGGTTCAGGCTCCCGAGCTACTTAAAGAAAAGCTTAAATCAGAAATTGGAATTAATAGAATTCTTGTTAATCCAACTTACAGGGGAGGGTGGAAAAGAGATACCGGAGAATTCATTTACCAATTGGATAGAGAACAGTTCCAAATTCCACTATACGCTGTTAAGAATAACTGGTTAGATGATAGAGATCCAATGGATTTAGCAGGTACTGTAGATACAGTGCTGGGATTGGATTTTGACTATTGTGGAGTGATTATTGGACCAGAATTGTCATATGATGAAGCGACTGGGGAAGTGATAGTTATTGGAGAGACTGATATAAATAAACAAACGCAAGTTAGAAACAAGTACCATGTGTTGCTTTCACGAGCTATGAAGGGAGTATACATATATATTGCCGATGTCAAATTAAGGCATTTCTTTGAGGAAAAGCTTTACTATTCTTCTAGAAGATTTTCCTGGATTAAGAAGATGATGGAGCAGTATTCTGAGAAAACGGAGTTGGAACAGATTAGAAACCAAGGCATTGAAGAAAATGGTAAAGACTATGTAGTTAACATGTATAAGGCTGCTAATAGATTCATAGACGATATCAAGCAGTATACAGAAAATGAATTGGATGAGGAGAAATATAAAGAAATTTCTGACAAGTGTTCCAAATTTCTTTTAGATATTCAGACGGGTACACTAAATATTGGGAACATTAAGAATAGATACGAGAATGATATTATCCGTAACATGGGGGAAAAAGCATGGGAAAAGCTTAGTGAAATAGGAAAGAAGTGTCTCGTTTCTGCAGAGATGACATATAGAGATATGAGAGATTATAATTCACTTTATGACTTTTCATCAGTATGTTTACAAGCTTCAAAGGCTGCAGAGTATGAACTGACTAATAGGTTTTACAGTAAGTATGTAGTGTACTTGGAAGCAAAGCTGGCAACAAATAGAAATGAAAAAGATTTTGTAAATAAAGTACCAAGGAGCATGACTGTAACTGAAAAACTACGCAAGAATGGCAAGGAAATAAAAGTAAAAAGACTCATGGAAGAAAAAGATGTAACGCTCGGTGCGATTAAATACATAGTAGGGCTGAATGATAAGGGGACAATTGTTGATAAAAATGGGTATTTATCATTTGAAGGATATGCAAAAGGGGAATTGCTAAATAATGGGTTGGATACTCAATCAACACTATTAAGGCATATTCAATATATTCAGAAAATAAAAGATGATTATAGAAATAAAGCTGCGCATAAGAGTACAATGGACGTTGTAACTGCTAAACAATGCTTGGATTATGTTATTGATGTTCAGCGTACACTTGCAGAAATGCTTGATGATTATACTTTCTAGAGACACAAAAACAGCATTTGAAATCAACACAGTAATTGCGTTTGGCGACAAAATGCGACGAATTGCGACGAAATGTCCTGGAATTGCGACGCTTTGTCCATTGCGGCTCGTTTATAGGCATGATATTATTGTAGTGGACAAGGGAGCAGGCAAGAGCAACTGCTTCCTTTTCTTTTGCGCAAAAGATAATAAATGAATGAGCGTCAGCCCATGACATTAGGTCATGGGTTGGCGCTTTTTTCATGCAAACATTTAAGGCTCGAATAAAACAAAAGAGAGGACAAAAGATGGATTTTGAACAATTCAAAGGTAAGCGCAAAATATTTTGGTGGGTTGCGCTACCACCACAATTATGTTAACAGGTACAAGGGCTTTTGCTCATAAAATATACCCCAGCCTCTTTTGAGACTGGAGCACCTTGACAATTCACATATGATAAGAAAAGCTTTCATTAATCAGTTTGAGCCATACTTTAAGGAAGCCAAGGAAGAAATCAGCATTAAGAATGAGCCTATATGGGTGAATGGCCAGGCTGATCTCGTTGTGAAGAAAAAAGATGGCAGCATCAAGGTATATGACTATAAGTCCGATGCTATGAATGGCAAGCCTATGGCTGAATTTGAGGCAAGCATGGACAAAAAGTATGCCGGACAGCTTGCGCTCTATAGGTATGCTGTTGGTAAAGCATTTGAAGTAAACGATGTTCAGACAGAACTGATCCATTTGTACAGATAAGAGTCACATTTAGATTTGTCGTATAACTGAGAAGGAAATATTTAGAAAGAGTTAAAAGCATGATAGCCCATTATTTTGGAAAGACTGTGGAAGAGATATTTACATTTGAAGAATAATTGTATGTTGAGCTCTTGGGAAATTAATCCCAAGAGCTTTTTTGGCATAGATTCACCATTGGTATCTGTATCTGTGATTTTTTCTTCGATGGTTGGCACTTACTTGCATATAAACTTTTTGCAATTCCCGCATTTTCCTATATTATTAAAATTGAGCTCGAGAATAATATGATAATTAGTACGAGGAGATTTTGCGATGAAAATAATCTTAGATATAGATTTCAACAAAGATATATATGGAGAATATGGTATAGACGAAGTGTTATTTAGAAAGCTTATCTATGGAATAATTATCCCTATTATGCAAAATAAAAAAATTGATTGGAAATTCATTGACAGGACCTATCTTTGTCCGGAAGGCACTGATTTACAGTTTTTCATAGAAGCAACTGTGGAAGAATGGGATGCGCTTGAGGCGGCAGGACATCTTAAGCAAGCAGTCTCTAATGTAAATTGTAGCCTTAATGGAAATGTAATCCGGATAGAGCTTGAGATGAATGCCTTCCCCATTAGAGAGTGTAAAGACAACAACGGCAGAATAAAACTAGCGAATTATAGTGCATTGGGGAAAGAAATATATGAAAAATATAGGTCTTTTGGTATAGCTGACAATTTATTGAATGATCTTAGAGAGAGAATAATTTCTATGATTGAGACGGGGGACTCTTCGTGGATACCATATCTTCCGCATTCGCCAGAATACTATTCATGTGCTTTTTTTATGCTGATTAATCTAGCTAAACTAAATGCAGTAGTTTTGGTCGATAATATAGATTTGATACATTTACAAGAGGTGAATTTATACCAAGAGCTTCAGGATAATAATCCCAATGATGATTATTATTTTGGTGACGACGATCGAGATGGATACGTTATTCCCTTGGCTAAGGGGGTCGAGAAAATCTCAAGCTGCTTGGGTTTGTATATGAATGTCAGAACTCAGGAAACGGTGGATCATTTGCTTGGAAAATATGATATTAGTATATTCTCAAATCTAGGAAATTATGTGTTTTTATGCCCTACTAATATAATAAAGTTTTCGGGTATTAAGGAACTTTGGCATGATCATTCTGATGATGATATAAATCATTGCGGGTTCCAGTACGCAGAGAATAGAATTGAGACTTTATATAAACTTGTATTTTTACATGAGATAGGTCATATGGCATTTACAAGCCTATCATTGGCCACAAAAAAACAGAATGAAGAGACCCTGGCAAACTGGACGGCAAGTATATGCGTATCAGGGGAGGAAAGGAATCTTATTCTGGGAAAAACGCGCTTACAGCCGATGGAATATAGGGGGTATATAACTCGCCCGGATTCTGACAATTATTTATATTATGGCGGCTTAGACTATAAGCTTGATATTGGTGATTACTATCAGAGAATGTCGAAAATCATAGATACTAAGAGGTGATACAATGGGATTTTTGTTTAATACGCATGGTTATCTTCAACTAGACGGATACAGTTGGAAAACTATTTCCAAGGGATTTTGTGATAAAGAGCGCAAAGAATATAGAAAAATATGTGGCTATGATGGGGCCGAGGGACGATGCGTGTCAAAGCTGACCAACCATGCATGCAAGCATTTTGTCAACGGGAGTCCAAGGGAGAAAGAAGCTCTGGTGAAAAGCGGACTTTTAGATGATCATGCTGAGAAAGTAGGCAATAATGGGATAAAATGCTTTTCTAGCGCAAAGGAAACAGAAGACAGAAACAATGCTATTGGAGTTTACAAGCGAATAAGCGAGAACTCCTTAGAAAATATTGATTATGCGATTGCTTCAAAAGGAAATGTTTTGCTTCACGGCACAGGTAATTATACCGGCTTTAAAACTGTCGTTGATTCAGATAGAAAGAGCGTGCTAAGTTTCTATCATGATGTAGATTTTTCTTACGAAAACTATTGCTTTTATAAATTGATAAAAAGGCTTTTGTGGGATGAGAAGTACAATGCATATAACATCCCAGACGTATTGCCTAATTGGGTTGATGTATCGCTGATATCCTATGAAGGTAATAAATGGTTAAATTCCTGTACCAATGGTTGCCTTGGGATGAGCCATAGGATTAATAGTGCTTTTTCTGAACGCCCAATCGGGATTAATGATGTTAAAAGTGAAATTCGCAACATAGTTTTTCATTACCATTATAATTCTCGATATCACAAAGAAATGGAGCTTTTGCATTATAGTAAAAAGAAAGGCGCCGTAGATAACAAAAAAAAAGCGCTTATAGAAATGCTCTATGCTAACTATGCATTGGGGAAAATTGGAGTAGAATATCTTGATATAGAGGAAAGGTGCTATCCAAATGCTTATGGGCTTGACACGAGCTTGAAAGATTTATTTAATCAAGAGGATTGGAGAGAATTTGATAATTACCTTTCAGGTGACATTCTTGCTAATGTTAGGAAAAATATCAATCGATTTATTTCTTTTGTAAAAACGGAAGAGATAGGTGGACCTACAACTTTTATAGCAGATGCGATGGCGCAAAGTATAGCGATGGAAGTGTTCACGCTGAAACTTTTGAAAAATTACGCAGGAGACCCCAGTTTTGATTATAGCGAAATAGATAATGATATGGAGTCAGATCCTGTATTGAAAGGATGGAATGACTTTTATACATTTTGGCTTAGCATTGACTGGAATCCTGGGATAGAAATCATTATAGATGAATTACAAGACTATTTGGAAATGACTGATTGTCTTGATGAAGTGGCAAAGGAAGATCATGATGATTGTACTCACCTAAGAATAGACAATGTTTATGTGAATACTATTAAATATCATTATGACTATGAGCTTAATGCTATTACTGGAAGTGCAAATGTATCGTATACAGTGATAATTAGGTTTTATGAAGGAGATGAATTTAACGGAGGCCTAATGGACTCAGATGAAAACTACGATGACTGTGCAAATATATCTTTTGAGGCTGTAATTGGAGATGATCTGACAGATGTTAGGATAAATGATGCAGAGGCGTTTTAGACTCCGGACTAAAATGGGGCAGAAAAGATTGCAAGAGCTCTTGGGAATCAATCCCAGGAGCTTTTTTACTAAACCAGAAGGTTATGTTTTTGGAACTTTGATAAGAGTATATTATTAACATCACCTAGAAGAAGGAGATGTTATGCAGGTAATCAAAAGGATTAATACAATAGAAACTGGAAAGGCTACGGAACTTACTCTTATGGTCAAGGAGGTTAAGGATAAGGGTTATGCGGGGAAGCATCATGAACCTTATGTTGTAGCTAAATTGTTTGATGGTCATGATGTTATAAAGGTGAGGTTTTTTAATGAGACTGTTGAAACATTGAAGAATAAGGGCTTTACAAGCGAATCAATAATTAAGATGAATCTTGCACTTAATGATAAAGGCTACTACAACAATAAGGGCTGGCGATTAAATGACGATGCATCTATTACTACAGAGGATTTTCTCTATAGTGAGATTATAGAATCTGAAAAGCCGGTGCCAATAAATATTAGGAGATTTCTGGATAAGGAAGTTATAGGTCAGGACAAGGCCAAGAAAGTGCTGTCAGTTGCGATGTATAACCATTATAAGCGTTTGACCAGTGGATCTTCTGTGATTAAGAAGAGTAATGTACTGATGCTTGGACCATCAGGTACCGGTAAGACTCTACTGGCACAAAATATTTCCAAGCTTTTAAATGTCCCTTTTGCTATGGCTGATGCGACATCACTTACTCAGGCAGGTTATGTAGGGGATGATGTGGAGAGCATCCTGACAAGGCTTCTAGTTGCGGCCGATGGGAATATTGAGAGGGCTGAAATGGGAATAGTGTTTATTGATGAAATAGATAAAATAACCCGTAAATCAGAAAACCCAAGTATCACCCGTGATGTTTCTGGTGAAGGGGTTCAGCAGGCACTTCTTAAGATTATTGAGGGAGCATTAGTATCTGTTCCTGCAGGCGGGGGAAGAAAACATCCCATGGAAGATAATCCCATGATAGATACTAGCAATATTCTTTTTATCTGTGGCGGAGCCTTTGAGGGGCTGGAAACTACTACTAAAGAGAGAAAGATGTCAATTGGCTTTGGAACAGAACAGGCACAGGAAGAATGCAATGAGGAAGTTTCCAAAGAAGTGACTCAGGATGATCTTATCAGATATGGTATGATGCCGGAGCTTTTGGGGCGTTTGCCAGTTATTGTCTCTTTGGAGGAACTTACACAGAAGGATCTAGTGCGTATACTTACTGAGCCGGAATCAGCGCTGACCAAAGAATACAAGGAGCTCTTTGCTATGGAGGGCATAGAACTTGTATTTGAACAGGATGCATTAGAAGAAATAGCAAGGCTCGCTGTGGAGCGACATGTTGGCGCTAGAGGCCTTAGATCGATCATGGAGAATCTTATGATCGACCTTATGTATTACACGCCTGGAACAAAGATGAAAAAGTGTGTAATCACCAAAGAAATGGTTGTCTCGAAGTGTTCACTTCCAAAGGCATGCTAAGAACACTTTTTAAACTACAAGTTAAAAGACAAATGAAATTCGCAAGCATATACTTGAAATAAATAGAACAGATGAATAGTTAGGGAGGGTAGAGTATGGCAGATAAAATGCTTGTTACACAGGCTCTTGACGAGAGAGACCTGCTGGTAAAAAAGATCAATGACAAGATTGAAAAGGCAAACTTTGTAGATACAATCAAGCCTAACGAGGAGAAGGTGCTTGACGCAAGAGTATCTAGAGAGGAATTCGCCAAAGATGCGGAAAGCGCATATCAGCAGATTCAGGATCTGATTGATAGATTCCAGAAAATTGATGCAGCTATTGTAGCATCCAATGCAAATACCAAAATCAATACCACTTATGGAGAGTTCACTGTGGCTGGTGCTATTTCACTTAGAAGCAGACTCCGCGGAATTGGTTCTTATGATGGAGAGGCTGATTTCGAGGCGGCTCTTCAGCTTAAGATGGAGAAAGACTTCCAGAAGAGACTTTCTGCAGCAGAGCTTAAGAACAAACAGCTTCAGAGTACAGCGGAGAGCATGAGACTATCAATTCTTGGTAAGGATACTAAGGTTAAGGATGAGAAGCCGCTTGAGGTTGTAGAAGCTTATGTTAAGGAGAATACAACTGAGCTTGTAGATCCTTTGGATGTTCAGAAGAAGACAGCGATGCTTAAGGAGAAGAGAGATACTCTTCTAACGGAGCTGGATACACAGATCAAGGTTTCAAATGCCACAACTTTCATTGAGGTCTGAGCAGTAATGTAAAGAAAATAATTGCCTGCAACACGAAAACTTCAAACCCGGTTTCCCTGTAACAGGGTTAAGTTACAATAATACCAATACAGTAAATATTGGAAGAGTTCAGAATTGTGCAGCGGATAGCACGTCGACCTAATACGTCGAATATCGC
>JAEEGL014823255.1_pt1 | contig 10004 bp, 9 predicted proteins | sample 9134231 | NCBI WGS metagenome assembly JAEEGL01 (sample SAMN16246548, study PRJNA631951) | gut metagenome | biome: gut microbiome; feature: rumen; material: fiber-attached | host: Bos | place: Iran: Karaj | collected 2018-10 | reverse complement strand
TCAAATCAAAAATAAAAGGAATCCGATACATGCGATATACTCGAGAATCAAAACAATCCAGAGTATTCGCGACAAACTGAACAGAAAAGATTTAGATTTTACATTCGACAACATTCAGGATGAAATACACGACGTGGCCGGAATCAGAGTTATCTGTCCTTTCGTAGATGACATTTACGAAATCGCCGACATGATTCTGAAACAGGATGATATCAAACTTGTAAATTACAAAGATTACATCCGTGCTCCCAAGCCCAACGGATACAGAAGTTATCATATGATTGTTGAGATACCTGTATTCTTTTCGGAACATAAGGAATATCTCAAAGTCGAAGTTCAGCTTAGAACAATTGCCATGGATTTCTGGGCAAGTCTTGAACACGAAATGCGTTACAAGAAAGATCTCACGGAAGAGATTTCACAATCGATTTACGCACAGCTTCTTGACTGCGCCAATACTATAACCGAGATGGATTCCAAAATGCAGGATATAAAGAATCAGATCTACCCGAAATATCCGGAAATGATGAATTAAAAGATTAAAGCTTTCGATTGTTACATCGAAAGCTTTTTCTTTGCCTGAAAGTTTATTCCAAACTGAAATTTTTGTCGAATTGAGCGGCTTTTTCAGGGAAAAGAAAATAAAAGCCGAAAACAACCGATAGAGCGGCTCTAAATTGACACAAAAGGAAGATTTATTTATAATATATTGGTTAAACTATGTAATTTTGCCATTTGGCAAAAACAAAATTTGTTACAAACAGGTTTTTCATTTGTTTAACATACTGAGTGATATGTTTTCAGGAGCGTATTATTTTCAGTATCTGTTTTTGGATACTGAGTCTGATTGAATAATTTGCTGTTTGCGTAAGAATAATTTTTTAGTCAAGGGGGACGCCGATTAAATTCGGGGATTATTGAAATGGCGCATTCAAACGATTTGGAATTTTTCAACAGAATACCGGTGGCCGGACTGCTTGTAAATAAGATCGGAAGACCTAATTTTATTTACAACCTTAAGTTTCTTTCGATGGTCGGATATAACGATGCGCAGATGAGCGAAGTTTTCATCAAGGACTACACAAAAGTTTTCGATGAAGCGGATATTACTTCTTTGCGTGATAAACTTCGTAATTGTGACGGAACGAAAAAATCCGTTAAGCAGGAACTTAAACTTACACGTCCGGACTCAACGAAAATCATTACCGTTATCGAAGCCGAAGTCAGCGAGGAAAATGACGGTAATTATGTTCTTTGCGCTTTAACGGATATTACCGAGATAAAAAAAGCTCAGGCAAATTATATGTTTGAGCAGGAAAGACTCCTTGCGGTTATCAGAAACAGCGACGACGATTTGTTTGAATACGATATCAAAGAAGATATGATGAAAGTATACAACAAAAACGTTCTTATGAAAGACGCATTCGGTGACAGCAGATGGATCAAACAGGAAAACTATTCGAAGAAGATTCTCGAAGAAAAAATATTCCATCCCGAGGATGAACCGAAAGTAAGTCAGCTTCTTAAAAACGGTTCAAATTCCAGACTTGAAGTCAGGATGAAAAAAATGCCCGGAGATGATTTCAGATGGTATGAAATAGACTGCGATATTCTCCATGACGAGAACGGCAAAAAAGTCGGTCTTATCGGCAGTCTTCATGATATAGATGAGTTGAAAGAGTCAAGCATCGAATTCAAAAACAAAGCACAGAGAGATTCCCTTACCGGACTTTACAACAATGCCTGTGTCAAAGAAATTATCGAAGAATATTTCAATGATGACGGTAAGGGCAGAACTAATGCGCTTTTGATTATCGACCTTGATGATTTTAAGAGTGTTAATGATAATTTCGGACACAGATTCGGCGACCAGGTTCTTATGACAACGGCGCAGCTTCTTAAAGATACATTCGGACAGAATGATATCAGAGCCAGAATAGGCGGGGACGAATTCCTCGTATTCTGTAAGGATATCCTCGACATGTCTACTGTTAACGAGAAGATTAAGAAACTGTTTGATAATTTTGCAAACAATCCCGTCGGCGAGAAAGAAAAGTATGTCATTAAAGCCAGTGTCGGTATTGCGGTTTCTCCTCAGGACGGAACAGGTTTTAAACGTCTTTTCGACAAGGCTGACAGAAACATGTACAAGGTTAAAAGATCCGGAAAAAATTCATATAATTTCTGATATGATTTCAGATATAAACAAGAGGTTTAGATATGCTTGAATTAAAGAATATTTCTTATGAAGTATCCGAAGAAAATGACAATAATAAAGAGATACTCAAGAATATAAATCTGACACTTGATGAAAGATTTATTGCGATTACCGGTCCGAACGGCGGCGGTAAATCCACACTTGCGAAGATTATCGCAGGTATTGTAAAACCCACATCGGGAACCATTTTACTTGACGGAAAAGACATTACGGATTTCAGTATTACCGACAGAGCTAAGGAAGGCATCAGTTTTGCTTTTCAGCAGCCCGTAAGATTTAAAGGAATTACCGTAAAAGATCTTATAACATATGCTGTAGGTCATCCGATTTCAACTACGGAAGCGTGCGGATATCTTTCCGAAGTAGGTCTTTGCGCAAAAGATTATATTAACCGAGAACTTAACAATTCGTTATCGGGCGGCGAGGCAAAAAGAATCGAAATAGCCATGACCATGGCAAGAGGAACTTCTTTTTCAATATTCGATGAACCCGAGGCCGGAATCGATTTATGGAGCTTCCAGAGCCTTATCAAAGTGTTTGAAAAAATGCATGATAAATCAGGCGGAAGCATTATTATCATTTCACATCAGGAAAGAATATTAAATATCGCAGATAAAATCGTTGTTCTTTCGAACGGCGAAATCATAAATATCGGCAAAAAAGACGATGTACTGCCGGGACTTTTAATGGATGGCCCCGGATGCTCCGTACTGACGGAAAAATTATAGGAGGTCGGCAATGGATAAGATTACAAAAGATCTGCTCGAACAGGTTGCGGGACTTCATGAAATACCGGTTGGAGCATACAACATTAGAAAAGACGGTGAGTTGCTTTCGAGAAATGTTTCAGCGAACATTGATATCGTAACCAAAACCGACAAACCCGGAATTGATATTATCATTAAAGACAATACACAGAAAGAAAGCGTTCACATTCCCGTTATCATTGCACAGTCGGGATTAAAGGAATCGGTATACAATGATTTCTTTATCGGCGAAAACTGTGATGTAACGATTATCGCAGGCTGCGGTATTCATAACGGCGGAAAAGAAACTAGTGAACATTCCGGAATTCATTCCTTCGATATCGGAAAGAATTCAAAAGTAAAATATGTTGAGAAGCATTACGGAACGGGAGAAGGAACGGGAGAGAGAATTATGAATCCCGAAACTAATATTCTTCTTCGCGAAGGCGCTTACATGGAAATGGATACCGTTCAGATAGAGGGTGTCGATTCCACGAAAAGACTTACACGAGCAAAACTTCTCGATAATGCAAGTCTTGTCATCAAAGAAAAAATCATGACACATGACAAACAGCTTGCGGAAACCGATTTCAGTGTTGATCTTGACGGCGAGAATTCGAGCGCTAATCTGATTTCGAGATCGGTTGCAAAGAATGAATCAAAGCAGGTATTCAAATCCAGAATAAACGGAAATAATGCGTGCCACGGACACAGCGAATGTGATGCAATTATCATGGATAATGCGTGCGTGGATGCAATTCCCGCATTAACCGCAAACAGTGTCGATGCAGCGCTTATTCACGAAGCGGCTATCGGTAAAATCGCCGGAGAGCAGTTAATCAAACTTATGACTCTCGGATTAACCGAAGAAGAAGCCGAAAAAGAAATTGTAAACGGATTTTTGAAGTAAATGAATTATGCTGTCGCATTTTGCGACAGCATTGTTTATATGTACACGCCCGCATAATGAAATTTGCTGCTACGCAGCATGCGGGCGGCACGGCGAGTAGGGTGCGATTAATCTTCCCTACTCGATTTGCAGGAGAAATATGACTGACAATTCGCCAACAGAAACAAATACAAAATCATACAGGGAACTTATAGAGATAATCATCTGCGTTCTTCTGATATTGTTCGTAATTCTTTTCGGATTCCTTTACATAAAGGATGCAACGGATTCCATACGATTAAGAGACAGGAAATTCAGAAATTTAAGCCAGGTTGAAATTAAGGCGGATATTTTTACCGGAAGAGGAATAATCATTTCCGTAACCGATGATTATATCGACATTCTGACTTCCAGACATCTGGTGGAAACCGAGAATAAAGTTAGTGTCGAATTCGGAAACGGCAAAAAAGCAGATTCCGAAGTATACAGTTATTTTAAGGATTACGATGCTGCAATAATAAGAATTAACAAGGATGATGCAGCGGAAATATTAAGGTCTGCAAAACCTGCAGAAATCTGTTCAAAAGAAGATTATGACAAAATGAAACTCAGTCAGACGGTTTATTTTGCGACTGAAATGAGTGATTCTGAAATTGAGTATGTCGAAGGAAAGTGGGTAGAAGGCTCGAAATTCATATATGAGCTTGAATCGGAAGTAGGATTATTCCTCGGAGAGGTTCAGCCCGGTATGTCAGGCGAAGGAGTATTTGACGAAAACGACAGACTTGTGGGAATGATTATTGCCGCTACCGATAAGGAAGGTGCACTGCTTCCCGCATATGAACTGAAAAACGAATATATACAATGGCTGCAGCAATACAAAGGAGATTCGGATGAAAACAATTGATTATTTTAAGGAAATATGTTCAATACCGCACGGTTCATACAATATCGACAAAATCAGCGATTATCTTGTCGATTTTGCGAAAGCACACGGTTTTTCTTATAAACAGGATGATTTGAAAAACGTTATCATCGTAAAGGAAGCTTCCGAAGGTTACGAGGATGTTCCGGGAATCGTTCTTCAGGGACATATGGATATGGTGGCCGTAAAAGATGAAGGCGTTGAAAAAGATCTTGAAAAAGAAGGTCTGACGCTAGAAGAAAAAGACGGTTTTCTTTATGCGAAAGGAACGTCTCTCGGAGGTGATGACGGAATAGCAGTTGCGTATATGCTTGAGATTCTTTCCGATGATGAAATAAAGCATCCGAAGCTTGAATGCATAATAACGGTAAATGAAGAAGTCGGAATGGACGGTGCCGTCGGAATCGACCTTTCGGAGATTACAGGTAAATATCTTTTAAATGTTGATTCCGAAGAAGAGGGTGTTATTACAACTTCATGTGCAGGCGGAGTAAGATTGCTCTCATGCCTTAAATTTGAGAGAAATATTCCCATGCACGGCACACTTTATTCAATCGCTCTTAAAGGCTTCAAAGGCGGTCATTCCGGCACATCGATTCATGAAGGCAGAGCGAATACCTGCATAGTTCTCGGAAGACTTTTAAAAGAATTATCCGATAAGGCTCAAACGGATATTATCGATATTTCCGGCGGCGAAAAGGATAATGCCATTCCCGCGGCTGCATCAATGTTAATTGCCACGGATATGCCTTTTGAAAAACTTGCCGATTGCGTAAATGCTTTTGATGAAAAAATCTCAAATGAATATAAAGGCATTGAAGATAATATTCAGATAATTGTTACACCTTTAGAAAAAAATGATGATAAGCAGATTAACTGCATCGATAAAACAAAAGTTATCGCTGAAATTCTCACGGAAGTTCCCGACGGCGTTATAAATATGTGCAGCGACATCGATATGGTTGAGACAAGCCTTAATCTCGGTGTAATGCGACTTGATGACGAGGGATTTAAACTTGATTTCTGTTTAAGAAGTTCTGTTGCCGCAGAGAAAGAAAAATTAAAGGAAAGACTCGGAACGATTCTTGCAAACAAAGGCTGCGAACTTGCGCTGACAGGGGATTATCCGGGCTGGGAATTCAATAAAAATTCCGTTCTCACAAAAAGAGTAGCCGATGCTTACAGAGAACTTTACAAAAAAGAACCGATTGTCTGCGGAGTTCACGCCGGACTTGAATGCGGCATTCTTCTTGAAAAGAAAAAAGACCTCGACTGCGTTTCGATCGGACCGAATATTTTAAACATTCATACAACGCGTGAAAAACTTGATTTGGAAAGTGTCGAGAGAACACGCGAACTTATTTTAAAAGTCATCTCGGAAAAAGAATAAATGGCTTTTCATATCGCCTTTTATATACTAAAATAGTATTGTGTTTGGCAAAAAATCATGTAGTAGGGAGGACATAACATGAAAGGTACTTTTTGGGCCCTGGTTCCGCCTCTTGTGGCGATTATCCTGGCCCTGATCACAAAAGAAGCGTACTCATCGCTTTTTGTCGGAATTATTATAGGAGCGTTATTTGTTACCGGATTCGATCCCATAGGTACGATAGACGCGATTGTTAATGACGGACTTATTTCCGCGATAACCGGAAATGCCGGAATTTTCCTTTTCCTGATTCTTTTGGGAATTATAGTAGCGTTAATCAATTCAGCCGGCGGTTCTGCCGCATTCGGAAGATGGGCTGAAAAGAATATCAAAACAAAAATCGGCGCACAGATTGCGACATTCGTTTTAGGTGTTCTTATTTTCGTTGACGACTATTTCAACTGTCTTACCGTAGGTTCCGTGATGAGACCTATTACGGATTCGAAAAAGATTTCCAGAGCAAAACTTGCTTACCTTATCGATGCTACTGCAGCACCCATCTGTATGATCGCACCCATTTCTTCATGGGCTGCGGCTGTATCGAGTGTTGCTGCCGATATGGGTACCGGAATCAACGGAATCCAGCTTTTCTGTAAGGCAATCATTTTCAACTATTACTCACTTCTTACATTTGTATTTGTTATCGGACTTATTATTCTTAAATTCGATTTCGGTCCGATGGTAAAATTTGAAAAAGCAGCTGCAGAAGGTGACGTCGGAGGACTTAAGAACAAAGACGATATCAAGAGCAATCCGAGAGGAAAAGTTATTGATCTTATTTTACCCGTAGTAGTTCTTATCGTTACATGTATAATCGGTATGATTTATGTCGGCGGTTTCTTCGGAACAGACATCTGGGGCGGCACGGAATGTGCAGGCGACTTCATCAATGCATTCGGTAATACGGATTCGACTGTAGGACTTCCCTGGGGCGCTCTTATTGCACTTGTAATTACAATTATTTACCTTGTAATCAGAAGAGTAATATCATTTAAGGATGCCATGGAATGTATTCCCAAAGGATTTACTGCAATGGTTCCCGCTATGCTTATCCTTACGCTTGCCGTTTCGCTTAAGTCGATGACTTCTGCACTTGAAGCTGACGTATTCGTAAGCGGCCTTATGGAAGGTGCGGCAGGAAGCCTTTACAGTTTCCTTCCCGCTGTAATTTTCCTTGTAGCATGCTTCCTTGCATTCTCAACAGGTACATCATGGGGAACATTCGGAATTCTTATTCCGATCGTTACGGCTATATTCCCTCCGGAATCCACACTTTTCATTATCGGCATTTCGGCATGCTGCGCAGGTGCTGTCTGCGGTGACCACTGTTCACCTATTTCGGATACAACAATCATGGCTTCAGCCGGTGCTCAGATCGAGCATGTAAATCACGTATCCAGCCAGCTTCCTTATGCTATTTCAGTAGCAGCGGTTTCTTTCGTAACATACATTATTGCGGGATTCCTGCAGAATGCGGCTGTATGCCTCATAGCAGGCGCTGTGCTTACGGTAGGAATGCTTTTCGCACTCAAATTTATTTTCGGAAAGAAAAAACAAGAAGCTAAAGCCTGAAACATAAATAAACAAGAGGCGGATTCTTAAAGGATTTCGCCTCTTTATTTTTTAGAAAAGAACGGAGCTTATATTATGTCCAGACAGAATTGGAAACCCGGAAACATGCTTTATCCGCTTCCCGCGGTCATGGTATCCTGCCAGAGAGAGGGCGAAAAACCGAATATTATAACACTTGCCTGGGCGGGCACGATCTGTTCGGATCCCGTAATGGTATCCATAAGCGTCAGACCGGAAAGATATTCTTACGGTATCATAAAGGAAACGGGAGAGTTCGTTATAAATCTTACAACCGAGAAACTCGCTTTTGCGACCGACTACTGCGGCGTTAAATCGGGAAGAGACATCGACAAATTCAAAGAGATGAAACTCACACCCGCGCCCGCTAAGGAAGTTAAGTGCCCGGGAATCATGGAAAGTCCGCTTTTCATGGAATGCAAAGTCGTGGAGGAAAAGGCACTCGGAAGCCATAATATGTTTATCGCGAAAGTGGTAAATGTAAGCGTTGACGAGAGATATATGGACGAAAAACAGAAATTCTGTCTTAACGATTCAAAACTCATGGTTTATTCTCACGGAGAGTATCGAAAACTTGGCGATTATATCGGCAAATTCGGCTATTCCGTAAGACGCAGAAAGTAACCATTATTTAACAATTTATTTACATTTTTAGGGCTTCGCGTAATTGACATTATTTTGTCGAGAGTTATAATTAAATTAGATAAAGTAACAGGGGGTTTTGTTATTATGGCATGGGGCGTTAAAAAAGATTCCAACTCAGGAGAACTCAAATCGGTTGAAAATTCACTTAAACAGACTGAGAATGCTAAAAAAGAAATGATTTATCAGCTGGGTGAAATTTTTTACGATGCCAACAGGGATAACGAAGGGATTGATGAGATCTACAAGGATAAGGTAGATACCATTAAAAAGTTAGAGTATAACCTTAATGTTTGGAATAATCGCAAATTAAAAGCACAGGGACTCAGAATATGTGAAAACTGCGGTAATGCATTACCTTACGACAGTTCTTTCTGCAATAAATGCGGTTGCAAACTTCAGCCGGTACAGGAGGAGCCCGTTATAATTTAGATATAGATTTTGTTTCCATTAATAATTGAAAGGGGATTTTATTATGGCTGCTGAATACTATATAGCTCATAACACCAGAACAGACGAATATTTGGCAGAGAAAAAATTGCTCGGACGTTTCTACATGACACCCGACATAACAGCTGCTACAAAGTGTAAGGACGAGATGGAACTTCGAAGAAAGATAGAGAAGGCGAACGTGGATTACAAGTCTCAACTGGTTATAGAAACCATAAAGGTATATTAGTTATGAAGAAGATAACCGAATTAAAGAATTAAGAAAAAAGTCTTATGGGAAAGTAGGGCTTTTTTTTATGCCCTGAATTCGGAACAGATGAGATTTGCACTTTACTTTCGTGCTTTAAAGTGGCATAATACTGTATGTTGGTGGTACAACGAAATGTATTATAGTTTTAAGGAGATTTATTATGCCTATTACAGAATTACTTGACAGAAACAGCAGAGAATTCGGCTCTGAAGTCTGCCTGGTTGAAATCAACCCTGAAATTAAGGAAGTAAGACGTGTAACATGGAAAGAATATGAGCTTATCGAACCCAATCCCGTAACTCATTACAGAAGAGAGATTACATGGAATGTATTCGAGGAAAAAGCTAACAGATTTGCTAATATGCTTATTTCAAGAGGAGTTAAGAAGAACGACAAAGTTGCCATTCTTCTTATGAACTGTCTTGAATGGCTTCCTATTTATTTCGGTATTTTAAAAACCGGAGCAATTGCGGTTCCTCTGAACTTCAGATATGCTCCCGATGAAATTGAATACTGTTTAAACCTTGCGGATGTTGACATTCTTGTATTCGGCCCCGAATTCATCGGACGTGTGGAAGAAATCGCAGAATCAATCAGCAAGAACAGACTTTTGTTCTATGTAGGTGAAAACTGTCCTTCATTTGCTGAAGATTACAATTCGCTTGTTTCAAACTGTTCAAGTATCAATCCCGAGATAAAGATTACCGATGATGATTATGCTGCAATTTATTTCTCATCAGGTACTACGGGATTCCCCAAGGCGATTTTACATAAACACCGTTCACTCATGCATTCATGTGCGGTTGAACAGAATCACCACGGACAGACAAGAGATGATATATTCCTTTGCATTCCTCCCCTTTAT
>JAEEGL014780907.1_pt1 | contig 10004 bp, 19 predicted proteins | sample 9134231 | NCBI WGS metagenome assembly JAEEGL01 (sample SAMN16246548, study PRJNA631951) | gut metagenome | biome: gut microbiome; feature: rumen; material: fiber-attached | host: Bos | place: Iran: Karaj | collected 2018-10 | reverse complement strand
ATCCTGGAAATGGATCTACTCCATCTTCAAATGCTGGATATCCTTTTTCAGCAGGAATTCCACCATTTTTTCTAATAACTTCTTCTGCAATTCTATCTAGTTCTAGAGTTGTTACTCCTGGTCTAATTGCCTTTTCTATTGCTTTTTGTGCTAAATTAGCAACTCTTCCAGCTTCTCTCATTTTTTCTATTTGTTTTGCATTTTTTATACTAACCAATTTTATGCCTTCTTTCTATTTTTCAATTATATCAATAACTTTATTTATTAAATCTTGTGGTTTTTCTGATCCATCTAAATGAACAGTAGTAAGAAGTCCATTATCTTTATAATATTTAAGAATTTCTTCAGCTTCTTCATGATATACTTTTAGTCTATGTTTAATTGTTTCTTCATTGTCATCAGGTCTTTGGAATAACTCAGATCCACAATTATCACATATTCCTTCTACCTTTGGTTTATTGTATTTAGCATTGTAAATAGCACCACATTTTTTATTTGAGCAAAGTCTTCTATTGATAACTCTCTCAATAATAATATCATCTGGCAGGTCTATTTCTATTGCAAAATCTAATTTCTTTCCAATAGATTCTACTACTTCTGTTAATGTTTCTGCTTGTTTTTCAGTTCTTGGATATCCATCTAATATAGCCCCATTTTCACATGATTTACTTGCCAATTTATTCTTGATTAGTTTTTTAACAATATCATCTGAAACAAGTCCACCACTTGCTAGAATTTCCTTTACTTCTAATCCAAGTTCACTTTCTTTTGCTATTTCTTCTCTTAACATATCTCCTGTTGAAATATGTGGTAACTTATATCTTTCGCAAATTTCATTACTAACAGTACCTTTGCCAGCACCAGGGCCTCCTAATAAAACAATAAACATATATTATCCTCCATAAAACTTAATAAATAAAATAAGAACAAAAAAGAGATTAAATAATAGAACTATTAATTAATCTCCTTTGTAATTTTATTTTTGTAAGAATCCCTTGTAGTGTCTTGTTACAAGTTGAGATTCTAATTGTTGTAAAGTCTCTAAAGCAACTCCAACTATAATTAATATTGATGTTCCTCCAAATGCTAAATTTAATCCTGTAAATCTAGCAGCCATTGGAATAATCGCTATTACAGCTAAGAATAATCCACCAACTAATGTAATCTTAGAGATAACTGATGATAAATAATCACTTGTTGGTTTTCCAGCTCTAATTCCTGGAATAAATCCACCATTTCTCTTGATTGTTGATGAGATTTCTGCTGGGTTGAACATTGTATATGTGTAGAAATATGTAAATCCTAAGATTAATAATAAATATATTAATGCATTAGCAATTGTGTATCCAGGACCAACTTGAGTTGTTGATGTTGCAATTGATAATTTATATACTTCTGCCCAAAATCCAGTAGCTGTTGCAATTTCTTTATTAAATATTTGAATAATCATTGCTGGGAATGTCATAAATGATGATGCAAAAATAATTGGCATAACACCAGCCATTACTAGCTTTAATGGAATATGTGTATTTTGTGCACCTACCATTTTTCTTCCTACAACTTTTTTAGCATATTGAACTGGAATTCTTCTTTCTGCATTTTGAATCCATACTACAGCAGCAACTAATAATAGTGATCCAGCAATAACTGCTAGAGCTGTTATTAATCCTTGTGTACTAAATGATCCACTTCCAAATAAGTGTCCGTATATACTAGATATACTTGATGGAAGTTGAGAAATAATGTTAACGAAAATTAACATTGAAATTCCATTTCCAATTCCTTTATTTGTAATTTGTTCTCCAAGCCAAATTAAGAATGATGTTCCTGCTACAATTGAAGCAACTGTTAAAAATCCTCCCATAAATCCAGTATCCATAAAGATTCCTGAATTTCTATATGATAAGAATATTCCAAGTCCTTGAACTGAAGCAAGTACTAAAGTTAATAACTTTTGATACATATTAACTTTTATTCTTCCTTCTTCTCCACCTTCTTTAATTAAGTTTCCAAGTGAAGGAATAACAATTCCTAATAATTGGATAACAATTTGTGCCGTAATATATGGAGTTATTGACATAGCAAATACTGATAATCTTGAAAAAGCACCACCTGAGATAGTGTTAATTAATCCAAGTGCAGTATTTGTTGAATTTGCCATTTGCTCTTCTAGAGTAAATATATTAACTCCTGGCACAGAAATAAAACATCCAAATCTAAAAACTACTATTAATAATAGTGTATAAAGTAATTTTTTTCTAACCTCTGGAGTTCTCCAAGCGTTCATCATGGTCTTAAACATTAGATCACCTCTGTCTTTCCACCTAAAGCTTCAATTTTTTCTTTGGCAGTTTTAGTAAATCTTGCAGCTTTAACGTTAACCTTTTTCTCTAGTTTTCCACTTCCTAAGATAACTATTCCATCGTTAACTTTTGAAATTATACCGTCTTTTACTAAGCTTTCGCCTGTAACATCTTCAGATTTAGCTTTAGATAACATAGTTAATGTTATTTCTGTATAATTCTTAGCATGTATATTTGTGAATCCTCTTTTTGGTAGTCTTCTATATAATGGTGTTTGTCCACCTTCAAATCCACGTCTAACTCCGCCACCAGATCTTGCTTTTTGTCCTTTATGTCCTCTTCCAGATGTCTTTCCAAGACCTGAACCAACGCCACGGCCAACTCTAGTTCTCTTAACGTTCTTTGTTGCTGGCTTTAAATCGTTTAACTTCATTTCGTGATTACACCTCCTAATTTATGAATTTATTTTATTACAATTATAATATTTCTTCAACTTTTTTTCCTCTTTTTTTAGCAACTGCTTCTACAGTTTGCATAGAAGAAAGTCCTTCAAATATAGCATAAACAACATTTCTAGGATTGTTTGTTCCTAAAATTTTTGTTCTAATATCTCTATATCCTGCTAATTCTAGAACTGGTCTAACACTACCTCCGGCAATGATTCCAGTACCTTCTTTAGCTGGTTTAAGCATTACAGATGCACTTCCAAAGTGTCCAACATATTCATGAGGAATAGTTGTACCAACTATTGGAACTTCAATTAAGTGTTTCTTTGCATCTTCCATAGCTTTTCTAATAGCATCTGGAACTTCGGCTGCTTTTCCGTTTCCAACGCCAACATGTCCAGCACCATCACCAACTACAACTACAGCACTAAATCTAAAGTTTCTTCCACCTTTAACAACCTTAGCAACTCTGTTGATAGCAACAACTTTCTCTTTTAATTCTGTCTCTTCTGCCACTTTTGATTTCCTCCTTTTTAATCAAATTAAAATTCTAATCCTGCTTCTCTAGCAGACTCAGCTAATTGTTTTATAACTCCGTGATAAACATAACCACTTCTATCAAAAACTACTGTTTTTATCTTTTTCTCAGCTGCTCTTTTAGCAATTAATTTTCCTACTTCTTTAGCAGCTTCCACATTTGAATGTTTTGTTTTTACTTCTTTATCTAAAGTAGATGCTTGAGTTAAAGTAACTCCCTTTGTATCATCTATAATTTGAGCATATAAATTTGTGTTGCTCTTATAAACGCATAATCTTGGTCTTTCAGTTGTTCCTGAAATTTTAGTTCTTACTCTAGCATGTCTTCTTTCTCTTTCCATTTTTCTATCTGTCTTACCAACCATTTTTAACTCCTTTCCAATTGAGGTAACAGCCTCAATTAATTAAGCAATGATTATTTCTTACCTGCTTTTCCTTCTTTTCTTCTAATATGCTCATCAGCATATTTAATTCCTTTTCCTTTATAAACCTCTGGTGGTCTCTTTGTTCTAACTACAGCAGCTGTTTGTCCAACTACTTCTTTATCAATTCCTCTAACGATAATTGTGTTAGCATCTGGAACATCAAATGAAATTCCTTGTGGAGCTTCCATTACTACAGGATGAGAATATCCTAAGTTCATTGATAATTTTGTTCCTTGTTTTTGAGCTCTATATCCAACACCATTGATTTTTAATTCAACCTTGAATTCTTCAACTACTCCAGTAATCATGTTGTTAACAAGTGTTCTTGTTAATCCATGTAAACTATTACTCTTTGTTGTTTCATCTGGCTTTGTGATAACAACTTGGCCATCTTTAACTTCTATTTTCATTGAGTTATGAAGATCTTTTTCAAGAGTTCCCTTTGGGCCTTTAACAGTAATGTGATTTCCATCAACTGTTACTTCAACACCAGCTGGGATTGTAATAGGCATATTTCCTATTCTTGACATTTCATTTTCCTCCTTATTCTAGTTTCAGATTACCATATGTATGCTAAAACTTCTCCACCTAATCCAGCTTCACGAGCTTCTTTATCAGTCATAATGCCTTTAGATGTTGAAATTATAGCTATTCCTAATCCGTTTAATACTCTTGGTAATTCGTCTTTAGATGCATAAACTCTTAATCCTGGTTTACTGATTCTCTTTAATCCATCTATAACTTTTTTACCTTTTTCTCCATATTTTAATGTTACTCTAATTGTTCCTTGAGCTTCATTTTCTTTTATTTCTTCAAAAGATTTAATATATCCTTCATTTAATAAAATGTTTGCGATTGCAAGCTTCATATTAGATGATGGTATATCTACGCTTTTATGCTTAGCATTATTAGCGTTTCTTATTCTTGTTAGCATATCTGCTATTGGATCTGTTGTAACCAATTTATTTCCCTCCTTTTGATAATTTTATATAATTACCAGCTTGCTTTCTTAACACCTGGGATTTCTCCTTCATGTGCTAATTTTCTAAAGCACTCACGGCAAACTCCATATTTTCTAATGTAACCATGTGGTCTTCCACATAATTTGCATCTGCTATATTCTCTTGTCTTATATTTTTGTACTTTTGCTTGCTTAACTTTTAAAGATTTTTTTGCCATTTTCTTCCTCCTTCTTAATTATTACTCTTAAAAGGCATACCTAATAGTGTTAATAATTCCTTTGCTTCTTCATCAGTCTTTGCAGTTGTTACAAAAATTATATCCATTCCTCTTACTCTATCAATCTTATCATATTCTATTTCAGGGAATATTAATTGTTCCTTAACACCCATTGAGTAATTTCCTCTACCGTCGAATGAGTTTACAGATACTCCTCTAAAATCTCTTACTCTTGGAAGAGCTACATTAAATAATTTGTATGCAAAATCATACATTTTATCTTTTCTTAAAGTAACCTTACATCCAATAGAAACTCCTGCTCTTAATTTGAATGCAGCGATTGCTTTTTTAGATTTTGTTATAACTGGTTTTTGTCCAGTGATTATTGATAAATCTTTAACAGCATTTTCTAAATCTTTAGGATTATCTTTTGTATCGCCTAATCCTATATTAATAACTATTTTATCTAGCTTTGGAACTTCCATAACAGATTTATAGTTAAATTTCTTCATCATTGCTGGTATTATTTCTTTCTCATATTGTTCTCTTAATATTTCCATACAGTCTCAAAAGACCTCCTTTCCACTATTTTAATTCCGCATTACATTTCTTGCATACACGTGTTTTTTCTCCGTTTTTATTAACACTGTATCCAACTCTTGTTACTTTTCCACATTTAGGGCATACTAAACCTAATTTGCTTACATGGATTGCATGTTCAGCTGCAATGATTCCGCCTTGTTCTCCTTGACGTCTAGGTTTTGTAGCTCTTTTTCTTATATTAACACCCTTAACAAATACTTTTTCTGTCTTAGGTACGATTTCAAGAACTTCTCCAGTTTTTCCTTTATCATTTCCTGATAAAACTTTAACTGTATCACCTTTCTTTATTCTCATTATCTTTTTCGCCTCCTTAGCTTAAAATTTCGATTATCTTTTTAAGTTCATCTTATAGAACTTCTGGTGCTAAAGATAATATTTTTAAATAATCTTTTTCTCTTAATTCTCTTGCAACTGGTCCAAAGATACGTGTTCCTCTTGGAGTTTTATCGTCTCTTATAATAACAGCTGCATTATCATCAAATCTTAAATATGATCCGTCAGCTCTTCTGATAGGTTTCTTTGTTCTAACGATAACTGCTTTAACAACATCACCTTTTTTTACAACGCCACCTGGAGTTGCAGTTTTAACAGAAGCAACTACTACGTCACCAACTCTTGCATATCTTCTATATGATCCACCTAGAGCTCTGATAACCATTAATGATTTTGCTCCAGTATTGTCAGCTACATTTAATATACTTTGTTGCTGTACCATTTCTACAGTACCTCCTCTTAATTTCTATATTATTTTATAATTGCTTTTTCAACAATCTTTACAACTCTGAATCTCTTATCTTTTGATAAAGGTCTTGTTTCCATAACTTGAACTTTATCTCCAACTTGACATTCATTGTTTTCATCATGTGCCTTTAATTTATATGTTCTTTTCTTGATTTTTCCATATGTCTTGTCCATCTCAGATGTTTCAACAGCTACAACAACTGTTTTGTCCATCTTGTTTGATTTAACAACACCAATCATGGTTTTACGAAGATTTCTTTCTTCCATCTTAATCTCCTTCCTCTAAATATTGCTTATTTCTTGTTTTCCTCTAACTCTCTTTGAGTTAAAACAGTTTTTATTCTTGCAATGTCTTTCTTAACCTCTTTGATTTTATTAGGATTATCTAAACCATTTGTTGCTAAGCTAAATCTTAACTTAAATAATTCGTTCTTTAATTCTCCTAATTCTTTTTCTAGGTCAGGTGAAGACATTTCTCTAATTTTCTCTATCTTCATACTATTCTACCTCGCCTATTAATTTTCTTCTTCTTTTACAACAAATTTACATTTTACTGGTAACTTGTTAGCAGCTAATCTTAAAGCTTCTCTTGCTACTTCTTCTGATACTTCGTCAAGCTCAAAAAGTACTCTTCCTGGCTTAACAGGTGCTACCCAGTATTCAACATTTCCTTTACCTTTACCCATACGAGTATCAGCTGGTTTCTTTGTTACTGGCTTGTCTGGAAATATAGTAATCCAAACCTTTCCACCTCTTTTAATATATCTTGTCATAGCAACACGGGCTGCTTCAATTTGATTTGTTGTGATTGCGCCTAGCTCTAATGTTTGTAATCCATATTTTCCATGAGTTACTTTATTTCCTCTTGTTGCTTTTCCTCTATTTCTACCTTTTTGTTGTTTTCTATATTTTGTTCTTTTTGGTAATAATGGCATTATTTGTTTCCTCCTTCCACTGCATTTTTCTTAGCTGGAAGAACTTCTCCTTTATATATCCAAACTTTTACACCAACTTTTCCATATGTTGTATTTGCTTCAGCAAATCCATAATCAATATCAGCTCTTAAAGTTTGAAGTGGAATTGTTCCATCTTTATAAAATTCTGTTCTAGCCATATCAGCTCCACCTAGTCTTCCTGAGCAAGCTGTTTTTATTCCTAAAGCTCCTGCTTTCATTGTCTTTTGCATGCATTGTTTCATTGCACGTCTAAAAGATATTCTTCTCTCTAATTGACCAGCTATATTTTCAGCAACTAATGTTGCATCTAAATCAGGATTATTAACTTCAATTATATTTAAGTTAACATCTTTGCCAATCATTTTTTGTAATTCTTTCTTTAAATTTTCTGCTAGGTTTCCACCTTTTCCGATTACTAAACCTGGTTTTGCAGTAAATACATTTACTTTAACGAATTTAGCAGTTCTTTCGATTTCTACTTTTGCTATTCCGCTAACGTATAATTTCTTTTTTACATATTCACGGATTTTATGATCTTCTACTAGGTATTCGCCAAAGTTTTTCTTATCAGCATACCATCTAGAATTCCAGTCCTTAATAATGCCAACTCTTAATCCGTTAGGATTCATTTTTTGTCCCATTTTATACTATATCCTCCCTCTTTTAGTCTCTTTCTCTTAAAACTATTGTTATATGACTTGTTCTCTTTCTAATTCTTACTGCAGAACCTTTTGCAGCTGGTCTAATTCTCTTTAATGTTGGACCTTGGTTTGCATATATTTCTGAAACATATAACTTTTCATGTGCTAATCCATGATTGTTTTCTGCGTTTGCAATAGCTGATTTTAATAATTTCTCTAATGTTGCAGATGATGCCTTTGGAGTATATTTAACTATTGCTAAAGCTTCATTTATATCTTTTCCTCTAATTAGGTCTGCTACAATCTTAACTTTTCTGCTTGAGATTCTAGCATATTTTAGAGTTGCTCTTGCTTCTCTTACGTCTTGCATTTCTTCTTTATTTGCTTCCACGATTTTTACCTCCTTCAATATTCTTTACTATTTTGTTGCTTTGTCTCCAGAATGGCCTTTGAATGTTCTTGTTGGAACAAATTCTCCTAATTTGTATCCAATCATTTCTTCAGTAATATATACTGGAACATGTTTTCTACCATCATGAACAGCAATTGTAAATCCAACCATTTGTGGATAAATTGTAGAAGCCCTTGACCATGTCTTGATAACTTCTTTATTTCCTGATTCATTCATTGCTTCAACTCTTTTTAATAGTTCTGGTGCAATGTATGGTTTCTTTTTACTTGATCTTGACATTCTTATTTCCTCCTCTTAGATATGAATTTATCTGATCTTGTGTTCTTTCTTGTCTTGTATCCAAGTGCTGGTTTACCCCAAGGAGTTAATGGTCCATTATGTCCAATTGGTGACTTACCTTCACCACCACCGTGAGGGTGATCAACTGGGTTCATTGCAGAACCTCTAACTGTTGGACGTACGCCCATATGTCTTGTTCTTCCTGCTTTTCCTAATTTAACATTTTCGTGATCAGAATTTCCAACTGTTCCGATTGTTGCTCTACAACTAATCATTACAAGTCTCATTTCTCCTGATGGAAGTCTTAAGTTAGCATAGTTTCCTTCTTTAGCCATTAATTGAGCTTCTTGTCCAGCTGCTCTAACTAATTTTCCACCTTGTCCAGGATTTAATTCAATGTTATGAATCATTGTACCTACTGGTATGTTTGCTAATTTTAAGCAATTTCCTGGTTTAATATCAGCTTTATCTCCTGACATTACTTTGTCACCATCTTTTAATCCAACTGGTGCTAATATGTAAGATTTTGTTCCATCTTCATATTCTATTAAAGCAATGTTACTGCTTCTATTTGGATCATATTCGATACCAATTACAGTAGCTGCCATATCTTCTTTATATCTCTTAAAATCTACTAATCTATATTTTTGTCTGTTTCCTCCACCTTGATGTCTAACTGTTATTCTTCCGTAGCTATTTCTTCCTGAATTCTTTTTCTTTGTTACTAATAAAGATTTTTCAGGAGTTTTCTTTGTTACTTCAGCAAAATCAGATGTTTGTGTTCCTCTTAATGATGGAGTAACTGGTCTAAAACGTTTTGTTGCCATTTTTATTTCTCCTTTATTATTTATTTGTGAGTTTTTTTCCTGCCTCACTGCAGATAAAATTTATTATCCGAGTTATCTCTCGATATCTTTTTCTTTTCCCTTAAGCAATTCTTTTTCAAATTCTCTTAGCTCAGCTCTCTTTTTCCAGTTGTAGTTTCTTGGTAGCATTGGATGTATTTGAGCTTTTTCTGCTAATTTCATTAATTCTTCATCATGTCCGTCAGATTCTAGAAAATTGTTATCATCTTCCTTCATATTAATAATATGTTCTCTCTTTCTTAGATATTATTATTTTCTTTTTCTCTTTTTCTAATTCCCCTTGCGGCTAACACTGCTGCATTATCTATTCTCTCATGTTTCTTATTCATTCCTTTTAACATTTTCTGAATAGTTGACTTTTTGTTTTGTTTTTCGTGTCTTTTTATTGCTCCGTCCATAGCTGTTTTAAGAACATTTTGTTTAATCTTTTCAGCTTTTTCTTTTTCTTCTTTACCTTGATTGATAACTTTTTCTGATAAAATTCTAATTTGTTCTATCATTTCATCAGAAATTGGTTCTTCTAAGGTATCAACTCTTGAAGCAACACTTCTTAATAATTCAGCATATTCTTTATTAGGATGAAGATCTTTTAATACTTTGTAAGGTGCCATACTAT
>JAEEGL013818026.1_pt1 | contig 10004 bp, 8 predicted proteins | sample 9134231 | NCBI WGS metagenome assembly JAEEGL01 (sample SAMN16246548, study PRJNA631951) | gut metagenome | biome: gut microbiome; feature: rumen; material: fiber-attached | host: Bos | place: Iran: Karaj | collected 2018-10 | reverse complement strand
TTTGACTATACATCGCATTAAAAAATGATCAGAAAATTATAGTTATAAATGGTTTAAATATACAAAAACGAACATTTCTACAATTTTTGAGCTACATCCAGTTTGATATTGAACACTATGTATTTGATTTGAAACTTTAAGAAAAATACTTTATCCGATATTACATAAAATCAAAAAAGATAATTGGATTGATAAAATTGAGAGATTCCCTTTTATACTACAAGGTAAAAAAATTATTTCTTTAAAAGAGAATCATATAATATTTTGTAATTATTAACCATATTTTCTTGATAAAAGCATTTGTTGAGTTGTACGTTTAATTTATCAATATTATTTAAGGTTCGATTAAATCATTTTTTAAGGTCTTCATAATCTTTGTATTTTGCTATATATCCATTTTCTTTATGTTGTACAATTTCTGGTACTCATCATGTTTCAAATGATACAACGGGACATCAACACGCAATACTTTCTGCTACAACTAATCAAAAACTATCAGCTAAGGTAGGATATAAAAATATATTAGCTGCTGATAAATATTTTGACATAACTTCAGAAGACACAAATCATACTTCAATTTCCTTCTCAGATATGATTTTATATTCACTATTTCAAATTGATATAAATAGAAAACTTTTTCTATCTTCCGTTTCATTTCTTAATCTTTCCACAAATTTAATTCATTTTAGATTTGACTTTTGTCATGCTCAAGCAATACTGATGATTATCTTTCTATCTAAAGGTAATCAAAGTTCTTTCCTGCTCAAAATTTTATCTTTTTTATTAAAAATAGTCGTATTGATTCAATTATAAATAGTTAATACACTATTATCTCAAGCTATTCAATCTTCTTTGACTTTATTTGCCATCCATTCGGATACTCAAACATATGTAAGATTTGAATCTAAAAATATCTTTTTTCTTTTTTCATATTGTGTTTTTGTTTTATAAGGGAATAGACTATTTGTACAATTTCAACTTACAAGCCAGTCATCGTGACACGTCATCACAACTTTCTTTTCTTTTGATAGCTCAGGCAAAATTTTCCGATCAAAAAATCATCATTGTATTGAGTGTAAATGAATAATATCAGCTTCTTGGTATGGCTTATAATTATGTAAATACTTTAAATCAATGTATCATGGAGTCATCCGATCAAAAAGAAAATTCAATCAAACTGCTACTTTATATCTAAAATTTCGATATAATTTAGAATTATTAGTTTTATACAAACTAGTTGTATTTTCTCACTCTCAGAAACAATATCATACTAAACTATGAGTTGAATACCCATCTCATAATCATCTTGAAATCGTTTTTATCAGCTGACTTGTACCCGTCCTTCCTCCTACTAAATTAATGTTTAATATTTTTTTCATTTTAATTAATTTGACTAAAAATTATTTATAATATTGCATCAATTCTTTAGTATTATTATCATAACTACAAAGCTCATCAAATGACATCTTTTTATGAATATTTTTAAGAATAAATCTTTCTGCTTTATTCTTAAGTTTTGTTCATCAAACAAAATACAAAAAGGTAAAGAAGATGTAAATCAAAACCATACGTAAATTATTTTTGTATACTTCAATATATCTTGAAAAGTTTTTCATATTTATTCTAAACCATTGGTCAGAATAATTTCATCAAGATTCTTTATTATAATGTACTATTAATATTTCAGGTAAACAATATATTATTTTTTTTCATTTCGTCAATTCTCTAATTTCAAAGTAAGCATCTCAAATAAAATCATTATTTTCATCATATCTATATTCTCAATTCCTAAACATAAGAGATGTGTGTGCAACAAAGTTTGTCTCTCATCATTCAATATTTACAAGTATTCAGGCTTTTTGTTTTGAATAGTATTCTATAAATCAGCTTCAACATCATATATATTTTTTATTATTATCTAGAAAACTAATCTGTTTCTCTAATTTCTTTGAATGCCGTATATCATCATGATCTTGAATTGCAATATATTCTCATTTAGCGTGGTCCAATAAAAAATTTAATCACTTGTATGGTCATAGCTTTTTTCATGATTCTATGATTTTTATTCTATTATCATTAAAACTATTAACAATATCTAATGTTTTATCTTTTGATTGATCATCATGTATTAAAATCTCAAAATTCGTATATGTTTGATTCAAACACGAAGCAAGCGTATTTTTTATCGTACTTTCTGCATTATATGTACATATCAATACTGAAATTAATCATTTTTCAAAAGTCATTGTTTCTATAATAAATAAAATTTATTAATACCTCAAGTAAGATAGCACTTTATACTTTATAATTTTAGGATGTTTCAAGATTATATATATTACTTGCTTTAGAATTGAGAAGCCATCGTTTACCCATTTTGATCTATTTTTATAGTATTCTATGTATTCATCTATTTCTTTTATTCTATCTTTAGATGTAATATTATTCTTTAAGTTCTCTAATGATAGAGATAAATTGTCAAAATTTTTTGACAAATCAATTTTTTTTCAGGATGTGTCACTCATTTGATTTTCATATCTTCTGTAATATCATAAACTTTTCCAAAGATTCCTGATGCGCAAATCATTTCACAAAAAAACTAGAGCCGTTCGCCGATCCTGAGGTGGAAGCTTATCAGGAAATGGTAATAATAAATCTATTTTTTCGGATTTAAACATAATAGTAGTAGATGGCATATGATTACCTATACAATATTCATACAATTTGTCACATTTTACGTTAACTAATAAACTTTTATTTATAGTTTTTAAATAAGATAAATTTATAATATTATTATTTTCATCAATTAACATCAAATCATGATACGAAAGATCACACTCTTTATGATTTTCCATAAAATTAACCTGGTACGATAGCCTATTTGTCATCATTAAATCATCTGCATCACAATAAGTAATATATGCATCATTATTTCAAGATGATTTAATTAATTTTTTAGCTTCAGTTAATCAATTCTCAATAGATTTATTTAATCACTGATTTTTCTGACTAATTATAGTTATTTTCTTTTGTAATTTATAATCTGATATAAATTTATCTATAACTGATTTTGTAGAATCTGTAGATCAATCGTTAATAATTATAAGATGCCAATTTTCATAATCTTGAAAATATATTGACATTAATTGTTGAAGTAGATATTTTTCTCAGTTATATACAGGAAGTATGATATATACTAATGGATGTGTCATTTGGATTTTATTTGTCATATTCGTTTAAAAATTGTTCTAAACACCATAATAACCATTTTTGATTACCAGAATATTTTTTTATATCTATATCATCTCTAAATTCTTTTCTAGTAGGACCTTCTCGATTTTTAAAATATTCTTCTACAGGTCTAGGCATAGGATGTTTTTCTGGCAATGGAACGTTGGGATATTTCATCTTAAATAGAGCTCTTACATAGTATTTTGAATCACCATTCCTTATCCTAGTTAAATCAACCGGTTCTTTTAATCTCATATTTTCATATGGATCAATATAATCGATATTAGCTGCGTGAAAAGCATTTTCGTATGATCAATAACTTTCTTCAGTGATACTCTTATCGTAAAAACCTAAAAAATCTATCATATCATTATCTTTTCTATATCTTTCAAATAAATATTTCATATCTTTAGGATATTTTAATACTTCACTTGGCTCGATATAGATTGCTCTTTTATAGAATTCTTCAAGAGTCCAATCTTTAGATAATAATCAATCCATACCATAAAATACATAATCTGCAGCATCACCTATTACAAGCATCTCTACTCCATCTCCTTTAGCTTGCAATGATGCTCTATATAATTGTGGCTCGATTGAATGTACTGGGGCGTTCTTACTATTCATAACTGGACCTAAACATTCTTTAATAATATCAAAATCTATATCTACATAATGTAAATTTAATTCATATTCTTTAGCAAAGGTTTCTGCCCTATGTAACTCCTCAGGATCATACTTACCATTCAGAAACCTAAATGTATAAGCATCACTTCATTTAGGCATATAAGAAGCCAAACAAGCAGAATCCATACCTCCAGAAAGCAATATACCTAATTTTTTATCTTTGATTGACCTAAATACATTTTTCAACTCATTGTCTAAATCTTTTTCATCACCGATGCTTACCAAATCTTCTCTTTTGGGTAATTTATAAGTTCTATGATGTAATCACTTGAAGAACTCTATTTTATGCTTTTCTATATACCTAAAAGCAAGAAACGAACTACAACAAAAATCTTTGTCAATTATCTCTTCATTTTCCTTTTCTTCTATAGTCTTTCAGTCTTCAGTTACAGTCCATCCTCTACTATTTTTTAAAGCTTCTCTAATTTTAGTGGATGAAATACTTTTAGTATAAGGGAAATATATTATTTTAATACCATTTTTTTGGGCATCTTCTTCGTAATCTTTCCATTTTTCTGTGCCATACCAATCATCACCCACAAACAGATATTTAGCTCCTAATTTTTTACACATAGTTATTTTGTCCATGTCTTCTTGTGGAACAACAAGATCAACATACCTACAAGCTCTAACTATCTCTGCCCTTTCAACAAAAGGGATGAATGCCTCTTTACCTTTATATTTTACAAGCTCATCTACGGTAACACCAACAATTAATTTATCACACATACCTTTGGCATTCTTTAATAAATTTAGGTGTCCCATATGAAATAAATCATAAACTCCAGCTGTATAACCAATAATCATTTTCGAATTTTTAATTGACATAAAAAAGAATCATTTTATTATTTATTTCTTATCTTTTCATTAATTATTTCGACGATTTTTGTACTTGATTTCCCCGTCTCTTTTAATCAAATACTATCGAAAAATTTGTTTAATTTATCTTTATATTCAATTAGATCATAATTATCAATTATTTCTTTTAATTCATTTTTGTTTGTTGCTATGGGAAATGGAGTATCTTCTAATTTAATTTCAAAATCCCTATCTTTTTTATATTCTTCAATATCAGATGCATATATCATCGCTGGTTTTTTAGATAATGCATAATCGAATATACATGAAGAATAATCTGTTATCATAAAATCAGTGGCAACTAACAACTCTTGCATATCTGGATAATCTGTTGCATTAAGAACATTTTCATTAAATATAGATAATTGATTAGCCAAATGCGAAACATTTGGATGTAATCTAATTAACAGTTTCCGGTTTCATTTAAATTTATTTTTTAGAGAATTAAGTAATGTTTGATAATCTATATTATAAACATCTAATGAATCATTAACTCTAAAAGTTGGTGCGTATAAACATAATTTTTCAGAGTTAGACAATCAGAAATATTTCATTACATTTTTTATGGCCCCTTCATTGTTATTAATAATTATATCGTTTCTGGGACATCAATATTCTAAAATATCGCCATTATATCGAAAATATTTTTTATAAAAATTAGTTCAAAATGTACTATTGCTCACGAACAAATCAGCCATCTTGGAATCGTTTTTTGCTCCAAGGATATAATTTTTTGGAAGAACATTTTCTGCTGCAGATTCCACTTTCTTAAAGACAATACATCCGTGCCAAGTTTGAATATAAAACTGTTTTTTTCTTTTTATAATTCCATACGGAAATCTAGCATTATTTATCCATATTTTCGCTGTTGCTAGATGATATAAATTTTTAATTGAATTATATTCTACATAACTAATTTCTTTTGGTAGACTATCCTTGTATTCTTCTTTAGTGGCCCAATATATTTTATAGTCATATTTAATAAGCTCGTTGCATATATACTTACCCATATCTCAATATCCCTTACCAAAATAGCTTGTAACCACAATTTTCTTATTATCAATTTTAAATATTGAGAATATTAATAAAAATATACGGAAATATATAAAACATACTAGTTCATCAACGAATTTATTTTTTTGAATTAGTGATATAAGTATTTTCTTCATTTTGAGCCCCAAAATTAAACTTTTATTATTACAATTGTTTAAACTCAACTTGTATCATGGTTTTACAATGTCACTATATAGAGATTTTTAATTATTTCAATAGAAATAATTTTTTATTGTTATTTCTTCAGATTAAAAATTTCTCACTTTAATTTTTTAACAACTCCTATATTTCATGCAACTACAGCTCCATAGAAGGCGATTCAAATAAGAATCAATCTAGCAATCATATACCATCTATTTCAATCCATATTGATATGGTATTTCTTTCAGAAAAAGATAATTAATCACAACATTATAAACGAAAAAATATTCCTAATAATAAATTTCCATTCAAACTTTAGATGGTATTTTTCTCTCTTTAAGAATAGCAGACTTAATCACCATGAATAAATATAACCTATTCAGAAGGCGATTCATGCTCAATATATACCATATAATTTAATCAGTATATAAGCTGTAATAATTGTTAAAACACAAGACATTCATGTAGTATAAACCCTTTCTTTTACTTTTCATAGTCATCACAACACTCCATAATTAAAGGTAGCTAAAAGACTGAAGAACAAAAATATTCATGAATGAGCTAGCAGTACTCCAGATGTCAAATATTGTTTCCCAAATAAAGCAACAGAAATTTCTGGTCAGAGAACAATAAATAATGTAGAAAGACTTAATATAAAAATTGAGAAATAATTATAAAAGAATGAATATAGTAGTCATAACTTTGTATTATCTTTTTTCTCGAACAATTCTGAAACCAAAGGAAATATTAATCACATAATTGGACCTATAAGTGTGGTTCCTATATTAAATAAGCTTAAAAAATTTGAATAATATCATGCATTCTCAGCACCCAAAAAGTACAGCACCATTTGCTGAATTATTTGCCCAAATAATGTACCGATGCTAGATCATATAAAGGCCCATAAAGCATATCTTACATATTTATTAAGCACTCCTTTATCTATTTTAAAGATTCATTGCATAAGTGTTTTGCTATATTTTCTGTATAGAAGATACGCAGCAATAATTCAAACCACAAATCCTAGTATCCAACCGATACTATATCGCTCTATATTTCCCCTTCATGAAAAGAAACAGAACAGAGCAAAAACAAATGTTGTAGTTATCTGTACAAATGATGTAAGTTGGCTTTCAAAAGTCTTCTGAAATGAGATAAATATCGACTGAAATACTTGTAAAATATTAGTTAATGTAAAATAAACGCAAAAATATTTTAGTATTATTCATGCATGTTCATTCTGAAAATAATGAACCGATAACCATTCATTTCAGAATCGAAGACAAGCCGCGATTATCAAAGACGTAAAAAGCTGAGTTCATAATGATAACCGGATAGTTGTCTTTATGTTATTATATTCCTTTTTTAAATAGAATCTTGGCAAGAAAAAACGGAGACTTTCTGTGAGTCATAGATCATTATATGTTCATAAGAATGTTACCAAAGATATGATACTATACATCACTCCAAAATCTGCCACTGATACATCTGGTGAATTAGAGATAATCAATCTTACAAAGTATCATATTGGTGCAGCTAAATATCCAAAAAAATAGAGTCGGAATCACTTTTTAATCAGTTTTTGACTTAATGTTTCATCTGCTAGTAGTTCTATATTTTTTTTCATTGATTTATTCTTTTATAATTATTTATGCAGTGAACATTGTAGAAATTTACGCCTTATAATCAAATAGAAAATATTATATTGAAAATCTAAAAATGAAAAATAGTATGAATTTTGTCTTTATGTAATTATATAATCTAATGAACAAACAATCTCGCCTTCAAAATATTTCAGAAATGGAAGCCACATTTAATAAACTAGAGTCATCAATAAAAGATATGAAAAAATCCATCTCAAAACGAAAAAAGCTATTACCTGAATATAAAAAATTAATGAAATACTATGAAAGTGAGCAATGGAAAAAAGATTATGATGACGTAAATAATTGAAAAATAAAACCTGAATGACCTCATTGAATTCTCGGTGAAGATGCTATTTATGATTTTTATCAAGAGCAAAGAGAATTAGCAACTGATATGATAAAAATAGCAAATAAAGTTTTAAAAATATAATCCCATCATCCTGAACGGATTGTGTGTCTTCTCCGTCATTCTGAACCGAAGGTGAAGAATCCAGGAAAACGTGACACTAATGGATTCTTCGGTCGTTTCACTCCCTCTGAATGACAACAAACATCATCCTGAGTGTCAGCTTGTCCAACTGAGCTGGATGAAAATCCTATGTGTCTCACCGTCATTCTGAACCGAAGGTGAAGAATCCAGGGAAACGTGATACTAATGGATTCTTCGGTCGTTTCACTCCCTCTGAATGACAACAAACATCATTCTGTGCGTCAGCTTGTCCAACTAAGCTGGATGAAAATTCTATGTGTCTCACCGTCATTCTGAACCGAAGGTGAAGAATCCAGGAAAACGTGACACTAATGGATTCTTCGGTCGTTTCACTCCCTCTGAATGACAACAAACATCATTCTGTGCGTCAGCGAAGAATCCAGGGAAATTTAAAAGAGAACTGGATTCTTCGTCGTCATTACATTCCTCCTCTGAATGACATTAAAAAAATCCCAGCAAAGGATGGCTGAGATTTCATTATATAAACTATATAAACTACATTAATCTTAGATTGATTGGCAAATCTGAATTTAAGCTCTCCCAATCAGACTTTGATGGATTAGCTAATTCATCACACCATCTAGCTACTTTCTCCATCTGAATAACGTATGATGGAGAGATATACCAGTCTTTGTCTAGTTTTGATTTCAGAGTAAGTATTGTATCTTTTATGCTTGATAAGCTAGAATCTGCACGATCTGAATATCCAAATGATTTAGCAATAGCATTGATACGATCTGCAAATTTTGAAATATTCTGATTTACCTTATCTCAATTATAAATACTTTCAAATATATTCATCAGGAAGAATCCATTCAGATTTGTTTTTAATGTTTGCATCTGATCTGTACTTGGTACTTTCTGCTCATCTTCTGATGCTAATCATAGCTGTGCTGTTATATTTTCATCGATTTCTTCAGTAACTTTTACATCAGAAGAAAATACATCGATAATTCATTCCAATAATGGATTAGCTTCATCCTCTACATTAGCAGTTTCTTTCTGAGGTAAAGTTTCTCACGTGCTTACGACTACGTTGTCTGGCTGAGCCTGCATAGCCAAAGTATCTTTTGGCTGTTTTGGCTGAATTGTTGGCCACTGAACTTCTTCTGTAGATAGAGTAAATGTAGCAGAAATATTATTCTTGGCCATAAATGCAGCCATCAAATCTGAGTCGCTCGTTATAGTAATCTTTTCTGAATCTGGAGTAATAGCCACCAATTCTGATGATACCAACTCTGTTTCTTCTTCAATATCATTTCTTTTACTCGTAACTACGACAGCGTCTCCATCATTCTTTACTATCATTTCTCAGCTAGATTCTTTGGCGATATGCACATCCAGAACTTGATTCTTTTCCTGATGAATAGACATATCTGGTGTAACTATTTCAATGTCTGATACACATTCTGGACAGTAAATCCTGAAAAATTTTCCATCCACGATGGAAATCTGATATCAACTTTCTCATTTATTGATAGAAAATTCTGCTGGTCATACTATCTTTGACTGTGTTCAATCTGTCAGATTAAATAACAAATCTGTTCATTCTGAAAGTGTAATAATATCTCCGTCTTCGATTAATTTCAAATCTTGGAAATTTGGGATTGTTACTCCACTTCTCTGTAATGTACAATCTCCATTAAACTCAACTACTTCGGCTACATAGTCAGCCAATACTCCACCTGGAGTAATATGTTTCTGTACAGAGAATATTCCGAAATCAACTACATCATTTTTTTCTAATAATAGTCATCCAAATACTACGAATACTAGAACTGCAGCAAGTGATGCATACATAATTTTTCTAGATGCAAAAAAGAATAATTTGGATGGCAATTTGACAGAAAATTCTGTTCAAACTGATTTTTCTTTTTGGATACGAGAAAAAAGCTGACTTT
>JAEEGL013263536.1_pt1 | contig 10004 bp, 5 predicted proteins | sample 9134231 | NCBI WGS metagenome assembly JAEEGL01 (sample SAMN16246548, study PRJNA631951) | gut metagenome | biome: gut microbiome; feature: rumen; material: fiber-attached | host: Bos | place: Iran: Karaj | collected 2018-10 | reverse complement strand
GAGCCCTACGCCGAAGAGATCGGCGCCCAGTACGGCGAGAACCCCGAATACATCGCCGCCATCGTGCATGAGGAAATCCGCGGTCTGGAAGAGAACGGACTGGCCTCCTGCACCAAGCACTGGATCGGCCGCGGCGGCGACAGCGCCTTCGGCAAGGCCCGCAGCCAGGCTCAGAACTTCGAAAACTGGATGGTCGGCTGGAAGGCCGCGCTGTCCGGCGGTTCCGAATGGGTTATGACAAACTGCGGCGGTACCGGTATCTCCAATACCGTTGACGTCAAGTGGGACAAAGCGACCATGAATTACCTCCGCAACGAGATCGACCTCGGCGACGGCAAGAAGGGCTTCGACGGCGTGGTCGTGACCGACTGGTGGGCACTGGGCGGCGGCCCGAGCAACCCCGGCCGGATGAGCGGAATCACCGCGGAAGGCGTCGACCTTGGACAGCAGACCATCGGCTGGCTGTACAACGAAGCGCTGGCCAACGGCACCGACATGTTCGGTTCCGGAGCCATGATCCGCGACTACAGCAACTGGGAGAATTCTCCCTCCTCCAACTATCCGCAGGCGATTATCGACGGTCTGGCCAGCGGCGAAGTTGAAAAGGCGAACGTGGACCAGGCTGCCACCCGCATCCTGCGGTTCAAGTTCAACAAGGGCCTGTTTGAGAATCCCTACTGCGACGTGCAGGCGGCTGTGGAACTCTGCGCCAGCGCCGAGTGGGCTGCCACCGCGACCGCGGAGACCACCATCGCGGACGACGAAGACCTGCGCGCTGCCCGGAATCCCTATGAAGTCGAGCTGACCGAACGCCTGCAGGCGGAATCCGCCGTGCTGGTGAAGAACGACAACAACCTGCTGCCCCTGAGCAAGGACGCCAAGATCTATCTGGACGCCAGCAGCGAAGCGGCGAAGGAAGCCTATGCCCGCTACTTCACCGAGAAGGGCGCCACGATCGTGGATGATATGGAAGACGCTGACGTCGTCGTCGGCGACTTCGGCTCCATCAACGACGCGACCGAGCTGTTCATCGAGGACGCTCAGGACGCCGGCAAGCCCATCGTACTGACCCTGAACGGCACCAAGCCCACCCAGTACGCGCTGGAGAACGCCGACGCCGTGATGTACCTGAGCTACAGCCAGGCGGCTGACCACGGCTCCACCGAAGGCGGCTTCCTGACCGGTACCTCCGCCTGGATCTATGCCGACCTGATCTTCGGCGACAGAGAGCCCGGCGGCGTGATGAACAAGGAACTTGCCCGCGACACCGTTGCCGACAACGAGCAGTGGAAAGACCTGGCGGGCGACCAGGGCGCATCTCCCTACGTACGGCTGATGGTTCAGGCGACCATGGAAGACGACGAGAACCATGCCTCCCCGAACAACTGGGGCGATCCGCTGGTCAGCTACCACTTCGGCATGAGCTACGGCAAGACCCCCGAGTACAAGTATTCCTGCCTGATCGTTCCCATGAACCAGAAGACGGAAGAAGTTGAATCCGGCTCCTCCACCTCGACCCAGACCACCGTCTGGAACGAAGCGAAGGCCGGCGAACCCTTCACCATCTACGCGCTGCTGCGCAACACCGGCGACGGCGACGGACTCACCACCGCGGAAGCAACCGTGAATGGCGAAGTCGTGGCCCGGAAGATCATGACGGTTGACGCAGGTTCCTGGCGTGTTGTCCAGATGGACATCACGATCGCGGAACCCGGTGACTACACCGTCGCGATCGGAGACGCCTCTGCTGAGATCTCCATTGCCGAATAATTCCCGATCAAAACCCGAAGGGGCTGCCTCCAGCGAGGCAGCCCCTTTTTCGCGGATCCGGATCTCATTCCGGATCTGCTTTTGCTGTTTCAAGCGCTATGCGATAGATCAGATGAGGCCGAAATGCTTCATCGCATTGCGGATGCCGTGGTCCTCCGGCCGGTCCGTCACATAAGAGCAGACGGCCTTCACGTCGTCCGGGGCGTTGCCCATGGCGACGCTGCAGGCCACGTGCTCAAACATCGTTAAATCGTTGCTGCTGTCGCCGAAGGCAACGCAGTCCTCCCGGGGGACACCGAGCTTTTCCCGCAGGAGATCGATGCCTTTTCCCTTGGAATACCCGGCCGGGACCAGTTCCCAGCCGCCGGGCCAGCGGTAAATCGCCGTATAGGGCATACCGGCGGCTTCCGTCGCCTGCCACATGCGGGCAATGCCTTCCGCGTCCGTGAAGCAGAACATCTTGACCGCGCGGAATTCCGGATCGATCGGATCTGCCCCTGGTTTTCCCAGATCACGGCAGATGCCGTGCTTCTCCGCGAAGTCCCGGAACCCGGCCATCGCCGGACACGCGGGGGATTCCGGATCAAAATACATGGCGGTGTCGCATTCCCAGACCACCGGGATCCGCAGGTCCAGGAAGACGCCGCGGAGGCGCAGGGACTGCTCCGGCGAATACTCCATGGCCTGCAGTGTTTCTCCATGGTACAGGATCCGCGTTCCGCAGCCGAGAATCCAGCCGTCCAGCGGGAAACCGTCCAGCCGGCGGTCCATGTTGCACAGGGTGCGGCCCGTGTTGATGACCAGCAGATGGCCGTTCGCATGGGCGGCTTCCATGGCCGGAAGCACGGAATCCGGCAGGCGCCGGTCGTTGTCGAAGATCGTACCGTCTATATCAAACAAAAGCAGCATTTCCCGTATCCACAGCTCCGTTCCGTCCTGCGCGGGGCAGGGGAATTGTTTCCGGAACAGTATACCCTGTTCCGCCCGCTTTTGAAAGCCCGGGATCAGCAAAGCCGGAACAATAAAAAAATACAACGGAATACTTGCAGTTGTCCGTCAAAAACAATATAATTATCCTACAGATCAAAACTGGAAAACCCGGTGCACTCCCGTGAAGGAGGAACCCTCATTTTGGAAGAAATCTTCGGAAGATATTTTATATCGATTTTCCTGATACTCCTTTTCTCCATCCGCCTGAGTCTGCAGCGGTCAGAAAAGGATAAGGAACTACGCTATTTTTGGATGACCGTCATCTGCTGCGCCCTGCTGGTCGCGGAAGACCTGCTGGAAACCCTGTGCGCTGAGAATCCGGATCTCCGGTTCTGGCGGATGACGCTGTCCATCGCAGGCTACGTGCTGCGGTCGGTGGCGGCCGCCAGCCTTGTGTTTACCGTGCTCAAACCAGAGCGCAGAACCCGCTCCGTATGGATCCCCTGCATTCTGATCCTGCTGGTCTGCTGCACGGCGTACTTCAGCGACATCGTGTTCGGATTTGACGAAGATTACGCCTTTTACCGCGGACCGCTGGGCTATATTGTGTTCGTCGTACCGCTGATGTACCTGGGCGCGATCCTGTGGCTGACCTTCAAGCATTACGGCGACAGCGTGCAGAAGACGGAGCCGGTAATCCTGATCATCTGCGCGCTGCTGTGCCTGTTCTCCGCAATCCTGGACGCGGTGCACGGCGGCGTCCGCCTGCATGAAGCGATTCTGATCAGCAGTATCTTCTTCTACCTGTTCCTGCGCAACTACGACATCCGCAGGGACAGCCTGACGCAGCTGCTGAACCGGCAGTCCCTGTACGAAGACTGCGCGGGCATGGGCAGAAGCATCACCGCCATGGCGTCCGTGGACATGAACGGACTGAAGCTGCTGAACGACCGGGAAGGATATCCGGTCGGCGACGCGGCGCTGCGGAGGATCGGCCAGTGCCTGGGCGAAGTGACCGGCCCGAAGGTGCGCGCCTACCGGATCGGCGGCGATGAGTTTGTACTGCTGTTCCGGAACACGGATGAAGAAACGGTCCGGGAAACGCTGGAAAGAATTCACGACAGCGTCAAGGAATCCGGATACAGCGTGGCGTACGGATACGCCATGCGGGAGGAAAAGGAAAAGACTAACGCCCTGCTCGCCCGGTCGGACATGAAGATGTTCGAGAACAAGGCGCACTACTACCGGGAGCGGATGCACGACCGGCGCCGGGACAAGCGGGACCCGGACACGGAGTATCCGGACGAGATGCGCAACGCGCTGGAGGACTCGCCGCAGCCGGTGGCGGTCTACCGCTTCGGGGACCACCGGATGGACACGGTGGCCGTATCGGACGGATTCTGCAAGCTGTTCGGCTATCCGAACCGGGAGCAGGCAGCCTTCATCCTGGACAACGATACATTCAAGGATGTTCACCCGGACGACCGGGAGCGTGTTTCGGGCGCCATGTTCCGGTTCTCGGAAGGGCAGGAGGAACTGGACGTCGTATACCGCACCAAGGCCGTCGCGGATCCAGGGTACCGTGTGATCCACGCCCGCGGCATGCATGAGCATACCGAAACGGGGACCCAGACCGCATACGACTGGTATATGGACGAAGGACCGTACGTTGAGGACGAAGAGAGCGGCGGAACGCAGATCAGCCAGGCGCTGAACCGGGCACTGCACGAGGAGAGCATCATCCACGCGGCCCATTACGACGAACTGACCGGGCTGCCGAACCTGACGTACTTCTTCAAGCTCAGCGACGCGGCGAAAGCGCACAACGGGTTGAAGGGAGAGCAGGGCGTGCTGCTGTACATCGACCTGTACGGCATGAAGTATTTCAACCGGACGAATGGATTCGCCGAGGGCGACAGGCTGCTGAAAGCCTTCGCCGGCGTGCTTACAAACATCTTCGGAAAAATGAACTGCTGCCACGTGTCCGCCGACCGTTTCGCGGCGGGCGCGCGGGAGGAAAATATCGTGGAGCGGCTGCGGCAGCTGTTTACCGACGCCGAAAAGATGAACGACGGCAAGACGCTGCCGGTTCGCGTCGGCATCTATTCCTCCAGCGTGGAGGACGTGCCGGCCAGTACGGCGTATGACCGGGCCAAGATGGCATGCGACGTCATCCGCAGGAGCGAGACGTCGGCATTCTATTACTACAACGCGGAACTGCGGGATGCCGTGAAACGGAGCCAGTACCTGATCATGAACCTGGACAAGGCGATCCGGGAAAGATGGATCCAGGTGTACTACCAGCCGATCGTCCGCGCGGTGAACGGAAAGGTCTGCGAAGAGGAAGCGCTGGCCCGGTGGATCGATCCCGTGGAAGGCTTCCTGTCCCCCGCGGAGTTTATCCCGCAGCTGGAGGAGGCCGGCCTGATCTACAAGCTGGACCTGTGTGTGCTGGAACAGGTACTGGAAAAGATGAAGGGCCAGGAAGGGCCCGAAATGCACGTCGTACCGCATTCGCTCAACCTGTCCCGGTCTGACTTCGACAGCTGCGATATCGTCGAGGAGATCCGGAAACGGGTGGACGAAGCAGGCATCCGGCGCGAGATGATCGCGGTGGAGATCACGGAAAGCGTCGTCGGCCGCGATTCCGAATTCATGGAAAAACAGATCGAGCGGTTCCGGAGCCTCGGCTTTAAGGTCTGGATGGACGACTTCGGAAGCGGCTATTCATCGCTGGACGTTCTGCAGAGCATCCCCTTCGACCTGATCAAGTTCGACATGAGCTTCACAAGGAAGCTGGACGAGGGAGAAACCGGAAAGATCATCCTGACCGAGCTGATGAAGATGGCGACGACTCTGGGCGTTGATACCATCTGCGAAGGCGTGGAGACCGAAGCGCAGGCCCGGTTTCTGCAGGAGATCGGCTGTTCGAAACTGCAGGGATTCTACTTCTGCAAGCCGCTGTCCTTTGAAGCGCTCAGGGAGCGGTACAGGAACGGCGAGCAGATCGGCTTTGAGGATCCGGAAACGTCCGAATACTTCGAGTCCATCGGCCGCGTGAACCTGTACGAACTGGACATGATTGCGGAACAGCCGGGAGACGGGACCTTCCGGAACGCGTTCGACACGCTGCCCATGGCGATCATGGAGATCCAGGGAGAAAAGGCCCGGTACGCGCGGACCAATCCGTCCTACCGCGCGTTCGCAAAGCGGATGTTCAATTTCGACGTCACGGCAGTGGGCAAGGAATACAAGAAATTCAACGCGCCGTTCATGGACTACATCATCCGAACCTGCTGCGGGCTGGGAATGAGGACATTCTACGACGAGAAGATGCCGGACGGCAGCACGGTGCACTCCTTCGCCCGGAAGATCAGCGAGAATCCGAAGACCGGGACGACGGCGGTGGCGATCGCGGTGCTCTCCGTGTCCGAACCGAACGACGAGGAATCCTACGCGGACATCGCGCGGGCGCTGGCGTCGGACTACTACAACATCTACATCGTGGACCTGGACAGCGAGGAATTCATCGAATACACCTCGCAGGAGAACCGCGACGAGCTGGCGGTCGAGCGCCACGGGACGCATTTCTTTACGACGGTCCGGCGCGATACGCAGAAGCGGATCTTCGCGGACGACCGCGAAATGTTCCTGACCTGGTTCACGAAGGAGAACATCATCAAAGAGCTGGATGAGCACGGCGTGTTCAACACTACGTACCGCATTACCGATTCCGGAAATCCGGAGTACGTGACCATGAAGGCCACGCGGATGCGGCAGACGAACCGGGTCATTTTCGGCGTGAGCATCGTCGACATGGAGATCAAACAGCAGGCGATGTTCGAAAACGTGCTGAAGGAGCGCGACGGACTGGCGCGGATCATGGCGATCGCGGAGGACTACATCGGCCTGTACAGCGTGGATCCGGAGACGGGAAATTACAAGGAATACACGGCGACGGCGGACTTCGAGGCACTGGGCTACGCCCGGGAGGGCGAGGACTTCTTCGCGGACGGCGCGGAGAACGGAAAGATCGCGGTGTATCCGGAAGACCTTCCGAAGTATCTGGAGGGCCTGACAAAGGAGAAGGTGCTCAGCGGGATCGCGGAGAACGGCAATTATTCGCTGAACTACCGCCTGATGTACCAGGGCAAGCCGACGTTCGTCAGCCTGAAGTTCACGCCGTTTGAGGACGGCAAGGGCAGCCAGCTGCTGGCCGGCGTGCGCAAGTGGAGAGAACGTAAATAAACCGCATATCACCTGACAACATCTATAACTGTCCGCGGCCCGGCGGATCCGCCGGGCCGCGGAGAAGACAGGAAAGGAATGATCTGAATGAAGAAGATTCTTGCGGTTCTGCTTGTTTTTGCGCTGGTGCTCATGTCCGCCGGCACGCTTGCGGAAGGGGAAGCGTCCGCCTGGACGTGCCCCGCGTGCGGCCAGGAAGGCAACACGGGCAACTTCTGTCCGAACTGCGCGGAGCCGAGGCCCGCGGAGGAGCCTGCCGAAGAACCGGAAGGGGAGGCGGAACCTACGGAGGCGCCCGCTGCGCCCGAGCGCGAAACCGTGTTCTTCGGGCACTATCCGCAACAGGGCGAAGCGGATCCCATCGAGTGGATCGTGCTGGAGGAGCAGGACGGAAAGGCAATGCTCATCAGCAAGTACCTGCTGGACATGAAGATCTACCATCCGTACGGCAACAGGGTGACCTGGGAAAACAGCGAACTGCGGGCATGGCTGAACGAGGATTTCCTCGGCGCGGCCTTCAGCGAGGAGGAACAGGCGGCCATCGCGCTGACGGACGTGGACAACAGCGCCGCACAGGGCAATATGGACTGGTACGACAAAGACGGGAACGACACGCAGGATAAGGTTTATCTGCTCAGCTACCAGGAAGCCAACCGGTATTTCCCGAGGGAGGAAGACCGGATCTGCGCCGTGACGGACCATGCGCTCTTCCATTACGCGTATTCCGGCGACGGCGACGCCGGCTGGTGGTGGCTGCGGTCTCCCGGCAGATGGTCGTTCGATACGGGAGTCGCAGGCCATGAGGGCGGGTTCTTCTCCGTGGATTCGGACCGGGTGGCCGGCTGCATCCGCCCTGTGATCCGGGTTGATACGGAATCGGACGTCTTCCGGGCGGAACAGATTGCGCCGGCGGAGACCGCGGAGGCGCCCGCCATCACGGACGAGGATCTTGCGGGAGTCTGGTTCGGCTTTGAGATGGACTATGAGAACATGAGCGGCCCGAACAGCGATTTCCGCTTCCTGCGCTTCGACCCGGAAACGCGGCATGTGGAAATCCTTTACTGCAGGGGATACGATACGCCTGACCCGGACGGCGGCAACTACCGGGTGAACGGGGATATCCTGGAAGTTATCGAAGCCGGCGGGTACAAGGAAGAATATCCGTTCAAAATGCGGGACGGAAAACTGATGATCGACCGGTGGGGCAAGGCTGTCCTGACCCGCATCGATGAAGCCGAGTACCCGGCGGATCCGGAAGCGAACCCGTACATGGGGAACGCAAAGTATTGCTTTATCGCCTCCAGAGAGGACGGATCGATCACATTCTGCGTGAATTTCGAAGGCCAGGAGGTTACCTCATTCGAGGTTCCCGGGGAAGTGTTCGGCCGGACAGTGACGGCGATTGATCAGTCCTGCTTTGAGTACGAGGACAACCTGGAACAGATTATCCTGCCGGATTCCATCGAGGTGATCGGCAACCAGGCATTTTACGGAGACTCCATTGAAACCATCCTCCTGCCGGCGGGGCTGAAGATCATACGGCCTTACGCGTTCTCCTACTGCAGGGACCTTAAAGGGATTGTGATTCCGGAAGGAACGGAACATATCGGAGGCGAAGCGTTTGCATACTGCGACGCGATGAGCGTCGTGGTCCTTCCGGCAAGCGTTACCTATATTGAAGACGACGCATTTTTCGGCGAGTATATCGAGACCGCGGAGTTTATCGTCCCGAAGGGAAGCTACGCGGACGACTGGTGCTGGGAACACGGCCTGAAGGTCCGCGCGCTGGAAGGGGAAGCTTACGCGCAGGCGGTTGCGGAAACGGAAAGCCGGCTCGCGTCCGGAGAGGAAAGCTCGGGAACCGGCGCGGAGACAGGCGGGTATACCACCGGCCTGGAGGGGAAATGGGAGCTGGTGGGGGTCCGGAACGATCCGCTGGCGGATACCCTGGCCCAGGTGACTGCGCTCGGCGGCAGGATCACCATGACGTTCACGAGCACCACGGTGATCCTTGCCCTGGAACTGAACGGCCAGGTGCAGACCAAGGAAACGCCGTATGAATACCTGGACAACACGTTCTATTCCGAAGGCGCCGCGATGGCTGTTTCCTGGGAGGAAAACTACCTGACGCTGTCCGAGGGCGACGCGGCCATGATCCTGAGGTGGCTGGGAGAATAACACGGGTTCCGGACGGAAAAATAACGGGGTTTATTTTTCACAGTCCGACCTTTTATCCGAAGCCTGCACAGGATATAATAAGCCCGTCGATGAGGGAACAGTGTTCCGGTCACCGGCGGACAAAGGAGGAAACGAACCATGAAGAGACTGTGCAGAAGCAAGAACGACAGATGGATCGCCGGCGTGTGCGGCGGCGTTGCGGAATACCTGGGCATCAGCTCCGGCCTGGTCCGGCTGCTGACGGTACTCAGCGGCATCGGCATCATCGCCTACCTGGTGATCGCGCTGATCATGCCTGAAGAAGGAACAGAATCGGAATAATACGGCCTTGTCCCTGTATGAACGGAGGTGAACACTATGCGCCGCGTTGTAATCGGACTGATTATCCTGGCAGCTGTGGCTGCGATCGTTTACGTCCTGCTGACTACGAATGCCACGGAAGCGCTTGCCCCTGTACTGGCCAGCGGAAGCGCCATCATCGTCGTGGCGTATCTCGCGGGGCTGTACACCTACCGTCATCTCCGGAACAGGAAAGACGAGTAACCTCTCTCCCGGCCGTAATAACGGAACCGGCCGGAACCGGGGTTTGACATAGGCGGCTGCAGGTTGAATCCTGCAGCCGCCGCTTTATACCGTGCGTCCGGTAAGCACAGATAACAGGACAGGCCATGATCCAATAATTGACAAAAAGGGCCGATGTGATTACAGTACAGGTATATTCATCGGATTATCACCGTGTGAAGGGAAGGGATACGGAAATGAAGTATATGATCAAGGATCTGATGAAAGGGAAGCTGGTTCCCGCGCTGATCAGCATCGCGCTGGGAATCATCATTATTATTGCAAGGAAAAGTGCGCTGGACGTGCTGGTGAAGGTT
>JAEEGL013165750.1_pt1 | contig 10004 bp, 12 predicted proteins | sample 9134231 | NCBI WGS metagenome assembly JAEEGL01 (sample SAMN16246548, study PRJNA631951) | gut metagenome | biome: gut microbiome; feature: rumen; material: fiber-attached | host: Bos | place: Iran: Karaj | collected 2018-10 | reverse complement strand
GCAGAACATTTGGTGGAGCCGGAAGAACTAGAGCGCGCAAGACAGCGTAAAAGCGATGAGGAATTTGTGCGCGAACTACAGGCATTGCATTATGATGGAGAGCCGAAAGCTGAAGAACTGAAAGAAATGTTGCGCGAAAGCCACTCTTTCGGTGGTCGTGAGATAAGATTCAAGTATAACGATGAAGAATAGGCAATATCTCCTCGACACGAATATCCTGATTGACTTCCTCGATGGCGTCCCATCTGTGGTCGAACATATATTGAAAGTTGGAACTCTTCAGTGTTGTATCTCTGTGATCTCTCTGCATGAGCTTTATTATGGTGCTTATCTGGCCAAGGCAAGGAAGGAAGAATATTTTGAAAAAGAACTGCAAAAGATCAGAAAACTGACAGAACGTTTTACAATACTTCCCCTTGACACACATGGTGAGATATATGGTCGAATCAAGTATACACTCAGAAAGATAGGTAAGCCTGTTGATGAGTTTGATATGGTCATTGCAGCCCATGCCCTTGCAGAAGGACTGACCGTCGTAACCGACAATATCAAGCATTTTGAGAATATGCCCGATGTGAAGGTCGAGAACTGGCTTGAACATTTATAAATAACTATAAAAACAAATCGCTTTTGGTTTCACAGGGTGCAAAAGTGACAGGCTCCTCTTCACCCAGGAATGCAATACAAATAAATCGCAACATGAATCTTTTCGGATCAGAAGCCTCGTAATGTTTAACCGAGTGGCGCAGCGAGAGTCTGCGACCTCTCATAACATTACGAACATTATGGGAAAAAGTAGAAAGAGGACTCCAGTATGCACGTGGTGTTGCTGCAAGTCACAAAAGCGTGGCAAACAAATTTGCCACCGTAAGTTTCGTCGAAGTGAGCATACCCTTGTCTGTTCCACGCAATGGCACAGACTTCCTTTCAGACAATGGGAAGTAGTTTGCCAGTGGGATCTGGGTGGAGATGGCAAACAATACTTTGGCCACCATCCAAATGAAGAATGGTATGTTAAACTGATGCGCAAGTAGATTGTTATTCAGTTCTAAAAGATCAAGAGGACGGTTCTTCGTATCGGCAGACACAAAAGAGCCGTCTCTTCTGTGATAATTGCAATACCTAATTGGTTAACCCATCGTACTATTCCTCGCAAATTCATAAAACATAATCTCGATAGAGAGTGACAGATTCCATCTTATTGTTACATTTGGGACAGCAATGGTTCCATTTCTCAGCTTCGTTGCAATCACATTTGGGACATTTCTGCCAATGATCACTAAACATTGAGTACAAGTGGTTACACTGTTTGCATTTGTAGATGGACACAGTTATGGGCTCAAGCATGAAACTTCCCTCTTCAAGTCTTCTACATATTCGCCCACATCTTAGACATTTAAAATCATATCCTATGACTGTATTGATATTCATTGCTGATGGTCTTATTATTGGCAAGAAAGAGGGGACGTTTCATTTCTTTATAGGATATGAAACATGTCCCCCCAATTGACTAATTGCACAAAAACTTATATTTGCGCTTATTTTACAGTAGCTTTAACATAACTCTTCCCAGCAGGTTTCATCTGATCCTTTCCGAACAATGGGTCGTATTTGCCAACTGGCATGTCGCTAAGTACAAAGGCAGTACATTTTCGGCCTGCTACGACTTTGTCCGTTGCAGCAGTATTAATTGCAGTGGCAATAACACCGACTAAAGCGCCAAAACCACCACCGCCTCCACTTATACTGGTGTCGACATTTATTAATCCTTCTCTTTGATAAATTGTTTCGCCTGTCTTTGTAGAACGGAGAATGTATTCAACTCCTGCTGTCAATTTTCCACCTGCAGTACTGCGCTTCCATGACTTAATTATTGTAAACATAGCAGCGTCTGCTCCCAATACATTACGGAATTGTGAAAGGTCACCTTCAATAAACAGTTCTGCATCGTATGCGCTTTCAGACTGGAACATTTCCATTGTCAGCATTGGTGAGAATACATAATAACCTTTTTCACAAATAGGCGCATAAAGTGTTGTATAAAAATAGTCTTTTGCCTCTACATGTTCAGTTTGATTGATTGGTGGCATAACTACAATAGACAACGGTTGCTCTTCGTACATTTTGGGGTATTGTTCCCCTCTCGATATTTGTTGAGCACATGACATCATTAACAATGCTGTCAAACCAAATAATATAGAATTCTTCATTTTTCTAACTGTTTAATGATTCTTGAAATAAAGGTTTCTGACTCAGGATAAGCAGTGATTTCTGCTTTAAGGAGTGCTAATCCCTCATCCTTCTTGCCTGCTTTGTAAAGAAGATATCCATACTCTGCATTCACACCTGGAGGTACGACTTTGCGAGTTCCTTTCTGTTTCGCGATGACTTTCTGATATTGGACCATTGCTTTTTCCAATTTTTCATCAGTAAGTCTTTTTGTGTACTGATAAGTAGCATCCTCGGAGTCATACCAAGAATAGAGTTCTTTTTGAGTTTGGCATGCTGCCAAAGCCATCACGCAGATAGCTGCAAATAATAATTTCCTCATGGCAAATTTATAATTTTAGTTTCTTGACTTGATAATAATAGTTGCTTGCTATAGATTGTCTCTCCTTTGAATTTGACAGTGACGTGTCTATTGCCAGTTGCAACACCATATTGTGTACCTTTTCTATTGGCTACTTTGGGTTTTACAACTTTGGCATCAAACGTCTTACCATCAACATCCACTTGGACGGGCTTAGACCCATTTCCATATGTCTGACGAGGTCCAACAAATACCAGATAGGCCATATCTTCTTTTCCTGATTGCTGAGCTACAGGATAGTTAGTTTTGCAGCTAACCAAGAAACAGGTTACTGCAAGCATTGTAAATAATAGTCTCTTTTTCATATGCTACTTGATTTCTTCAATATAGTAATCGGATAATTTATTTGTATCTATGGCAGTGCCATCACCTGTAAATGAGACATAAGAAAACTCTGTTTCTGGAGTGTCGCCTGCCATCTCTATTATAGAGACAGACCCGATAGTCTTGCCAGGTAATTCAATCATTACACCTGTTTGAGGGTTCTTGACTTTCTTTCCTTTAGTCTTTACAGCAAACTTGTCACCGATCTTAATTCCTTGACTTGCACCACCAGCAATAAGTTGGGCATCATTATCAAAAGACAAGAAGAATGTACGCCAAGGTTTGTTTGTACATTTATTAATGATGTTCTCAACCAATTGTCCTATGGCTTCTGAAATTGCCTTGTCACTAAGAGTTGCATCAAAATCAGCCTTACCACCAACACCCATAGTTGTTCTTGTTGTCAATTCTGCAGACCCTTTTCCCTCATCAGAATAGATAATAAGACCAGTGGAAACATCAACAAGGCGAACAGCTACAGCAGCTTCGACAATCTGACTCTTAGTTGAAGAAAAGACGCCAGATTTTCCTACATTCTTACGGCCATATTCCGTAATAGATCCAATAATCATGTAGTCAGCACCAATAGTAGCTAATCCGTTGTCGCTCTTTTTGGCCTCTTCCAAGAGAGTGGCTAAGTCACTACGTTCTAAAAGCAAGAATTTGCCAGAGGCAGCTAACTTTGCTGAGAGAATATCCAATGCTTGCTTTCCCATGGGATCGTTCTCTTTGTCGTAGAATATGCCTTTGGCATACTGGGTTTCATTACTAAAGCGGCCAATAGCCACTTTCCTTTTAATCACTTTTCCACCCGCATCAGGATTTTCTTGAATAACGGGTTCCACTATTTCTGTTTTACGTTGGGCATATCCGAACGTACAAAAAGAAAATAGTGTCAAACACATAATTGCTTTTTTCATTTCGTCTTTAATTAAGTTAAACATGTTATATTAGGTAATTGATAATATCGTTTAAAACAATACAAAAAAAACGTGGACCCTTTACTTCGTCTACGTCTTCTGAGGTATCGCCAAACACCTATATTGCTTAAACGGGTAAATGCCCACGCCAGCGGCGTGAACTATCTACTTCAGTTCTTGCAATATCCTTGATAATTTTGGCGATTTATCAGAAGACAAGAATCAAAAGTGGACGTTCAGTCTTATGTCCTTATTTTATCTACTTATGTTACCATATGCTATTCGTTTTAGAGTTATACATCTTAGATTTCTGCTGCAAATATACAAACAAATTCCGAATGCACCAAACATTTTGCTGATTATTTCAATTATTTTTTACGAGGAGAAAGCGAAGAGAAGGCAGATTCCTTTGATTTAGAACCTGCCTCCTTCTTGAAAACGTATGCAAGATGCTATTTTGCAAGTTTTCAATCCTACACGAGCTTCCGATATTTACCCTTGTCTTCGCCTGATCTGATCTTTTGTATCAGTCCATCGTCCTGTAGTCTCTTTATACGACTATAGATACTGTTTTTGGAGCCTTGATATTCAAACACCTTGTCAATATCATCGCTGGTGAAAGGGTCTGGGAGTTGTTGGAGTGCCAACACAGAACGTTGCTGAAGATGGCTCTTTGAGGCAGTGCAGATAGTCTCCTTTTCATAATAGTCCTCACCTAAACCGAGGAAGTAATACTGCTGGAAGGCCAGATGGGCATTGGCTATCAGTAGGGCCAGCTTCTTGTCATACTTGTCTGTGGCAAAACCCGGCCCACACTTCATACGACCATCTTCGTCCTTTACCATTTGATCCCAGTGGCGGCTGACAATGAATGGTAGTGCATAATTGATCGCGTGCCAACAGGGGCGCTTCACCAGATCCTCCATAGCCTTGGAATCCTCTTCTGCAGCATCAGCCATACGTCTTGCTGTCCAGTCATGCAGGGCATCGCTGATGGGTTTACAAGGGATTTCCCCCTTAGTTGAGTTGAAGTTATATGCCCAGGCGAGGAGTTGCTGATCCCGCAGGACATCATCCTTGGTGTACTCCCTGTTCTCTCGCATCTCAAAATTCGTATCACCCATGGGCACGGCAGTTGTTCTGAAAAGCTTTCCGCTCAGGAAACTTGATTCATTGGCTTGCTTGTTCAGTGCGTCTTGTGTGCCAGTGTAAAGAACATTGAAATGTACTGGATATTCGCCAATCATTGATGAACACGACTTTAGATACACTCCATGGGGTTCGTTGTGAAACCCCTTGAGGAACAAGGTTTCTAAGTCCATGTAACCCTTTTTTGATTGTCGGATCATGTCGTCAAGCTCACTGTTAAACTGGAAGATATGCAAGTAGCATTCTTCGCCGTCAATGATCTCCTTGGCGTTAATTTCTGCCTCGCGAACGGCTGCAGAACTGGTCTCAGAGGGCATGCAACGATAGATACCCTTTGGCCTTGGAGTCTTATTCTTATCGGCACCTGATTTTTGGTCTTTCTCCTGATTCCACGCGTTAAGGGCGTCAATCTGAGCTGCGTCTATTTTCTTAATCGGCACCATTAAAATCCCATAGAGGTCAACGGCAATATGCTTACCGCTGCCAGAACGGCCAATCAACTCCAAAATGCAATTCAATCTACACTTGCGTCCAGGTTCTGCCCAGAACTTATACCAGCATCTGGTCATCAAGGTCATGCAAAAAGCCCCTCCAACGAACATCGCAGCCACATAGTGCTTGCTTTTCAGACGATGGCAGAGCAGTTTCAGCAGAGGATAATACGGAAATAGTTTCTTCAGTTCCTTGCCTATACGTTCCAACAACTGCGTGATGTCATCCCTTTGTGCAGGGTCAAGACCACTCATGGCTTTCTGATGAGCCTCCATCACAAGAGTCTTGTATTTGCGCTGGGTTACTTTTTCAATAGCCCGGCGCATGTCACGAGAGGGCTGAAGCTCATACAGGTTTTCTGACTCCCGCTTCTGTTTCAGTTTCTGAGCCGACTCAATGACACGATCCAGTTCATTCATGTTACGTTCATTTGTGACATCTTTAACCCATTGAAGCGACAATAGTATGTCCTTGACCTTTTGTGCATCATCGTCAAGTAAGATGAGCAAGTCGTTGGACAGTTTTAACATCCATGTGTGACGGCTACCCTGAGGAGCTCCATTGGGGAGCAAAGCACTGATGTAATCAAGAATGGGATGACCAAAGACCTTCATGTCAGATGAGGCCAGTACCGATTTTGCCAGTTCTGTTGCACTGTCAGATGTAGGTTTAGAGTAAGTGGGGACATCACTTGTTGTCTGTTCTGTGAAGTGATGGTCAGGATTGGTAGGGCCACAATGGCCCGTACCTTTCCTGTATTCTGCACCAAATTTCTGATCAAACTCGTTTGAATTTGAATAAGTCTTACCAATAATCATAATTTATATTCTTTTAAGCATTAAATAAACGATCTTCATCAATAAAATAGATATCCTCCTGACGGGGAGCATAAGAGATTCTGGAGGCATCGATGCAAGAGTCATCGACGATATGTTTGCCCGTGCTTCCGAGTACATTCAACAGCTTCAGCTCACGGGCCAGTTCAATTTGGTTGTCGGCAACGTTGCCAATTCCCAAACGAGCTTCACAAACCAGTCGAAGGCCATGACCCGAAGAGGTTTTATGACTCAGGCACACATGCCAGGGGAAACCTTGAACCTGAGTACGTTCATGGATTTCACGTGGGTCATAAGGCACGTGGTCTGCATCAAACATGAACAGACCAGACAGATGAATGCCCTCCAGACGACGCTTGCGTTTCATCACAGGATTGCCATCCTTATCCAACACTGGGTTGCCATCCTTGTCAGTCTCAGGTACAGGGTCAAACTCCGAGGCTGCAAAGATGAAGCAGGGTAGGGACTCCTTGAGAGAGTTGGTCCACTTCACCAGTTTCTGCTCCAAAGTCAGTTGGGTAAAACTAGTGTTCAGGCTGTTTTTCGCACAGAACCTCATAAAGGCATTGTCATTGACCCAAGGACTCAATGATAACCCCTCGCTGATGGCCTGATCCACAGCCTGACGGATCCCGATCTTCCTTGCCACTTCAGCACTGTTAACAATGCTCTTGAAAATGGAACCAGTACACGGCAAACACTCGCCGTTGTACTGATTCTCCTGATAAACAAATCTTGTACTCTCCATATAATAAACAATTTGCATTAACTACCATGGCATTTTAAGAACGTCATCCCAATGTGGCTTGACAAGAGAAATCTTTTCTACACGAACTACTTGACAGTATTTACGCGCGTTCTTTTTAATAATGTGAAAACTCAATTCCACTTGCACTTTCTCCCCCGGCTTGAAGACGAGAAGCGCATTGTCTCCATACATCAGAGCCCAGAACTCATTTTTACGCGTATACGAACCATCCTCCTGTCTAAGAAGGACATAACACCTCGACTCTTTTCTGTCCTTTACTGTTTTTCCAGGACAACTGGCGAGCCATGCCTTTGTTTGGGAGATTACCTCCGCATTCATCTTAATATACATTCTCTTATTCTTTTAAAAACGATGCAAAGGTATTCAAAAAGGAAAAATGAAGATACAAAAATAACCGATATAAAGTTTGGAAAGACTTTATATCGGTTTTAAACTATTTATGTCGGTTTTTCGTTTGTTTTTCTAGTTCTTTTTTTGTTCTTTCATCTATTTTCTTTTGGATATCCTCTCTGATAGATTTGATTATCCCATCAGGAAAATTAGATGGATTTTTCATAGCTTCTCTATAAGCTCCAGGCTTAATGCTTTCAAATTCTGTAGTTACACTCTTGAATTGCGGTTCATCTATCCAGTAGCCAATACAGGCTTTAATAATTTGTGCAGCTTCCTTTCCCTTTTTTCCAGCAAGCATTTCTGTCAATATCGTCAGAAAACAGATAGGTGTATCTCTCTTAATATAGTCTTTAAACTCCTTTGCATTAGGTCTGCCCATCTTAGTCTTATTGACCTTTATGGAATTGTCCTTTTCTTGTTTTCCACATAAATAGAGTGTTTCTGTCTCCTCGTCGTATTCTAGTTCTGGTATCTTTGCTCTATCTTTTTCAATAGCATCATTATTGTTTTGAAAAGATTCTTCTTTTGTGATGACATCGGAATGATTCTCGAAATCCTCATCGATATCATCATGGGTTGCTATCCGCTTTTGCTTTTCTGAAGATGGTGAGAGAGTCTCCATCAGCTGTTTTCTCAGTTTTTCCTGTTTCCATATTGGCCATAGTTTATTATAGACTTTCACCTTACAATAGTACAGAAATCCAGACATGGAATCAGGCGATACTGTAGGATCTGGGCCAAACCCTATACAAATCGGCACATGTGTATAGTCGTTTCTGTTGGGAAACTTTGATACTTTTCGACCATTCTCTAATGTGTGAAAACAACGCGGATCATCTTGAGAATCAAGAACATTCCATTCTGCTAGTATCAGGGCCGTGACGCTATTAATCAGTTCTTCATCATCCAAACTGAGGACTATGTCATAAATCCTTTGGATGTCAAAGTTGTCTGTCTCATCTGCCCAGTTCATGTCAACAATGATTTTAGGGCTGCTTTTTATTAACTTACAAAGTTCATCTATTTTTCTCATAGGATATATAGTACGTTCATATAATGATTTGTGAGCACAAAAGTATAAGAAATCCTCAAAACTTCCAAAGAAATTCGGGAATAATACATTTTTTTATATATTATTACGTCAAACGGTATGATTTATACGCTTCTTGTTTCATCAGGACTTTTATGTCTATATCCCCAATATTCCCGATACCAAGCTCTGTAGCGTCCAAAATTGTGCAAAATTGCATCTTGCATTTCTTTTTTAGGATGTCCAGGGATAGGAGGAATGAGATGAGAGATGATAATAATGATTATAACTTATTGATTATTAATTGATTATACTATATTATTTAATCCAGTCTAATATCTTCCTCTATCTCTCACCTTCTAAAAATTGAACGCAATTTGCAAGTTTGCAATTTTTGCTTGATTTCGCCCAGTGTGCTAAGAAATAATGAGCCGTAATCTCATGGGCAGTGAGCCGTAATCTCAACATCGACGAGCCGTAATCTCTTCAAAATAGACCAAAATTGTTAACAATATTTAGCGCAAATGATGCCTTAAAAGTTTGGTGGTTTCGAATAATTTTAGTACCTTTGTACCCAAGAAAGGCAGGAAAATCCTGACCTGGATTATGTTTCACTTAATAATCTCATACCATGAGTAAGATTCTTTACGAAGTTTATCAGAATGACATCAAAGACTCAGAGTCCGTGATGTTTGGGAAGTGGTACGCTCGCCTAAAGAGCATTGAGACGGTCAGTATAGAAAAGCTCGCTAAACACATCTCTGAACACGGCAGTGTGTTCACCGCTGATGTGGTTGAGGGGGTTATGAAGAAATTCAAAAATTGCCTTCTCGAGATGCTCCTGGAGTCGAAGAAGGTGAAGGTGACCGGACTTGGCACATTCTACCTGACCTGCGAGTGTACCAAGGGCGGTGCAGACAAGGAGTCGGAGTTCAATGTGAACCAGCACCTGAAGGCACTTCACATCCGCTTCTTGCCAGACCAGACGGAGGAGGACAACCTCTCCAGCCGCGAGTTCATCAAGAAGGCTGGCTTTGTCAACATCAAGAGCCTGCTGTCAGGCAAGACTGATGAGGAAGGCAGTGATGATGAGGAGAACAGCGAGCAGGGTGGCGAGCAGAACCAAGGTGGTTCTTCGCAGAATGAAGCGAACAATGGGTCGAGCTCTCAGAACAACAGCGAGCAGTCTGCAACACTGGCTGCACCCACCATCAGCGGAACGACTCCGTTTGCTGAGACTACCTCTGTGAGCATGAGTGGTCCTGACGGTGCAGAGATCCACTACACCACCGACGGCAGTGTACCTACAGCTGAGAGCACGCTCTACAGTGAGGCGTTCACCCTGAGTGACACTACCACCGTGAAGGCTATAGCCATCAAGAACGGTGAGTCGAGTGAGGTTACAAGCAGGCTGTTCACCAAGTCCAGCGGTGATGACGAAATGGACCAAAACTAAGGCTACGCCAATTGATAATTCTTGCGTCCCTTCGGTAGCAAGCGG
>JAEEGL012761757.1_pt1 | contig 10004 bp, 11 predicted proteins | sample 9134231 | NCBI WGS metagenome assembly JAEEGL01 (sample SAMN16246548, study PRJNA631951) | gut metagenome | biome: gut microbiome; feature: rumen; material: fiber-attached | host: Bos | place: Iran: Karaj | collected 2018-10 | reverse complement strand
GGCTCCGAATGGGGAACTAAACGTTACATGAACATGGAGCACCTGCGCGAGATTGATCTCGAGCAAGATGATACACTGGTCGGATAATCGCCGGTAACTGAGCGGTCAAAAATGAATTTGCGAAAAACTATTGACACTATCTCTGTGATCATGTCTTTCGCCTCCCTCACTGATTTATATTATTAGTATAACTGGTTGTGATACGATATGAGGGAGATAAACTGGACTCATATATTAAAACAATCCAGTCAGTTATATCTAATCATCTTTTGTCCACTTGCCCCAAATAAAAAAGAGAGGTCGTGTTTGACCTCTCTTTACCTCATTCCTATAATGTTTATACTTGTTATCCTAAACAGTAAATATATTCCTCAAGCCCTCTTCCATTACATCAATCCCCCTTTTTCCATCAAGACTCTTAAGGCTTTTCCACCATGTATATGGATACCCGGGATGTGATGTATATATTACTCTTGAATCCTTACTATATTTACCATTCGCTTCTTTATATGCATTACCTGCAGAAACAGTTGTGAAAACTATAGCTTTAGGCTCTATTATCTCAATAACAGCATCTACCGTGTTTATAGATTTTTCTACAGCCTTATTCCACATTTTTAATGCTAAAGATGTATCTCCCGCCATTTCAGCTGCTAATTCAAGAGAATCCCAAAACTTCATCCCCTCATATATAGACGGCATCTGAAAGAAATTCATAAAAGCGACATATTCATATAATGACTTATCCTCGTGACTGATGTTTGATATTTCTTTTTTCAAGACTACTCTGCTGAAGGATTTAATAAAGTTGGTAAAGATCGTATAAGCCCCATACTTTCCCTGCATGTAGTTCGACATAACCATTCTGGTATCAGCCCATCCAGGATAGTCGTTTATAACATCTTCACAGGAGCTTTCCCACCATTTTTCAAAATACGAAATGCTGTATTTCTCATTATCCGGAGTCTGACCTATATAATGACTTTCTCCGATATGAAGAACCTTATACTGATCATACATATCTCCAACAAACGGCAGAAAAGTTTGATGAAGCCTTAACTGTTCATCCATATTAAATCTTGCATCATATTTCGTATTCATCGGTATCCTCCCTTGTATTCTTATGTTTATTATTGATATTTCAGTGTCATGTTCTTAACATCCTCCCGCAGCTGTTTTCTAAGCGACTTCGGGCTTAACACTTCCACATACGGCCCATACTGCAATGCCCAATACCGCAGTGCGGAATGATTGCATTTTATACAAGCAATGATCGTGCCGTCAGCTTTCTTTATCACCCTGAAATCATTACCAAACCAGTCAACCAGCTCCGACATCATATCCGGCGTTGTTTTTATTTCGGCGCTCACACTTTCGCCGCTGAACATATATACATGCTCCGCCATATGCTTCGGCAGGTTTAAGCCCTTCTCCAGCTCCGGCACCTTGCTCATGGGCTTGATCTTTTCATCAAGGATACGGACATCCGTCATCTTATCTACCCGGAAATGGGCTACATTATCGTATTTATCGTAGTTGCCGATAAGATAGAACCTGCCGTTATTCGCCACGATCTGGTAAGGATTGACCTTATACGGCTCCTCACGCTTCGGATGGAGCTTAAAGTCTGTGCCGACCTGGTTGTATACAAATTCTATTTTCTTTTTCCCGGCAATGGCGTCATTTATGGCGTCCAGCGAGTACATCGCCTGCCTGTTCATTGTCCTGTTAAGTTCCGGGAGATTGCTGACATGGGATACCTTGGCATTGAAGTAATTGCTTGCCAGCTTTCTTATCTTAGCGATCAATCCTTTCGCCTGTCTCGTAGAAATGGACTTCGAGAAAAGAACGCTGTCGATCAGGATACGGAGCTCCGAATCATCAAACTCTCTGGAAAGCAGGCGGTATCCTTTATCCATACCAATGTCGTAACCCATCTCTTTTAAAGACATCACATTGTTCTTAACAGAGCGCCGGTCGCATTCCATGCCGTAGTTCATATCCAGAAGCCGTATGATCTCCTGCTGTGTCAGGGAATGCTCTTCATCGGTATAAACACGCAGTATCTCCAGGATGAGCATGTTTAACATTTTTTTATTGCCGGTAGCGTACATAAGCGGCCTCCTTAAGCTGCGATTCCTATATCCGCCTTGATCTTCTGGATATCCCTGTATGTTAAAGTCTTTTTGTCCATCAGGTCATTTGTCATCTTTTCAAGAAAAGTCCGGTTCTCCGTTAATATCTTCTTCGTCCGCGCATAGTACCGGTCCATTTCGACAGCCATCATCCGATCCTTTTTCTCGAGCAGATAGCCGGAAGAATTTTCTCTTACGAAAGTATCAAACCCATAAGCACAATGATCGTCAACAAAATCTGACACTATATTATAAGCCTCTGAAAGATCCGCAGTACAACCTGTATCCGTTTCACCATATACAAGCTCTGTAGCCGCCTTTCCACCCAGTCCTCTCATGACGGCATATTCCTGCAATTCCTTTGAATAATCGTAGGCATCGGAAAGCTTATACTTTGTTATCCCTCCGGCAGGGCCATCATATTTACAGATGGATACCAGGCTGACCGATCCGGGTTCCAGTATCTCTGCTACAACAGCATGTCCGGCTTCATGCAGGGCCATCTTTCGGGTCAACACAGTATCCGAAATATCGATACACTCCGGAGCATCGAATATCATGCGCATACAGGCTTTGATCAGATCCTTCTGCGTGATCTTATCCCTGCCGTCAAAACCGGCATATATTCCTGCTTCATTAACAACACTTTCTAATTCTGCGCATGTATGCTGTTCCAGGAGTCTGGCTGTCTCTTCCAGATCAATGTCGCCCACAGTGCTTTTGCTTTTCAGGTAAAATTCGATTATTTTCTCTGCATCCTTCCCTTTGGGAATGCCCATCTCAATAAGCTTATCAAACCTTCCCACTCTTAACAGAGAATCCGGCAAGTCAAATCTATGATTTACGGTTGCTATCGTAAAAACATTGCAGCCTTTACAGTTATCGATGCACGACTGTACGGACACATATTCCTCCGCATCACGATGTAATCTGTCTTCATTCGCATATTTATCCATATCATCCAGAAATACGATCGCCGGTGCTTCAGCCTTTGCCTTTTCAAATACTTCCTTGATCTCTTTTACAAAATCGCCATCCGGCTTCTCTTTTCTGAGCGTAAATACCTTATGCCCCGACTCGGCTATAAAGCACTTCGCCATCATAGTTTTTCCGACTCCGGGTCTTCCGTATAAAAGGATCCCGCTCGGCATTGTTACACCAAGTTTTTCGTATTTCCGCGGGTTCTTCAAAACATCGCAGAACCTCTTCAGTTCCAGTTTTGCATCCCCGTAGCCAATGATCTTATCAAACTCACTCATATCGTCACCTCCGTTTTTGGGTTTGATTTCCTTCACCGGCTATACTTTAGCATATCACAGGTACATTTTTTTGTACATTGGATAAGATGTAGATGGATAAAAAAATAACACCACAGATCTCATCCATGTGAAATCTGTGGTGTTTTGCATTATGATCAGAATTCCAGCATCTCTACAGACGCCATTCTTTCATCGGCCAGATCCCAGAGGACATCAACAGTTAATATTCCATATGTGAAAACATAACGGGCCTGTCTGGCATCTCCTTCCTCATCATACTCATGGTAGACTTCCATTCTTTCACTGTCCGGTTTTCCGAATCCGTATCGTTCCTTCAGTTCTGTCAGTACCTTTTCCTTATCCTTTTCCGCTTTTGCCATGCCCTCTTCCTCACTGTAGCTTCCGAGGCCTGCCCAGTGCTCTCTGCCGCCGACCGCTACCACACGGAGTTTCAGGTCATGCATACCATAGCATACCACATATTCGCTGCTGTACGATGTTCCTCCGGCCTGCTCCCAGTATACGTAATAAGCATCATGTATGTCCCCGGCATCCGGATCGCAGGCAGAAGGCTGAAACGCTTCCACTCTCGCATGCCATTCGTCTCCCAGCTCGATACCAAAGAAATCCTTCAGTTCCCGATATCCGCAGTCGATCAGTTCGTCCTGCGTGGCATTTTCCACATCCGCATAAAGATTGCTGAGATCTAAGTCGTCCTCTTCCTCTTCTGCCGGATACTCCTCCGCTTCCTTCTCCATCACATAATTGTATTTTTCCGTATGATCGATAAACTGCAGCAGCTGTTCGTCCGTCATCTCGGATTTCGGAAGATGAAGCAGCCCATCCTCCTCCACATAGCAGACCGACTGTCCGTCCCAGTCCGCCAGAGTCTTTACATGCTGTACTTCCTGCTCCGGAAATACATTTTCTCCGTAATACTCCCGCTCCAGCGCGGCAAGCCGTAAAACTTCATCATTGGTCAGTTTTCTGCTCCAGGAACCGTCTATGGTGACCGACGTATCATTTTCAAGCTCTGTAACATACTCCCGGCGTTCCTCTTCCGGCATGCTCTCCATACGTGCTGCCACACTGTCATAGGCTGCCTTGGCACCCACCCCGGATCCGATCAGAATTGCCGTGACCGCAATTGCAGTCAGTACTCTGTTTTGTTTCCTTCTCATAAAAACCTCCTTCATACGCATTCCCTTTATCCTTCGGGATACGTTCTGCTTATTTATCTGTTCCTTTTTTCCCGGGTTACTGCTTTCAGCAAAGCCTTCGCGAACGGCCTTCACTCAATATTCGTCTCAGCCCTCCGTTTCGTGACATCCGCCAGAGATTTTTCTGAAAAAATGTCCAAAAAAGGACCTCTGTTACGAGATCCTCATAAACAGAAAAAAGAGGCCGGAACTGACCTCTCTTTCACTGCTTCCTGATCAGGCTTTTTTCCAACCAAAGAACTTCTCTCTTTTATCCTGTCTTCTCAAACCTCTTTATCTTTTTCCCGTCCCGCTCTATGGTTTCATTCCACATATCCGCCGAACGCACCCAGATGCCGCCATCACCATAAAGCGCCTTATATACCACCATGGGCTCTGTGGTCTCACTGTGTCTGGCTATGGCGATCACTTCATATTCATTCCCCTTGAAGTGGCGGTATCGGCCGCAGGGAATGGCTTTTATGGCTTCTTCGTAAGTCATACATGCTCCTTAATAATTTTCTGCGATAATAAACTTTACACTCCGGCGGGTTTTATACTCATTTCCTTTACCGCCACGATAATAAAAGGCAGATACATAAATAACAGATTTAATCTCTGCCACAAGCCCTCATGATTGATAACAGTGACTGAAAACTCCGGCTTATCCGACATGACAAACAATACAAAGAAAAGCAGCGCTATGATGAAACTTACGATGCTCATAACTCCTATCAAGCGTTCATCATTTTTAAACGAAAGGATTCCCAATAAGAGCGGCGCAAAGAGGAACAGCATGAAGCCTGTGACCGAAGCGGCGCCATGGATCTTTGACGCCATCGTTACAGCATCTTTTGATTCATTCACGCTGAAAAAGCAGGTAAATATGCATGCTCCAACTGCAAATACAACAACAAATACGATCACTGCATAACTAAGACCGGCAGAGACCGAATGATATGCTTTGTATATCGCAGGAACAGAAAGCAAAAGCAAAACACCTTCAATAAGCATCCATATGTTAAACGGCAGCCTCACCGGACTCGCCGGATTTCCCAGCGCACTGATCGACATTTTCGTCCAGTCATAGCTTTTGTAAAACAAAGGCAGTATCATTGAGACGATGATATCTCCGGCCATAGCCACGATCATAAACAGCCATCCGTATCTGCAGAGCTTATCCATATTCTTTCTCCATCCTTCTATCCACCGGTCTTAATTCTGTATTTATTTGGGCATATCCTCATCCCCCCAGCGCATCGAGCATTTCCTGCGGATTATCGGCGGCTTTACCGTCAATATAATCCTGATACATTTCAGCCAAGCCTGCAGCACATCCGTCACAGCTTCCGTTTACATTGCCGATCGATTCAGCAACTATGCGCTCCCGCTCTTCTCTGCTTGTGTCTTTGATCAGTATACTCATTTTTTATCCTCCATCCTTTCCTTCAGAAAAGCGATGAAATCAGCTGCCGGAAGCGGTTTCGAGAAGTAGTATCCCTGTATGTAATCGCAATGCATATCTTTGAGCATGGCCACATCGTTTTCGCTTTCCGCACCCTCGGCTACCAGTTCCTTGCCTATGCTTTTCATCATGCGTACCGTATGATCCAGAATGATCATTCCGTTTCCGGTCACAGCTTCGTCAAGCATACTCTTGTCTATCTTCACGATCCTGAGCGGGATATTGTTGACTCGCTGTATATTGGAATAACCGATCCCGTAATCATCCAGGGAGAAACTGTATCCCATTTCTATAAGCTTGGCAACATTCTCCACCATGATCTCATTGATGTTCTCAAATGTGGTTTCCGTGATCTCAAGGTTGACCCTGGAAGGATCGACCTTGTACTTCTGCTGAAGTGTCCGGATCTTATCCGGGAGGCTCCTTTCCATACACTGGGCAACGGAAAGGTTGATCTCGACATAGGAAAGCCCCGTTTCATCCCTGTCATGCTGCAAAAGGAATTTAAATACATGATCAAGCACGATATCACCGAAGGGGATGATGAAGCCCTGGGCCTCGGCTGCAGGTATGAAAATGGCCGGAGAGATCAAGCCGTACTCCGGATCAATGATGCGTGCAAGTGCCTCTGCGGAATGAAAGCTTCCCGAATTAACATCATAGATCGGCTGATAATACATCTCGATATGATCCTGTTTTATGGCCCGTTCCAGGATCTCCTCGATATGGGCTTCCACTGCAAAGTTTTTGGAGCTCACGATCTCCCCGGCGGAATAAGAAGTCTTTTTGCGATCGCCGATCTTGTGGAACTTGTGCCCCAGGCTGATGATATCATGAACATTATCCAGATCCTCCGGACAATGGATGAGGCAGGTCAGGGCTTCCAGTCTGACACCCATGTCTTCATAAACCCTGAGTTCATCTCCCCCCTGCGATATCAGAAGGTCACCGATCCCGGAAGCCACAGTCTCGTTTGCGTCTGCGATCAGGTAGATCGAACCCGGACGCTCCAGGTACAGCTCGATGCTGTTCGGACGATTCCAGCGGAAGGACCGTATCTTGTTTGCAATAGCCGAAAGATACGCATTATACTTATGATCACCCATATAGTTCCGTATCTCACGTGCGTTCTGGATACGGATCGCGAGGATCTGCACCCGTTCTCCGGAGAGGATGATATTCTTAAGATCCGTCTGATAGGATGTCCAGCTTTGAATCCCTATCTCATTGTCCATGCGCTCTTCCGGACGGATGATGGAGATCATGATCAGGATCTCACTTACGGCAGTAAAGAACATCTCCAGCAGAAGATCGGGATAAAAGAACTGGATCAGAACTGCTGCATGCGCCATTACATACAGGCTGAGCAGCGCGCACCACTTTTCGATCACCAGGTATCGTTTGCAGTAGATACAATAACTGAATCCCGCAAGTCCGTAGACAAGCGCGCCGCAGTAAAAAGCGAGGATCAGGGGTCCACGGGTATAGCCTTCCTGTGCCGAAACGGAAAAAACAGTGTTGGTGAAAGGGTTTTGAAGCAGCAGCAGGACAAGGCAGATATAGGGAAGAGCGAAAAGGAGCTTTACCCATTTCTTCCGCATCAGAAATGTTGTCCGGGTAAGGCTGAACAGATATAAAAGCAGAATGGGCATGTTGATATTTCTGAGGAAAAAGTACAGATACGTCGATACATTACAAATAATCTCCCCGGCCGGGCTGAGAGGGACGGCATTGTCGGTCACCTCCATACCCAGGTCCGCGAGTGTGCAGAAAAAAGAAATGAAGACTACCCAAAGAAATAAACGATTGGCACTTCCTTTGAACATCCTGCGATGGATGCACACAAGAAGTATGATCAAAAACAGCGGTATTGCGCATATATCAAAATATATGATCCCCATAAGAACCTCTTTTCAAGTCACGATCCTGATGCATCCGGACAGCTTCCGGCTCTGTACAAATTCATTTTTTCTCTTTCGGGCAGCTCACACACTGCGGGATAAGCTCCACCACCAGGGACTCCGGGTCACCAAGCATATGCCGGCTTTCTTCCTCAAGTGCTTCGAACCTGTCCGCTTCTTCCATTGCCGTTTTTTTCTTTGCGGCCAGATTGCGTTTGGGCTTGCTGCTTCGAAGGAGCGATGCCACCATCACCCTCTTATCCCGAAGATCGGCTTCCTTGAAATAGTTTTCCAATACCGTCTTTACAAAGTTGCCCTGGCCGTTATCGCTTCCCGCCGCTTTAGCTGAATTTAACATACGGGAGATAGCGGACGGTCTTTATAAGACCGATGTTTAAGAACGTTGTCCAGCGCTTCTATCGTATCTGTCTTGAACTGCTCAGAAGACTGCTTTATTTTTTTTGCTTCATCATTTGATTCTTTCATTTCCGGTTTTCCTTCCTGATCTGTTCCGTCTTATCTTTCCTTCGCCGTATACTCCTGTCTTAGGGTTTGCTTCATATTAAATGTATTCTACCACGTAGCCCCGCGATTTACAAATAATCCGAACAGTTCAAAAACCACGGCTCTGCAGCGTTCACTCTGGGCCCCACCTAAAAAAGGGCCGCGTCATCACGGCCCTTTTTGATATTGAACTCTTATCATGGATTTTGGAAAAACTTAAACTAAAACGTCCTCTTTCTTTCTGTTCCTGTACATTTCCTCAAATAAAGCATCTTGAAAATCGGCATCATATGTCGAACGTTTCAGGTCTTCCCATCGTTCCTGCCCGATCAGCCAGCTGATCAGATCATTCATTTCCTTACGTTTCTGCTCTGATCCTTTCTCTATTCCTTTCTCCATTCCTTTTTCCATAAAGATCTCTGCAAAGCCTTCCATTGTTTTTACCTCCTCCGCGACCTGCGGTCTGCTTTCTATATCTACGTACTTTTTTACTGCTTCCGTCTTTCCTGCATTTACACTTTCGATATACTCAAATACACTGTTTTCGGGAGCTTCACTGCCCAGGCGGACAAACACAACACTCATCAGATCATAGTTTTCTGCTACATCCGGGGTCTCCCCGATCAGATCCCGCTTCTTTAACTCGATGAGACTCACACTGTTCTGCAGCTCTTTCGGTACATCCCGCACCATCACCCAGATACTGTAGCACTTCTCCAATGCGCCATAATCCGCCACATGTGTGGTGTAGGAAAGCTGTGAGCATAATTCCCTTGCCACATAATACACCGCTCTCTTTTCCGGCGGATACGGCTTCTTCGCGCCCTTATCCGCAACATAGTAGCGGTTCTGGATCTCCAGGTCGATATGAAGCATGACCAGAAGCTCTTCACCGGAAAGCTTCGGATTTTTACTTTTTACATGTACATCAAAGCGTGCCAGTTTCTCGGTCCTGCTGTAAAACTCGGTACCGCGGTCCTCTGCAAGCAGGCTGCCGTTATCCGACACCGTATCTCCTCTGCAGATATCCGCATCGATCATACTGATGATCTCTTCAACCGTATGATCCTCATACTCCGGGATCACCGCCTTGAGTAATGGTGCCAGCAGTTCCTTATTCAGCCAGAGCTTATGCACCGCTTCATCTACAGCCGCTTCATCGACATTGACCGCCAGTTACAGTTCTGTTCTTTCGTCCATATACATCCCTCCTTTCAGAGCTGCGGCAGGAGATATAATGGACCCTTTCTTCTTTATCTCCCGCCTGTCAATTTGATGGAAATAAAGCACGGGAGATTTTGATTCACAGAACTTAAAGATAGTTTGAATGTCAGATCTTTCCTTGCTTTGGGATGAGTATAGCATATGCATGATAAAGCTGCAAGGAGATGGCGTAAAGGGATGGCGTAAAGGTATCGACAGTTGATGAAAATGAGATTGGCCCCATGGCCGGATGTTTCTGACCAGATCTGCCTTTCATCTTACATCCTGTTGCCCTTAACGTCAAATATTGTCGATCTGTTCACGTATCGCCAGTATTT
>JAEEGL011545229.1_pt1 | contig 10004 bp, 15 predicted proteins | sample 9134231 | NCBI WGS metagenome assembly JAEEGL01 (sample SAMN16246548, study PRJNA631951) | gut metagenome | biome: gut microbiome; feature: rumen; material: fiber-attached | host: Bos | place: Iran: Karaj | collected 2018-10 | reverse complement strand
GCCTTTTAATGGAGCCGGAATATAAAACCATGATAAAGCAGATTGCGGCAGAGGCTGCAGGGATCCAGGCAGAAGAGGCCCCGATAATTGAGGCTAAATTAAATGAGTTGATTGCGCTCATGGATGCATACACGGACAGGATAACAGAACTCGAGACAGTTGCGAGCCGTGCAAGCCGTGCATATAGCCCCTATTCTGCAGTTAGGCCCAATTATACCGGCGGCATCAGTGAGTATAAAACAAACCCGCTCGAATGGTTTGAGAGGTTTGTATTTATGTATTACGCATATGCAGATACGGCCCGCAGGAGTAAGAGCGGGGGGCAGTGGTGCAAATAAAGGAGGGGATAACATGACAGAAGAGGCAAAGCAGGCCCGCGCCGCATATCTGAAAGAATACAGGAGAAAGAACGCGCAGCGCATAAATGCCTATCAAAGAGAATACAGAAAGAATAACCCCGATAAGGCCCGCAGTTGGCAGGCTAATTATTGGCAGAAGAAAGCAGAGCAGGAGGGGGCAGCAGTATGAGAGCACTGGAGGAGGTTTTAAAGACAGTGCGGCAGGAGCTGCATGCAGAGGATCCGGCAAAGCATCAAAGAGCAGTTAACAGAGCCCTGCAGGAGTATGCAAAAGACATTGAGGCAGAGCGCAAGATAAACGAGCGCAAAAAGTATTTGAAGAAATGAGGCAATGACATGACCGCAGAAGAATACAAGCCGATAATAAAGGCGCAAATGAACTATAGTCCCGAAATGATGCAGAGCTTTGAAACCTGCATCACTATCTGCGCCGAAATACTCGAAGAGCGCGACAGAGTAACCGCGCAGTATATTGCAGAGGGCGCAAAGCCTACAATAGACTTTCAGACAGAAAAGAAAACGAGCAACCCGAAAATAAACCCCCTGTTAAAGACAATGCAGGAGCTCAATGCGCAGGCCCTTTTATACTTGCGCGATTTGGGCATATCACCGGCAGGCCGGAGAAAGCTGCAGGGGCAGGCATTGCCCGAGAAACCCCGCAAAACAGAAAGCGACATCATGCAGGAGATTAGAGCAAAATGCGGGGTAAAGAATACCGCCAAAGAGTAACCAAAAGAAAAAGGCGGTAGGAGAAACCCGCCGCCTCATTCAGGACATTGAAAACCTTTAAGAACGCATAATTATTATAACGCATAAAGTTTTATTTGTGTTAATTGTTTGGCTTGTTTTTGATGTTTTAGAGGTGCTTAAAATGACGGATGCAGCATACAATGCAAAATTATGGTTAGAGCAATGTGTAACCCTTTATGATGATGCAGAGAAAACTCAAAGAAAGATAGAACTCATTGAGAGCAAGTTGAATAGTGCAGTTAGCAATTACGAGCACGGCACCCGCCTGGATCCTGTCAAGGCGCAGGCAAGGCGCGAGGATATGTTAATTGACTATTCAGAAAAGCAAGCAGAATACGAGCGCAAGTATGCAAAGTTTGTACGGCAGGAATTTATTACCATGAATTTACTTGACCGAATGAAAAACAAGAAAAAGGCCTGCATACTTTACCGCCGATTTATAAGCCGTGAAACTATCGAGCAAATAGCAAAAGATGATTTTTTTGGATATAAGAAAACCCGATTATATGACCTTTATCATGCAGCTCTCGAGGACTTTGCCCCTCTGTTAAAGACAGAAGAGCCGCAGGCAATACAGGAGGCAGAAGAGCATATAAATCAGGCCCGCACAAAGTTGTATCAGAATAGGCAGATTACTGCATAACTGATAAATACATAACAGGAGGTGCAAAAGTATGTTATATAAACCTATTGCCCGCCGTTAATTTTTTGTGCTCAATGTGATTTTGTGCCATTTCTCCATTATATGTTTTGCGATAGGCCCCCGGTGTATATCCGGGGGTTTATTGTTTGTGGATCCGGCATCATTTATAGAGCCTAATCACATTATAACAGTATTGCACATGTTGCACATGAGGTTTTAATAGTTTGATAGGTTGACAGAGTTAGAAAGATGCATATAATAGCAATTAGAGAACTAATAGAACACCGCAGAGGGCTCATAACAAGCAGAGCCGCAGAACTGTCCAATAAAATGGACTAATTGCAGGAGGTGTATATCATGCCTAAATATCTGATTATGCCCGAGGGCGCGCAATGGTTTACAAGTGAGAGGCCTGTAAAAGCGCTGCAGGATGTTTACAACATGGAGGGGCACTGGTTTGCTCCCAATACCCGCATTGCTATCCGTAACGAGGACACAAAAGAAATAAAGATATTTACGAGGCAGCAGGATGCAGCCGGCAACCTACTGCAGGTCATTGAGCATTAACAGGAGGGCATCAAAATGAGCTTTGAAGATTATGTAAGAGCAACCCCCGAAGAGCGCCGGCATATAGTCGCAGAACAACAAAAGAGAATTGAGCGCGAAAAGCAGGCAGAGCAGCCGATACTATCGGAGGCTAAACCATGCAACGAGGCAGCCCCCGCTCTGGATCCGTGCCCGCTCGTATATTTCTTTGATTGCCCGGATGCAATTATTGGAGAGCGCTATCTAACCGCCCGAGAAATTACCGACATTATAAAGGGCGCGGCAGCTCCTGTTATGCATGAGAGTGAAATCATAAGAGCGGCGGCCAATTATGAGGCCGATTTATACCGCGCAGAGAAAGACAGGGCAGGAGAACCGACAAAAGAAACTTGTATTTATAGTGCAGAGGCATAAGAAAAAGCAGCATCAATTTACAGGAGGTAACAAAATGACTTTAAAAGAGTATGCAAAACTGCAAGAGACGTACAACCAATTAACCCCCGAGAACAAACGCAAGGTTAAAATTAAATGTTTGCAGCTCCTAAACGCGCAGGAGGGCCGAGAGGTTGAACAGAAGAAATATTATTATTTCTTTGATTGCCTTGATGCTGGTTTATCCGAGAAATATTTAACCGCCCGGGAAATAGCGCAAATAATAGGCGAACAGGGGCCAATAACCGAAAAGCACATAAAAACAATTGCCGCCTATTACGAGGCCACATTATACCGATATGAATTTAATGAAGAAAACAACCCTATTAACGAGGTTTGTTTATATAATCCGTTTGACATGTAATAGGAGGCCTAAACATGACTATTAACGAATTAACCCGCGAGCAGTTAATGCAGGTTAAACAGAACTATTACACCCAAAAGCAGGCAGAGGCGGGGCAGGGTGTAAGTTATGGAGAACTCGCAACCATTAACGAGCTCGTAACGGATGCAGAGATATATGCGGCTTATGAGGGTGTTACATTTACCCCGGATGATTTTACATAACAGGAGGGCAATGCATGAACCCCGAGGAAATCAAAAAGGCCCTTGAAGAGCTCGAGAAAGATGTATTTATAACTCTGTATGAATTGAGCCGGGATCCTAATGTAAAAGAGCAATTTGCAGAGGCTTTAAAACTGTTTGCCGGCAAGCTCGACAAATGCGCAGATAACCCCGAGTTATTGCAAAGGTTTGTAACATATTACAACGGCGGCAGGAGGTAATAATACTATTTGAGAGATTACGCAAGATGCACATAAAGTTACATTAGCTTATAATGTTTGAAAGGACTTGAAAACACATGAAGAAAGCACAAATTATTACCATTGCCGAGGTGAAAGGCGGCACCGGCAAAACTACCACGGCGGCAGCTATTGCGCAGGCAGGAGCAGCAGAGGGCAAAAAGGTGTTAATCATTGACCTGGATGCGCAGGCCAATATAACAACAATGTTTAATGCCTCTGTTAGAAAGCCCGGTGTATTTGATTTGTTAATGCGAGATGCAGATATAAAGGACTGCATACAGAGCACAACCCAAAATATAGACATCATAGCAGGCGCCCCAAATTTGTTTACTGTTAAATTTGCTCGAGGCGGCATTACTATGCTCGAGGATGCAATACAACCGATAGTAACAAAATATGACTTGATTGTTATTGATACACCCCCGGCCCTGCATGATTTAACTCTCAATGCTATGCAGGCATCAAACGGCCTTTTAATACCTTGCAGCAATGATATATCAAGTGCAGACGGCATGTTAATGCTAATAGACTATGCTGCAGGTGTAAGGAATACCAACAAGAAATTAAAGGTATTAGGCTGCATCATTACCCAATACGATAAAAGGCCCAATATCTGCCGCAGAATAAGGCAGTTAATTGAGGATGCTGCAACCGCAAAGAAATGCCCCTATTTGGGCGAGATCCGGCGCGGCATAGCAGTGCAGGAGGCACATGCATATAACAAGAACCTTTTTTTGTATGCGCCGCATAGTAAGCCGGCAGAAGATTACAAAGAGCTTTATAACAAGATAATCAAATAACAGGAGGCAGAGCAATGAGCAAAAAAGATTTAAAGATTGAGGCAGAGGGCAGATTATTGAACAACCTTGAAACACTGCAGGGCGGCGGCAAATATCCAACGGCAACCCCCGAAGAGGCAGCAGCAAGGGCGGCAGCTCTCAAAACGCAGGGCAAGAAAGGCGCGAAATGTGACCGCTATAATATGGCCTTTACTCCTGTTAATTATGATTACATCAATATCGTTTCAAGGGTTAAGGGTATAAGCAAAACGAAATTTGTTAATCAAATCATTGACGAATACCGCGAGAACAACCCCGAGATATACAAGAAAGCAAAGAAACTTATCGAAGAAAGTTAACCCCGGACAGGATCCAGGAGGGCAAGCACATGACCGAAAAACCGACACCCCGCAAGATTGTTATTGATACAAGCAAAAGAAAGCCCGGTGTAAAAACCATTGGAGAGCTCAAAGCAATGACAGATGCAGAGCGGGCAGATTATGCCGAAAACATAGAGGACTATGCGAGCATATTAAATACTGCAATTGAGGCGGTAAAAGCTGCAGTTGAAAGCCCCGAAATGCAGGAGCTTATAAAAGATGCAGAAGAGCGCCGCGCAGTATTAACCCCCTATATTGAGAAAATACTGCAGGATCCGGGTAAAAGAGAAAAATATCAAGGGTTAACCCCGGATATTGTTCTGGATAACATGGACTTGATAGGGCGCATTGTTAACCCTGAAGAGGCAACCGCCGAAATTATCAAGAGGGCAGAGAAAAGAAAAAGAGCTGCAGAGGCTAATGCAAAGCAGCGCGAGAACTTGCAAAAGGTAACCCCCGGTGAAAAGGTAACATACACCCCCGGCGATACCCTTAAAACCACTTCAACAAAACTGTCAAATGAATTCTTTAGTTATGCACCGCCTATTACAGAGATTGAGGGGCAGTTAACTCTTAATACTGTTTATACGAGTAAGAGCGGGCAGAATGTAGCAGTATATTCATATTACAATTTCAACGAGAAAGAGTTGAAAGCAAACGGCATTACATCAAGGCAGTTTACTGATTTTGATTACTTTGTCGCAATGGTATGCAACAACCTTTTTGCAGAGGGTAACAAACAAGTATCATTAACAAAACTTTGGCATGAAATGGGCAACCCGAAAAGCCCAAACCCGCGCCAATTGGATGAGCTGCGCAAATCGTTAATCAAGGGCATGACCACAATAATAAACATCAGTAACAGGGATGTATTGGAGGCCTGGAATATAGACACCGACAGTTACACCGATATTAAAAGCCCTGTTATGCCGGTTATGTTAAAGACAGAGCACAACAAGGCAAACGGCCACATAATGAGCGAAACAGTTTATATTTATGCTCTTTCTCCGTTTATGCTTGTTGCGGATCCATTGAACCAAATCACCACATGGAAAAAGGACATATTAAAACTTTACACCGGCAGCCGTACCGCCCGCTATTGGAGCATCATGCGCTATCTGATGCGAGAGATTGCATGGATGCGAAACGACAAAACCCGCAAGCCTGTAATACTGTTTAATAGCTTGTTTAATGAGGTAGGAGCCAAAAGGACAGAGGACAGAAATGCATCATTGAAACTTATTGAGAAACTTTTGAAGGATGTATTTAAACCCTGCAAATACATATCAGATTACAATATCGACCATGACCGGCAGCGCATTACATTAAAGATTACCCCCGCTTTACCCGAAAATACAAAAAGTAAAAAATAATTTAATAGCGACTTTTTTGTATTTCAATAGCGACTTTTTTGTATTTCAATAGCGACATTTTTGTAGGGCAATAGCGACATTTTTGTAGTTACGAATTCGTGGGAGCCTTGAAAATATTGAGTTTGCAGGCTCGAAAATTCCTATAAGTATATATAGGCACTATATGTACTTATATGGCGCCGCTGCCCCTCCATTGCATTGCGGGGCACGGCTTGTTATAAGAGAAAGCAGGAGAAATAAAAAAGGCTGCATTTGAACCGACAAAAACAAATGCAGCCGATTTACAAAAGTATTTCGGTGTCCTTTTGTATTTCTCCAATAGTATCACATTGGAGGTAAAAAGAAATGAAAATTGATGAGAGCGGCAATTATGTTGATGAGGGCATTGATGAGCTCATAAGCGAGGCAGCTGCATTCCGCGATACACTGCATGCTATTCTGCGCAGGGATCCAGAAATAAGGGAGAGCATAATGCAGGCAAGTTACAAGGACTTTGTAACATACAAATGGGTTATGTGTTCTCTGTTTAATGACCTTGACAGAATTTTAAGCAATAAGGCACTTGATGCATCCATTGATGAGGTAACCGAGGCCGCCGGGGAGCATCCTGCATTGGTGGATTAACAGGCGGGGGCGTGCCCCTACCGCCTTGTTTTTTTACACCCTAGCCAACTTGTACAGTGAATATATATCGCAGATAGAGGGGAGTGGGATGTTGTGGGCGCTTAAAGATAGGGGGCATGGTGCACCAACTACCCCGGTAGTATGTATCCTAACAATCCGCACACTGAAATATATCGGGGGCAATTCTCGGGAAAAAATCGCATATGGATCCGGGCAGGAGAAAAAACTGCAGAGATTTGCGGGAGGGAGAAAAGACTGCAGGCCCGAGGTATCACCGCAGAGCAAAATGCAAAGATTTGAACCCCATAACCTTGCAAATGATTTGCAAATTTTCGGAGGACGATTTTTAAGCAGGATAAAGGGCCGGGGACAACGGCCACAAACAAAACCCGGCAGAGCCGATTTTATAAGGGTTTGCACTCATTGGAGTTTGTACCCAAAAACGGCATCAATCAAAAATTTTGGGTACAAACATCCCGCAAAACCTTATATATAGGCAAGGGCTTAAGGTACAAACAACGAAAAACAGGAGAAAACAAAATGCAAATAACTCTCAATATTGACACCCGAGGTTATACGAAAAAACCGAAGGGCAAAAAGGAAATTGCAGGCATTTCCGACAGAGTAAGATGCGGGGCAGCTCAAAAGACAATCGAGCCGGCGCAGCTCCTGGAATACATCACGGCGGGTTATACATTCACCCCGGCAATTATCGGGGGCAATTTAGACGAATGGAAACCATATCGCGAGGTATTAGACGAGAAAACCGGCAAAAAGAGCCATAAGCGCAAAGCACTGCAGAACCCGAAAACCGGGGCGCCGTTTTGCACTTCTGATTTTTGGCAGGGGCAGCAGCTCATTACCGCAGATATTGATAACGAGAAAACAGATAAAAGCCCTGTTGATTTACAGTTAACCCCGGCGGCGGCCCTTGAAGTTTGCAAAGCCGCCGGCCTGGATCCGTTTTGCATTTACAAAACTTTTTCCAATACAGAAGAGCACCAACGATACAGAATTGTGCTATTGCTTGCTGAAATGATTACAGACTTTGATGCAGCATCTGATTATATAGGCAGATTTACGGCCCTGTTTAATGATGCAATAGCAGAGCAGTATCATGCAGCAGGCAAAGCCCCCGAATTATGCGCCGATACATCAATTGAACCGGTCAAACTGATTTTTGGAGGGCAAAAAGATGCAATTATATATGCATCCGACAGTATCACCCCCCTGCATAAGCTCGAGGCATTGCCAAAAACGGCCACAAATGCCCCTGTAAGCCCGAGTAAAGAAAAGGCGGCAAATATCTCGCAGAAATATACAGAACGCGCAGGAGGGCAAACAGAGCGCGATTTAATATTATCTGCATTGGATGCTATACCGCCCGAGAGTTTGACGGATGACGAATGGATAAAGATTGCGGCAGCTCTAAAGCATGAGGGGATAGATTATGCAGACTTTGATGCATGGAGCGCCCGCGATACGAGCACCAACGATAAAGGCCGGGCCCGATACAATGAACAAAACAATTTTGACAGGTGGAATAGTTTAAACGATAAGGCAAAGCCGGCAACCGCAGGCAGTATATTTTGGTATGCGCAGCGCAATAATTGGAAATTCCCGGAAAAGACAGAAGAGCATTTTACCGCAGAGAAATGGGGGCAAATCATGCAGGAGTTTGATGATTATTTCAATGAGGCAGATAATGCCGGCATGGATCCGGGGCAGGATGCTGCATACAATCCCGAGAACATGACAGAACCCCCGCAGAGCTCTATGCAGGAGGGGGGTAGTTTAGAAAAGAGCCCCCGCCCTTTAATCAGTGCAGCAGAGTATTATGCGGCAAATCAATATAATGCAGATATTGCAGAGCTCAAGAAATACGCGGGCCGTAAAATGGGCCTGCATGAGGGTATAGATAAATATTTGACACTATACCCGGGGCTTGCAATATTAGGCGGGCAGGCATCATTAGGAAAAACGACATTTTGTGTAAATGTGGCAATGCAGTTATTGGAGCGCGGCGAGCATGTATTATATTTTGCATTGGAGCAAACTGCGCAGGAGATTTATACAAAGGCAGCCGCAAGGCATTTATACCTGAATAAGTATGCCGGTATAGATAACTTGCAGATAAAGAACGGCAGCGCCCTGGATGATGCAGACATATGCGAAGAGCTCGCAAGCCTTGCCGATAAGCTCGAGAACTTTTATATAATTGATTGCGATTTTGAGAGCACTGCAGCCGATTTAATCGCAATAGCGCAGCAGTATATGCAGGAGCATGATGTAAAGCCGGTTGTAATAATTGACTATCTTCAAATCATAGCGCCGCCGGCAGATTATAAGGGCTCGAAACAAGATTACATTGATGAGAATTTGAAAGCCTTGAAGAAATGGCAGAAAAATGCGGGCCTTTTTGTCCTGTTAATTTCATCATTCAACAGAGCAAACAATTACAAGCCTGTAAGTTATGAGAGCTTTTTATATACATCCGCAATTGAGTACACATGCGATTATGTATGCGGCTTGCAGCTGCAGATACTGGATCCCGATAACAAAGAATTCTATATCCGGGAGGGCTCGCAAGGCGGGCAGTATGATAAGCGCGATTTTGAGCAGCGCAAAGCAGTGCAAGCAGCGCAGGAGGAAAACCCGAAAAAGGTGCAATTTGTGAGCTTAAAGAATAGAAACGGCAAACAGTTCTTTAAGGCCAATTTTGACTATTACCCCGCACATGATTATTTTGTTGCGGACAATACTGCGCCTAATCATAGCGGGGCATCTGTAGGCAACCCGGTATTTGATGCAATCAAAAAAGCAGGCAATTCAAAATAATACAAATTATACCGAATTAGAAACCAACGAGAGCCCGAGAGCCTTATAATACAAGGCCCCGGGCTTTTTCATTGGATACTGTAAAGCATCATAAAAGAGCAAATTGAATATTATGCATTATATTCTGCATATTTATACTTTTGTTTGTATTATTATGCTATAATATGCACATGAGGTTTTAACAGTTATAGAGCCTTTAATAGTACAAGAAGTTATAAAAGTTAAATAGGAGGCAATTATCAAATGAAAGAGAACATTGAGCAGATTAACAACCGACTTGCAGAGCTCGAGGCAGAGCAGACTGCAGCTATTAGATTTAAGAGAAAAGAGCGCGAGGGGCTTGTAAAAAGAGTGCAGGAGCTCGAGAAAAAGAAAGAAAGCGGCATTGATGACCTTGAAACATATAAAGAGGTTTGCGAAGAACTGCGCAATACCAAAGAATACATTGATTACATGGATATAAAAGCCAATAGG
>JAEEGL010952957.1_pt1 | contig 10004 bp, 5 predicted proteins | sample 9134231 | NCBI WGS metagenome assembly JAEEGL01 (sample SAMN16246548, study PRJNA631951) | gut metagenome | biome: gut microbiome; feature: rumen; material: fiber-attached | host: Bos | place: Iran: Karaj | collected 2018-10 | reverse complement strand
GTTGTCCCATCATCCGCGAAGGCGACGATCTGATCCAGATCGTTACCGACAGTGTCATTGAAGCAGCCCAGATCGAAGGGTTCGAGCTTCGCGACAGGGATGTCATCTCAATGACTGAGTCCATAGTTGCAAGAAGCCAGGGTAATTACTGTACGGTCGATGACATTGCGGAAGACGTCAAGAATAAGCTCGGCGGAGACACGGTAGGAGTTATTTTCCCTATCCTGTCAAGAAACCGTTTTGCGATATGCCTTAAGGGTATTGCAATGGGATGCAAGAAGATCGTTCTTATGCTCTCATATCCTTCGGATGAAGTAGGAAACGAGCTTGTAAACATCGACAAGGTAGATGAGGCAGGCATCAATCCGTACAGCGATGTACTGTCACTTAAGCAGTATCGTGATACTTTCGGATATGTTAAGCATGAGTTTACAGGTGTCGACTATGTGGAATACTACAGCGACATCATCCAGGAGGAAGGCTGTGACGTTGAGATAATATTCGCAAACCAGCCCAAGGCTATACTGGACTATACGAAGAATGTCATCAACTGCGATATCCATACGAGAGCAAGAACAAAGAGGATATTAAAAGCGGCCGGTGCCGAGAGGGTATTCGGACTTGACGAGCTGATGACCGCACCCGTTAACGGAAGCGGATATAACGAGAAGTACGGCCTGCTCGGTTCCAACAAAGCGACCGAAGGACAGGTAAAGCTCTTCCCGAGAGACTGCCAGGATCTTGTTGAAGATGTCCAGAAGGTGATATTGCAGCGCACCGGAAAACATGTTGAAGTCATGGTATACGGTGACGGCGCATTCAAAGATCCCAAAGGCAAGATATGGGAGCTTGCCGATCCTGTTGTTTCACCTGCGTTTACAAAGGGGCTCATAGGAACGCCCAATGAAGTAAAGATCAAATATCTTGCGGATAACGATTTTGCAAAGCTTTCCGGCGAGGCATTAAAAGAAGCTATCTCAAAGAGCATCAAGGAAAAGGATTCAAACCTCGTAGGCAAGATGGTAAGTGAGGGTACGACCCCGAGACAGCTTACGGATCTTATAGGTTCACTGTGTGACTTAACATCGGGTTCGGGAGACAAGGGAACACCGGTAGTTCTTGTACAGGGATATTTTGACAATTATACAAATTAATAAGCGTAACATATAAAAAGATCACGCCCCCGCAAAGGGCGTGATCTTTTTTGCATTTATTGATAAGCCGCAAGGATCAGATATATCCGAGGGCCTTGAGCTTATTGTATACGGCAGAAGCGATCGCATCGTATGATGCCTGGGACAGATGCGTATTGTCAGGCGAAAATCCGTTAGCGGCTATTATATCAACAACATCCATGTAGTGTGAACCGTATTTTGCCTGAAGGTTTGCATTGATGATCCTTGCGCGTTCCACGCCGAGTCGCCATCTCTGAGTTGTTCCGATAACTATATAATCCTTAACCGGTCCGGCCGCGAGGAAATTGTCTATCTCGGCTATGACCGGGGCTGTATTTGTGTTTTCACCGTCATCCGGACACCAGTCACACGAACCTACCCAGAATATGTATATCTTGTTAGGGTCTACACGCTGGTTTAAATGACCTTCATCCCTGTATACCCAGAAGATGTCATGTGTCTTATAGCCGTACATGCCGTAGCCCTCTACTTTATTCTTTACAAGTGACTGGAGCTTAACGTACGGGGCATGCGCGAGGTTATCGTTATCATCACCGAGCGATCCCTGTGTAAGGGAATCCCCAAGCCATACGATAGTCCTTCCGGCGGTGGCATTGTTATCGGAAGCGGTACTTTCTGTAACCGTTCCTTCGATGCCGGAGGTGGCAGCTGCTTCCGTATCGCCTTCTATTGTCTCGCGCTCTTCGGTCACAGCCTCTTCGGGTGCGGACTCATCTGATGGCTCTACACTTTCGGCAGGCTCAGCATCAGGGGTTGCCTCAGGAGTTGCTTTGGGTGTAACTACTTCTACCTGAACGGATTGCTCAGGAGCAGCAGTGGCATCGGCTATGGTATTTTCCTGCGAGGAAGGTTGTACAGCGGTTTCCTTCCCGCAGCCCGTAACAAGGATGCACATCATAAATAATATGATCGTTAACAGGTTGATCTTCTTCATATCGTTCCTTAACCTCTTTCTTAATAATATGTGTTATAATTACACAGATAACCGTTATTTGTCAATTGCGGAGAGATTTGACCATGGGATTTACATTTTCGGGACCGAATATCAGAGACAATCAGATAGTTTTCATATATGAGGAATGTGCATTTTCCGGAGTAAGAAAGATCGCCGGAAGAGTCAGGGATGATATCGCCAAGGTGTTCGGAGCTAAACCGATCGGTGTTGAGTATGCCGATTTTCACGATACGGCGGCATTTTACTCATATCCTGTTTTTTTCGGAACGGTCGGAAACAGCCCGCTACTTGATAAACTTGCCACAGAATCTGTAGTCAATCTGTTTGATATCGCCGGAGAAAGTGAGATCTTTTCGGTAAACATCGTAAATGATGTAAACTTTGAAGGTTTTAATTTTGAATCCGCGATAGTCATTGCCGGAAGCGACAAAAGAGGCACGATATACGGACTGTTTGAACTGTCAAGAATGCTCGGCGTATCACCTCTGTCCGACTGGCTTGACATCAAGCCACGTAAACTTGAGGAGCTTATACTCGATGAGAAAGACTCGTTTGTCTCGAAGAAGCCATCGGTAAAATACAGGGGATTGTTTATCAATGATGAATGGCCGGCGTTCGGTACCTGGTGCACAAAAAGGTTCGGCGGGTTTAACTCGGAAATGTATTCCCATGTGTTCGAACTGATACTCCGGCTTCGGGGAAACCTTCTCTGGCCGGCGATGTGGAGCGCGATATTCGGAAATGACGGTCCGGGGGATGCAAATGCGGCTCTTGCGGATGAACTCGGGATAGTGATGGGAACGTCACACCACGAGCCGTGCATGAGACAGGGAGAGGAGTATAAGTATCTTCGGGGTCCGGGATCAAAATACGGAGATGACTGGAACTTTAAGACAAACAGGGAAGGCATCACCGAATTCTGGAGGGACGGTATTGCCGCAAGAGGCAAATACGAGAACATATACACCGTTGGTATGCGCGGTGAGGCGGATACATCGATACTCGGAAAGGATGCGGCACTTTCCGATAACATAGCACTTCTTCGGGATGTTATCGCAACACAGAACAGCCTCCTTACGGAAGGTATCGGAAAGAAGACGGAAGATATTCATAGGATGCTTGTTCTATATAAAGAGGTGGAGCCGTTTTATTACGGTGATGAGAAAACGCCCGGGCTTGCCACAGATCCGGTTCTTGATAATGTGACCGTAATGTTTTGTGATGACAATTACGGGAATCTTCGCTGTGTTCCGGCGGCTGATGCCCCAGAGCGTGGCGGCGGATATGGGATGTATTATCATTTTGATTATCATGGCCTGCCTGTTTCATACGAATGGTTTAACACGACATATCTTCCCAAGGTCTGGGAACAGATGACATGCGCTTATGATTTCGGCATAAGGGATATCTGGGTCGTCAATGTGGGGGATATATTCACGAACGAGTATCCGCTCTCTTTCTTCATGGATCTTGCATATGATTTTGACAGATGGGGAACAAACGATAAGAACAGTGCCGTAAATTACACAAGAGCATTTGTAAAAAGTAATTTCCCGGCTTTTGATGAGTCTTTGCAGAGCGAGACGGAAGAACTTCTTCTCGGATATACGAAGATCACGGGCAGAAGACGTACCGAAGCGATGAATGACAGGGTGTATGCACCTTTTGCATATCGTGAGAACGAGAGGGCGCTTGACGAGGTCGAAGATCTGATGAGAAGAGCATCAGATCTGTATAATGAACTTGAAGAAGATGAAGCGCTTTCGTTTTACGAGCTCGTGTATCTGCCGCTTACCGCGACAATGAACATTCAGAAGATGTGGCTTCTTACTTCGCAAAATCATGCCTATGCGGCTATCGGCTCGACAGTTGCGAACACATACGCCGAGGAGGTAAAAGACTGCATAAAGAAAGATAAAAAGCTTGTGGAGCGGCTCCATAAGATGCATAAAGGAAAATGGTACGGCATGGGCCTGTCGGAACATATAGGATTTAATAACTGGTGCGAGGAAGAATGCCTGTACCCGGTTATCCATACAGTTGAACCGGCGCAAAAGCCGAGGCTTATCGTTACGATACCCGGAACAGATCAGCATACGGAAGGCGGTTTTTGGAGCGGGAAGGTACTCACTATGCCCGATGCGCTCAACCCTCTTGTGTGCGGAGGATGTATTGAACTGTCGACTGCTTCAAAGGAGAAGGTTGCATACTCCATAACTTCGGATGATGATTTTATAGATATCATCGATCCGGGTAAGAGCGTAAAATGCGGACAGCTTCGCAGGATATTCGTATTTGTGGACAGGATGAAGCTTTCTGAAGATACGGAGTATACTGTCGGAACGGTTACGGTTACATCAGCTTCGGGGGAAGTTAAGATCAGGGTCCCTGTCAATAATCCGAAGATTTCCGGCAGCTTAGGTGAAGGTACATACATTTTCTGCGGGGAAGAAGCCTCATCTTATTCGGATCACATTGCGATCGAGGCAGCGCATTTTGTATCAAAGAGCGACACAAAAGCGGGTGCATTTTGCGTGATAGGAAGGTACGGAAGGACGGCATCCGCTATAAAAGCATACCCGCAGAACGTATCGTTTACAAAGGATGATGCGCCTTCGGTAACATACAGATTTATGCTTAAGACAGGTGGAGACTATAACGTAAGGCTGTATACGAGCCCTGCGAATCCCTGCTTTGCAGACGGAAAGCTTATTTTCACGGTCTCGACCGGCGGCGGGGATATCATGGAAGTTAACATGATACCGGAAGGGTTTGCCGTCGGAGACGGGAACGCTCCATGGGAAAAGGGCGTTCTTGACAATACACGTACAAAAGACATCATGCTTACGTTTAAGAGCGGTATAAACGAGCTTACTATCGGAGCCATATCACCCGGGTTTGTACTTGAGAGGATAGTGATAAGACCGAAGGATTTGCGCGTTCCGGATTCATATCTCGGGCCTGCCGAAACATATTATGTATAGGGTTACAAAGAAGATAAGGAGAAGTTATGTCAACCATTAAGCTTGCAAAGATATTTACAGATTCGGCAGTATTACAGCGCGGAAAAGATATAAGGATATGGGGGTTTGCCGCGGATGGGACAGATGTTGAGGTGCTTTTTGCCGGGAACCGATACCGTACTGCGGCAAAAGACGGAAGGTTTGAGGTTACGGTACCCGCAATGGAAAAGGGCGGACCTTACACTATAGAAGCGCATGATCCGGACGGTAACAAAGACACAGCCTCCGATATCATGATCGGGGACGTCATTATAGTAAGCGGCCAGTCTAATATGGAGTTTCCGATGGAAAGAGTCAGGGAATCTTATCCTTCGGAATGGGATGCACCGTTCGATCACATGATAAGAACGTTCAAGGTGGCCGAAAACGGTGTGTTCGGACATGCCCTTCGCGAGGTTGAGACGGGGCAGTGGAACGTACTTGCAGATGATACGATAGATGCGTATTCCGCGGTCGGATATTTTACGGCAAAGCATTTAAGACTAAAGGAAGATGTTGCTGTAGGTATAGTGGACTTAACGCTCGGCGGAGCCCCGATAGAGGCGTTTATGAGCGAGGAGATGCTTGAAGGATTTGATGAGGCACTTGATGAGGCTCATAAATTTGCTGATGACGTATACAGAAACAAAGTATTAAAAGATAACGAGAAGAATGCAAATGAATGGCTTGCGGCGCTTGATGAAGCCGACAGAGGACTTAAGGAGCATTTCGAGGACGGAGATGAGGTGATCCAAAGCGGACGCGAGATAGCACTTCCACAGTTTTTCTCGGACACTGAGCTTGACGGCTTTATCGGAAGCGTATGGCTTGCAAGGAAGTTCTACGTTCCGAAAGAGTATGCCGGGAAAGAGGCGGTATTGTATTTTGGTGCCATAGTTGATCTTGACCACTGTTATATAAACGGAAAGCATATTGGCAATACCGAGTACTGCTATCCGCCGAGGCGATATGCCATACCCGAAGGACTGTTAAAAGAGGGCGAGAACACTATCGTATTTAGGATCGGTGTTGAAAAAGGTTACGGAAGGATAACACCCGGGAAGCTTTACGGTATAGTATTCGGAGGCGGGATACGTCGTACGGACGGATTTTTGGAGTGGCTTGACGGATACGAACACATAATATATCTGTCGGGGGTATGGAAGTATATGACAGGTGTCAAATGTGCCCGGTCAGAAGACCAGGTATTCGTAAACTGGAAACCGACCGCACTGTATAACGGCATGATGGCACCCTTATCGGGACTTGCAGTAAAGGCATTTGCTTTTTACCAGGGCGAGTCAAACTGCGGCAGGAATTTCGAGTATGCAAACCTTACAAAGAGGTTTGTGTCACAGATAAGGAATATGTGGGGTGATATACCGTATATATACGTCCAGCTTCCCGAATTTGATGCGAGGATGGAAGAGATATCCTACGACGGCGGAAAAGCATGGCGCGGCCTTATGGAGGCTCAGGAAAAGTGCAGCACATACGATGGCTGCCATATGGTAAGGGCATACGGTACGGGAGAACTCAATGATCTTCACCCGCAGCGCAAGGAACCTTTGGGAAAAGCGATAGCCGATATTGTATCATCTATATGAATAAGATAATAAAATGGTGGCAAAACAGAAAGATAAGACCTGCAGCATGGCCGAAAAACATGGTCGTGCTGTATTTACTGTGCATTATAGTGCCGCTTGCGGTCACGGATACGATCTTCATATCAATGCTGATAAGTTCAAGCAGGGCCGACAGTCAGTACTCATATGAGAAGACAGCCGAAAACATCGCATTCGGTTTCGGCAATATAATAGATGATGCGTCGGCGATCACGCTCAATATAACAAAGAACGATGAGATCGAGAATTTCCTTGAAAAGGAATACGACAGTAATCTTGATTATTTTGAAGCATATTCGGCAGTTAACAACAACAGATTCTTAAAGGCACTGTGCTCTATCAACAACTCCGCTCTTGAGATATATACGGATAACCCTACGATAATAAACGGAGGCGGTATATATAACCTCGACAGGATAAGCGGATTTGACTGGTACAGGGAGTTTATGGAATCGGGGCAGGACTGCCTTGTGAAGTTTTACTATGATATTTATTCGGGCCCTTCCACCAAGCCCAAAAGGAAATTCATGTTTGCAAGAAAGATGAATTATTTCCGCAGGGACAGATATACAAAAGTATGTATCGTTGTTATGGACTACGGTGAATTCTCACGAAGCATGGAATCGGTGGCGGCTGATTCGAACGGCTTCATATCAGACGATGAATACGTATACGTTTATACGGACGGCAATAACAATATATACGATGATTTTACCCCGATAGACGATGTGAAAGGAAAGACAGGGTACACAAGGGAGTTTGTATATGCGGGGACCGGATATAAGATAAACATAATGGAAAGAGCCGGTTCGGGACTCGCCGCTGCCGGAGACAAGTGGCCTATCCTTCTGCTCCTTCTTGCGGTCAACGCGGTATTCCCGGCATTTTTCGCAGTGCTGACGCATACTGTACAGACGGGCAAACTTAAAGAGCAGGAGATGGATATAGCACGGCAGCAGGCGGAGCTTCTGGCTCTGCATTCACAGATCAATCCGCATTTTCTGTTCAATGCGCTTGAGAGCATAAGGATGCATTCGGTCCTTAGGGGCGAGGATGAGACTGCGGAGATGGTCGAAAAGCTGGCGGTCATTGAGCGTAAGAATGCCGACTGGAATGAAGACAACACTACGGTCGAGAACGAGATGGATTTTGTCGAGGCTTATCTTAAACTCCAGCAGTACAGATTCGGTGAGAGACTGTCTTATGAGATAGATGTTGACGATGCATGTAAGAACGCCAGGGTACCGAGGCTTACTATAGTTACGTTCGTCGAAAATGCGTGTGTCCACGGAATAGAGGGAAAATCAAGCCCCGGATGGATATTCGTAAGGGTGTATTACAAAGATGATGACATGGTGATAGAGATCGAGGATACCGGCGAAGGGATATCCGACGAGGACGTTGCGATACTTCGCCACAAGATGGAAAATGCATCGATCGGAGAGCTTAAACAGAAGGGCAGGATAGGCGTCGTAAATGCGTGCCTGCGTCTTAAGATAGCCACCGAAGATACTGTACGGTTTACGGTGGAATCGGAGCAGGGAATAGGAACAACGATAACAGTAATGATACCGAGGAAATATGTTCATGAGAAAAGTATTGCTGGTTGATGATGAACCGTTCATATTGCAGGGACTGAAAGCAGTGGTCGACTGGGAGGCGGAAGGCTTTGAAGTTGTGAAGTCATGCGCAAACGGTCTCGAAGCATATGAGTACCTTAAAGAGAACAGTGTCGATGTCATATTCGCGGACATAAAGATGCCCGAGATGACAGGGATCGAACTCCTTCGCAGGATAAGGGAGGAGGAGATCTCCGATGCTTTTTATATCGTGCTTACGGGCTTCAAGGATTTTACGTATATACAGACAGCGCTCAGATATAAATGCATGGAGTATATGTTAAAGCCTGTCGAGAAAACGGAACTTCTCGGAATACTCCGCAGGATCGCGAAAGTGTCGGATGAGCGGCGCGAAGAGGAGGAGTCCCGTCAGTCGATGGAGCAGGCATATCTAGCAAGAAATCTTATGGCCATACTGTTTGGCAAGCATGACAGTGCCAACGTAACTTACGTTAAAAATCACCTCCACCTCTCAGATGAGATCAGATATGTAGACATTGAGATGTCCGACTTCGCAGAGACAGCGGAAGAACTTGAAGAAGGTGAGATGAGAGGAAGGCAGAGAAGCGTATTTGCCGTAACACGCGACTATCTTCGCGAGGAAAAAGACCACTGTATATTTGATGTCTCACACGATGAGAAAAGTTATGATATAGGACTTATATACTGTGACTTCTTTGCCGCGAAGAGAAACATTACGTTTGATGATTTTCTGACCGGGCTTCGTGAACATATACAAAAAGAAACCGGATTCGATACGACTGTATTTGTGGGAAAGGCGGTCCCTAAGATCGATTCGCTCTCCAAGTCGTACTCGACCGCATGCATGCTAAAGAGTCTTGAAGCATTCAGGAACCGTAAGAGCATATACTATTACGACGATGAGGCTTCATACGATACAAATGCTGTTGTCATTGCAAAGGATATCGTTGATGAACTTGTAGGTGCGATATCATCCGACGATGTCGCCGCCATAAGAACTACCGTGGACAGATTCTATACCGATCTTAACAAGAGCGAAAACACAGAAACACGAAGGCTCAACATCAATTATTTCCTTTTCCAGCTCATACATATGGCGTCGGAGCTTGACGAGGATCTTAACCAGGAGGAGATACTGCGCTTTATCGCTGAGCACTCATCGGAGGAGGGGATACTTCGCGGCGGAAACACACATATGGCAAGTTTCTGCTGTGAATATGCAACTTACCTGGCCCAGCTTCGCAAAAACGTATCCGGCGGGGTATTGCTTGAGATCGAAAAAGAGATACGCGAAAACTATGCCGAGAACTTAACGCTACGTGATCTCGGTAAGAAGTATTTTGTCAACAGTTCATATCTGGGGCAGATGTTCCAGAAAAAATACGGCAAGTCTTTTAAGGATTATCTGACCGCATACAGGATAAGCCGTGCCGAGGCACTTCTTACAACGACGGATATGCGGATAGCCGAGATCGCTGAAAAAGTAGGCTATAAGGACAGCGATTATTTCCTGAAGAAATTCATCGAAGCGAACGGGTGTACGCCTTCAAAATACAGAAAATCACACATCTGAAATTTGTCGGGTTTTTATCTTTAGTTTGTCGGGTGGATTGACATCCCTTATC
>JAEEGL015571710.1_pt1 | contig 10005 bp, 5 predicted proteins | sample 9134231 | NCBI WGS metagenome assembly JAEEGL01 (sample SAMN16246548, study PRJNA631951) | gut metagenome | biome: gut microbiome; feature: rumen; material: fiber-attached | host: Bos | place: Iran: Karaj | collected 2018-10 | reverse complement strand
GTGCCCATAGCGCTGAAAGATTTCATCAGCACATCCATGTTCAGGTCATCGCGGAACACCCCCTGCTTTACGCCAAGTTCCATAAAACTGCGCATGCGGTTGGCCATATCGGCCATATGTTCATGGAAAATTTTCTTCAGACGGGGATACTTGTCCATATCCGAGAACCTGTTGCGGTCTGTCTCACCGGACTCATTCAGAATTATTTCCAGATGATTGATAATAACCGACAGTACATCTTCTTCACGGCTAATCTCATCCTCAACTGTCCGTGACATAAGGGCTGTATGTCTCTTAAAGCATTCAATGAGCAACTCCTCCTTGCTGCCGAATATCTCATAGAGGGTACGTTTGGACACCGACAGCTCCTGTGCCACATCATCCATCCTGACCGACAGGTTACCGCACTTGAGAACTATCTCAGATGTAGTCTCGATAGCCCTCTCGCGTATATCGTCCCTGTTAGTTGGATTGATTATCATGAATTCGTCCTTTGTTTCAGGCCGCAAAGATACAAGAAAACTCTACACGACGTGCAGAGTTTCCCGACCAAAATGGCTCATTTAGCCATTTTTAGCACTTATGCATAGAACTTATCATTTTCATTTTTGTATCACTTTTCACCTGCCGCCAATCGGGTATCGGGCATCATAAATAGTAAAGCCGGTTTTGACCCTATAGTCCGATGCAGGATCGTACTCGGTGAAATCGGTAATTGAGCCTTCGGTGGCAAAGAAGGCCGCTTTAGAGACATCGCCCTTGACCCTCATGCGAGAACCGACCGCCAGTCGGATCATACCTTTAATATCTCCCTCTACAGTCACCAGAGAGCCCGGTTGAAGACTCAGATCACCATCGATATCGCCCTTAATTGTCAGAGTGCTACCCTCAGCAATGATAATAGGAAGCTCACCTGCATTCTTGATTGCAACCCCGTCGGGATTATTGATAAGGCTTGACTCCGAGAAAATCTTGGAAGAGAGAGCCATATGATTGCTGACTTCGCCCGCCAACTTAATCTGGCCGTCCAGACGCGCATCGAACAGATGCACATTCAGCACAGTGTATCCCTCAATATCGGCCGCACCGCCGTTGTAAACAGCAACATCACCCATATGTCCCAAACGGTACTTGCCGTTCTCAGGAGTATAAACAGTAACCGGACTTTGATATAGAGTCTGGACCAGCAACGGCTGCTTCTGCATTACCAGCTTCTGCGTGTACAATCCACCCGAATACTTATCCAGATTAACTGTCCAACTGGCCTTGTAAGTATCCCATGTCGTACTGTCAATAGCAGTGAGCGTGAAAACATCAGACTTCCGGCCATACGTCTCCTCGGGACTGTAATTAATTGACGCATAGAGTTTTGAGCCATCAATAGGTCCCATCCTCAGACTTCCTCTTTTCTTGGTATCCATCCGATACTCACGGACCAGACCATCCAACTCGGTGGACAAAACAGCACTCTGGACCTTTATGCCATTGACCGGAGTCGTTCCGTCCTCATCGACGAACTGCATACCAATCTCCAGCCCAGAATCAACCGACCACAGCTTCAGAGTATCCTGAATCACAATCTCATCGCCCTCCTTCAGGTTTAGTAAGGACAGATAAGTCCAGGCATATCGGCTTTCAAGCATCTTCCTGGCCGATCCGTCCTGCCTGGTGTAATCGCAGTACAAGCCTTCCACTCCCTTAGAACTCTGGCTCCAGCCATACAAAAGCCTCATTTTAAAGTGGCTGTTAACATCCCTGCGCTCGGGTATGAGCACAATCTCATTCTGAGTATTATCCTCACGGTAGAACGTCACGTCGCCCACAAGAGTGCATGACAGACTATCGGCCGATATGCGCGTCGGCTCGAGAACCTGCATTTTGCCGAATTTATCGCACGCCACAGCGAACCTGTCAGTATTGATCAGATACACCTCACGACCGTCGCCGAACCGAATGCCCGACTCGGGATTCTTAATCTTAGCTGGAATGGAAACGTGAACTATAAGAGCGCCGTCAATATCATACTGGTTTGACCTTTGAGGTTCAATTGAATCATCACCAATGCAGGATGCCAATGCAAAACCTGCCATCAAAACACAAAACAAAGTCTTTCTCATATATACAATAAAAAACTAAGGTTTGAAAACGGGGCGAACGTTTAGGCAATCACTTCTTGCATTAACGTACGATCCATCATATGAATCACTACGCAACGAATATGCAATGCCATAATTATTGTTCAAAGTACTAAGGTTTCTTGACCAAATGTATGCTTGAGGCCAATCAAAATAACTACCTGCTCCGTAAAACCCTGCAATAGGAAGATAGATATAATTACCGTTAATCTTGCTGATAACCTTCAGTACCTGTTTTCCATTGATCAACACCTGTTTGAAATGATCGCTGTTTTCCCATAAATCAAAAAAATCCTGCTGATCCGGTATATGCCATGGACCTCCCCATTTTACGGTTGCAACGTCATCGACAGAATCGAGTGTTCTCTTTTGGTCAGTGGAGTTATATTTGGAATAGGCAATAATTGTGTTCACATAATCTATGGTTTCAACCCTTACACCGTTAACTGTCAATTCCTCGGTCTCGCCCCAGCAAAAGTATCCTCCCGGCTCTTCCGGGGAGACTGCGTCAACATTGCAGAATGCCCACATCACAGAAAGACCTAAATCCACATACTCCATTCCGTTCTTTTTAGGCAGAGCATCGGTCTGCACCTTGATTGTACTTCCAAAATAGAACGTTGTGTCTGTTCTGGCTATAAGACCGATACACGGCCGTATATAATAGGCAGTAGAAGTATTCAAGGTTTTCAAATCAGTTTCATTTAGTCTCGGGTAAGGTTTATAATCAATTACTTCAACCCTGTCAGAGAATAAACTGTCATCCGAGAACCAAACGGAATAAACGCTATTGGCTAATCCGGATCCAATCATCTCAAAACTGTACGAAATGCTCATAGGAGCCGTTCCGGTTATTGAAACCGCCGCATAATCATCAACATCAAACGGCGTTTCTCTTACTGTAACGACATTGCCGGAACATATTATCTCATCCGTATCTGCCAGATATCTGTTACCGCCATTTTCCGTAATATACGAACGTATGGCCAACAAATGATCAACTTTAACCAAAATAGGTTTGAAATAATAAACTGAATCCGGGAACAGATTTGACAGGCGGGCATGTATTACATAATCTTTACTATCCGGATGGCCGAAACTGACTGTTACTGATCTTCTGAACAGGCTGTCCGTAGAGTACTCCATTCCGCATTCATAGTAACTGAAATGATTATCATACATCTTTCTTGTAGGGCGCATCTGACAAGATATGACCGCACCTCTGACACCTTCCCTTTCAACTTTGACGAAATCTATTCCAGGCTCGTCGAACAATAACGGTTCCGTTATCTCCTCTTTACATGAACTTAAGGCAACCAGACCGAGCAAACATGCAAACAAACAATTTTTCTTCATACGTGAAAAACTATCCTTTTGAGTCATGTTAGCAAAATTACAAAATATTATCAGTTCCCAAACAACAGATTTGTCCACTCTTCTGGAATCTTTTTCAATATGTACTGTTTCAAGCGGCCGGAATAGCTTGCGGAGCGGTTTACAAGCTCCATACACAGACGCCAGTTCACGCCCAGATAGCGATAGATACAGTACATGACCTCTGTATCAGATAATGAAGTGACTACTCCCTTCATTATGGCTATGGGCTTTTCAAAATAGAGTTCCGTATTATGTCTTATTACGGAGAGTTCCTGTGATTCCGGGACCCGGTCAGCAATAGACAGTTCCTGCAGCAGAGTATATCCCACGCTGTCCTTAAAGAGTGAGCGGGATGATTCCAACGCTTTCTCAAGTGAGTCCTCCGGTATTTCAGGGGCTATCTGGCGACGTATCAGGGAGTCGCACAGAAGGTCATACCGTTTACGCCTTCGGCTCTCAGTATATTGCAGAATAAGTATAAGTACCAGAACCAATATAACAACCAATGAAATGAACAGTATGAGATAGCGTTTCCGGACTTCCTTGTTAAGCATCTCAGTTTTTTCAAGATTGTGCCTCAGATTAAGGGCGAACACTGAATCCTGATTGTAACATTCCTTCTGTCTTTCAAGACAGTCCTTGTATTTTCCTATGTAATAGGCTGTTCTGTCCTCATGACCAAACATCAGCGACAGTTCCGGCAATCGGCTGTAGCTGTTACTCTCTGTGCTCAAATCAGTTTCACACTCAAGTGAGCGTTGGTAATAATAATAGGCCGAATCATACATGCCGGCAGCATAAAAGGCATCGGCCTTTATGGTATAACCGGCACCTGACGCGAATCCCACCTCATTGATGTAACGGTTTACATAATGCAGCGCCTTGTCTGTATCACCATAATGGTGCAAATGAATCTTGGCAAGCTGAAGGATGGTCTCAGTACGGAGCAGTTCAGGCAGATATGTATTACCGGCTAGCTGGCCGAAAGCCGTCTCTGCCTTTTCAAACCGCTCCTCATACAGGTCTATCAGTGCAATATTATATCTGGAATATGCGGCAATGACATGATCACCTATGGTCTGGGCATTCTTAAGGGAGAGTTCCAGAATAGACCTGGACTCACTATACAGGTGTCTTGCAAGATACTGCTTTCCAAGATTATGCTCACATATTACATAATAACGGTTAAGCGTATCAGGAAACAGGTCACGGGCGGTGAGATAGGAACTTATGGCGCCAAGGTCATCGTCAGTAAGTGACAGCACGCATCCACGGCTGTACCAGGCCATTGCGGCATGATAACCTTTCTGGTACGAACCATAATAGTTGCAGGCCTGGCTTATCAAGCCGTCATCTGGTATATCCTTGTAATTCTTGTAGTCAGCCTGTGTACGGAGTACAGCATACAGTGCCCGCATGCGCTTTCCTTCAGGCACCGGAATGGTTCTGAGCATAGAATCGGCTTGGGCCGGATTTGTTTCAAGCAAACGCTCCACCTGGTTAAGCATATGGTAATGCCCGCCGCATGAAACGGCGGCCATTGCCGTCAACAACACTATGGATCTTATTACTCTCATTATGCCCGTTAGATTATCAACGCACCACAGCCTTCCCCACAGTTCCGTCCCTGTATCTTATTATATGCAATCCCGGAGTGTCGTCCGATATCCTCAGTCCCTCAATACTATAGTGAACAGCTCCGTCTGTATTTGGATCTGAATCCGAAGTTTCAACGGTATTCACCACGCTTTTTATTATTTCCAGATCTGGCCCGCATCCGATGAAGGCGGTCTCGGCTATCAAAGGATCTCCCTCAATTACAACACGTTTCAGACCACTGCAATAGGCAAAAGCATACTCGTCTATAAATTCAACCCCCGCAGGAATTGTTATCTCGGTAAGACCGGAACAGCCATGGAAAGCGCTGTGACCTATTGTAAGTACACCGGATGGTAACTCTATACTGCCAAGCGAAGAACAACCATAGAACAAAGCATCTGGAATCTCATTAACACAAGAAGGAATATTCACTGTACTCAGACCACTACAGCCTGCAAAACTGCCGTAGCCAATATTCCTGACACTCTCAGGTATGTTTACAGACTCAAGCTCCTTACAGCCTACAAATGCGTAGTACTTAATTCCCGTTACCAAATATAAAGAGTCATTGAACATTATTGATTCTGGAATCATTATATTGCCACAATAAGACGTATAATATGATGAGTCAACTTCAATACTTTCGGACATACTCCTTTTACCCGAACGCGGTTGCAGTCCTCCCGTGATAGGGTCACGCGGGGTCAGAGGACCGTCAAAGCCGTATCTGCCGTAAAAACCATCGCGACAAATAGCTCTTGCCGCCACATAAGCTCCGTCTTCATTAACAGTATAATAAATAGTGTAGCCTTCTTCCTGAATACTACAATATATAGTATCTCCGTCTTCTTGTATAATATAGTTTATGGAATCAGCCTCCGGATCCGACTCGTTAACACTATCTTGATTTACATCACTACCGCTACTTGTGTCTGCTGCAGTTGTAGAAACGTTTGGCCTTATATTTTTAAATGAACTCCATCCCGGTGCATTCCTGTAATCCTCCTCACTACCGGCAGGAACAATCAGAACACATTGGTCCATGTTTATTTGGTCAAAGGCATCATTACTGCATATAGCTGGGGTAACTGCCAATGATGTGATGCATTTCATATTTTTACATAGTTCAAATGCACCATGTCCTATCATTCTGACATTCTGTGGAATAGCAACCGATTTAAGTCTTCTGCATTCCGAAAATGCATAAGGATTTATGACTTCCAGGCTAACGGGAAGGGAAATTGAATCCAAATAATCACAATGATAGAAAGCTTCTACACCGATTTCTTTTACTCCTTCAGGAATTATTACACATCTCATATAACCTTTTGTGGAGATGGCTTGTCTGTTAATGTATTTAGTTCCTTCTTTGACAAATAACGTATCTAACCACAAGTCTCCTTTGCATCCATACAGCATTGAACCAATGTAGTAAACACCATTTGGCAATGAGTTATACCATGCAGTACCGTCGAACGCTTCCACTCCGATACTGGACACGCTTTCCGGAACAGAAACTGAAGCCATTTTTGTACAACGGTAAAAGGCATATGCACCAATGGATAGTAACGACGAAGGAAATTCAACCGAAATAAGATTTTCACAATCCTTGAAGGCATAATCTGAAATTGATACAGTTCCGTCTTTTATTACGATACTGGTATCCCGTTGCATGTCACCTTTGTATTTATATGCACAATTACCCACGTAGACAAGGCCGTCCGGCTTGGAATCAAACCAAGGCGTATCATCAAATGCATTCGAAACAACAAAACGCATACTGTTGGGAATATTCACTGATGTCAATTTCGTACAACCGGAAAAAGCATAATCCCATATGAAATAGAGTCCTTCCGAAATGGTTATAGATTTAAGGTTTTCACACTCAAAGAATGAATATTGTGAAATACCCGAAACACTGTAATCATTTCCATTATAGCTGACTGTAGGAGGAATGATTATATCTCCTTCATATTTTTGGGATTCACCTAACGGGATTACATTGAATGTGGTGTCTCCCAGATAGGAATAGAGTTCATACCTTACCCCATCCTTTAATAATTCCTGCGCATCTAAACAGACGGTTGTCAATGATGCTAATGCAAATGCTAGATACTTATTCATATGTAGAATGAAATATTTAAAAACAGTACATAAAACTATTCTGTTGTTCTACAACCTGGCGCAAAACTAGGATTCTTTATTTCATTTCTGTGTGCTATTTTGTGCTATTTAGCCCCAAAATAAGCATTTAGCTATCTCCACAAATCTAACAACTTCAAATCATATAAAAAAGTATCATATAAGGATATATGATACAAAAACGCAGGATATGGGTATCCCATATCCTAAAGCGTCCGTTTAACTGTGGAATTAATTTTATAACTTTTTAAGGATATGTAATTGTCCAATTTATACTGTCCAAATCAGCCCCACGTCCTGCACCTGCAGTGTGATGCTGCCGTCCGTGTTGTCCACCTCTGTCACCGCATGAGGCCGTGACGATGAGCCGTAGGTGTAACTTCTGCTTCTAGTAAATGCTGTACCCTTGCTCATAGTCTTGATTATAACCTATCCAAATTGTCTCATATCATCCAAAGGAGCTAAATACGTCAAGGATAAGTTATTGTCCAGTCCATTCGTTCCAAATCCTCCACGCTAAGTACATATTTTTTTAAGACAAGCCAGTCATACAATCGTTTGTCATCCATTGATTTATATAAGGGCATCCATTTAACATTGCCATACCCAATACTATCCATTGTACTTGCTTCAAACACAAATATAAGAAGTGTATCTGATGGTATGCTTTTTATGACACTTTCCGCATCATGTCTTCCAATTATATTGTCTAACGATGAATGAGCGCTGACTCTAGAATCATCAGATGCCACTATGTGATATTGAATATCCAGTGTATCAGGATAACGAGTAGTCCATCGACAATAAATATCGCTATCACTATTGTTCACAAAAGCAATCATATGGTCTGGTATAAATAATTCACATGAACTGACCAATATTACCAATCCAATAAATAATAGGTTGAAACTCTTTCTTTTCATATTACTTTATTTATTAAAGTCAATACTTCATCAATTGATATACAATATTGTGATTAATTAAACCAAACGGGTCGTTGGCTATTAAATCGTACCACTTGAATCTTAGTAATCCCTCTTTCCAAGAAGACATACCTGAGCGGGCGTTATTGAGATTGCCATCAGTACTAATGGGATCATTCGCAAAATCCCAATCACTTTTCCAATAATCACTTTCAGTATCATATGTAGTAAAGCCTTCTATATATTTACTGAAATATTTAAACGCACGCTTGTTTGCATCTACCTCAACTGGATAATCCAGCGTTTCATCCCCTATGGCATTCCATAGACTAGGCAAGGCAAATCTTGGAATATATAATGGCCCCCAGCTCATACTCTGAAGGTAATGACCATACTCATGTCGGAACAACTTATTGTCGACACTAGCCTTTATACCTCGTTCGCCATTAATATAATTCCCCAAAGTAAAAGCGCCCCACTCTTCTGCATATGATTCTACTACTGTAGCTCCTCCATAATAATCAACACTCTTAACTCCACCAAATATATTGTGAACTTGATTTACAGTACTTCCTAAATATGCTTGAGGAGCTTCCCATGTGAAACGGGAAATCAATTGCAAGGCTCTACCCCAAAAGTTTTTATCAGAATCTGTCTTATACATACCTACACTCATCTTCCAAGACTTATTGGTTTTGGACCATGAAGCAGTAGGATCAAAATCTCTCCAGGCATCCCTCATGGCACCTGGACTTGTAATATCCAGTCCTCCTTTAAAGAATGCAGTAGTAAAGAAATCAATAATCCCGGTTAGAAGAGTCTCACCAAACAGGTTTCCATCCGGATCCGTGTACTTGAGCGGATTGTTCAAACAGTATGAGTAGCGGTTAAAGTTCTGCGGATCTGTTGGAGCTTGGATGTATGGATCTGGGCTGAGGAAACGTCCCAACTTGGGGTCGTACATGCGGCCGTTCATGTTTATCAGCCCTATCTCATCTAGGTGCTCATGACCGCAGAATCCACGGTCAATGCCCCAGGGACTCTCCATGCCTATCGTGCGGTTGCCCCATGCATCGTAGCTGCATGAATAATAAGTGTCATAATTGTCCATCAGCGCCATGATGCTGCCCAGATGGTCGGTTATGGCCACAAGGTTATGGGACCAGCTGCCGTTCTGGGCGTTGCCCAGCATGATGCCGGCCAGGCCCTCACCACCATTAACGTACCAGTAGAGGTAGGTCGTGTTATTCTCGGTCTTCTCCTCATAGTCATCCCAGTAGAACTTTGAGTACAGCGGCTGGCCGTTCTTGTACAGGCTGCTGCGTATTCGCTGAAGGTCTGGGCCATACTCTATGGAGTAATAGTATACATCACCGTCCCTGATTGAGTACAAACTTTCAAGCTTACCCCATGAGTTATATGATACGTACTGTATAGTATCCTCTATCCAGTTCTCAAAGTTGTCAACGGCGGTCACAGCATGCGGCTTCTGCGTGCTGCCGTATTCATAATAACCTATGCCGGACTTGCTCAGTATGTTGCCGTTCTGGGCATAGGTCATGTACAGGATGTCCTGGTTGTTCTCCTGCACCCTGGTAAGGCGGTCTGCTCCGTCATACTGGAACGTATGCGGGTAGTCCATCCATCCTGCGTCCAGGTATGTAAGGTTACCTGTCAGAGGCGAGAATCCGTAGTCATAATCCTGATAGCGGATGCCGTTCTTATCTGTTATAAGAGAATCCAGGTAACCGTACTGGTCAAGGACGGTGGCCTTATTGAACGTGTAGTAGGAGGAGTTGCCGAGAACGGTGCTGGATGTGGTGCGCTTG
>JAEEGL013517840.1_pt1 | contig 10005 bp, 9 predicted proteins | sample 9134231 | NCBI WGS metagenome assembly JAEEGL01 (sample SAMN16246548, study PRJNA631951) | gut metagenome | biome: gut microbiome; feature: rumen; material: fiber-attached | host: Bos | place: Iran: Karaj | collected 2018-10 | reverse complement strand
GGAAGACATCAACCTGCACTTCACCGGTGACTTCCACGCCATCGGCGCTGCCAACAACCTTCTGGCTGCCATGCTTGACAATCACATTCAGCAGGGCAACTCCCTCAACATCGATCCGCGAAGAATAACCTGGAAGCGTGCCGTTGACATGAACGACAGACAGTTAAGAAACATCATCGACGGCCTGGGGGCTAGAAGTGACGGCACACCTCGTCAGGATGGCTTTGACATAACAGTAGCTTCCGAGGTAATGGCTGTTCTATGTCTGGCTTCTGACATTCCTGACCTCAAGAGCAGACTGGCAAGAATAGTCGTCGGATATACCTATGACAATCAGCCGGTAACAGCCGGTGATCTGAAAGCCCAGGGAGCCATGGCTGCCCTGCTTAAGGATGCGCTGAAGCCAAATCTGGTTCAGACCCTTGAGCATACACCAGCCTTCATCCATGGCGGACCTTTCGCCAACATTGCCCACGGCTGTAATTCAGTTACCGCTACCAGAATGGCTCTGAAACTTGGTGAATACGCCGTAACCGAAGCCGGTTTCGGTGCTGACCTTGGTGCCGAGAAATTCCTGGACATCAAGTGCCGTATGGCAGGACTGAAACCGAATGCCGTCGTCATCGTCGCAACAGTCAGAGCACTCAAGCATAACGGTGGCGTCAACAAGGTCGATCTCGGCAAGGAAAACCTTGAAGCCCTGGAGAAAGGCATGCCAAACCTCCTTCAGCACGTGGATAACATCACAAACGTATACAAACTGCCCTGCGTAGTTGCCATAAACAGATTTCCTACCGATACGGAAGCTGAACTAAAACTCATTGAAGACAGATGCCGTGAACTTGGCGTCAATGTCGCCCTAAGCGAAGTATGGGCTAAGGGCGGCGAAGGTGGAATTAAACTGGCTGAGGAAGTCGTAAGACTGTGTGAACAGCCAAATGATTTCACCTACAGCTATGACCTGAACATGAGCATCATGGAAAAACTTGAAGCCATTGCCAGAAGGATCTATCACGCTGACGGCGTTGATCTGGTAGGCAATGCGTCAAAGCAGCTGATCCAGCTGGAATCAATGGGATTCTCTGATCTGCCGATCTGCATGGCCAAGACCCAGTATTCATTCACAGACGATCCTAACAAGCTTGGCGCACCGCGTAATTTCCGCATTTCCGTAAGAAATCTGAAGGTATCTGCCGGAGCCGGATTCATTGTTGCGCTGACCGGCGACATCATGACCATGCCGGGACTGCCGAAGGTACCGGCAGCCGAGAAGATCGATGTCGATGAAAACGGCGTGATCACCGGTCTGTTCTAGGGAGTTCACCATGTTCAATAAGACAATAGAGGAATTTACCCGGCTTACAGCTTCAAAGGCTCCCGTACCTGGAGGCGGAGGCGTAAGCGGACTGACTGGAGCCCTGGCTGCCTCTTTGGCAGAGATGGTCACAAGTCTGACAACGGGAAAGAAGAAATACGCCGAATATGAAGAGGAAATTCAGGCCATCATGCAGGAAGCTGATGCACTGAGGAGCGCTCTTCTTAACAGCATCAATGAAGACGCAGAGGCTTTTGCCCCTCTTGCAGAGGCTTATTCAATGGATAAGAACGCTGAAGGCTACGCAGAAAGACTTGAAGATTGCCTTAGAGTAGCTGCAAGCTCTCCCTTCCACATTCTTGAACTTTGTACCAGAGTAATAGAACTTGATGAAAGACTGGCAGTAATCGGTTCAAAGCTGGCTGTATCAGATGCGGCAACATCCGTAATGCTTGCTCACGGTGCCTTATACGGTGCCATGATCAACATCAGGGTAAATACCAGACTAATGAAGGATAAGGAATATGCTGAAAAGCTGGACAATGAGGCTGAAGAACTCTTAAATAAATATGCCAGAAGAGCTCTAAAGTGCTATAAGAAAATAGAAAAGAGGCTGTCAGATGGCTGAGATCCTGAGAGGTAAGGACGTAGCTGCCTTCATAAACGAAAGAAGCAGAAAAGACGTCGAGACATTAAGAGAAAAAGGAATTACTCCTGCCCTGGCCATTGTCAGGGTCGGCGAAAAGGAAAATGACATTGCCTATGAGAGAAATGCCATTAAAAGATGTGATTCCATCGGTGTAAAGACCGTCAGCGTCATACTTCCGGCGGACATCGCAAAGGATGATTTCTATGACAGACTTGATGAATTGAATAAAGATGACGAGATCCATGGGATCCTGTTATTAAGACCGGTGCCTAAGCATCTGGACAATGAAAAGGCCAGACAGTACATCAGGCCTGAAAAGGATGTTGACGGGTGTACGGACGGTTCCTTAGCCGGGGTATTTACCGGAACAGCCAGAGGCTTTGCCCCCTGCACCGCTCAGGCCGCAGTCGAAATGCTTGATTATTACGGCATAGACGTAACGGGAAAGAACACCGTCATCCTGGGACGTTCACTGGTAGTCGGCAGACCGCTGGCGATGCTACTAATGAACAGAAACGCTACGATAACGATCTGTCACCGCAAAACGGTCAATGTCAGTGAAATAGCCCGCAAGGCAGAAATACTGATATCGGCCATGGGTGAGATCGAAGCCGTAACGGCTGACTATCTTAACCCCGGACAGACCGTGATTGACGTAGGCATCACCTACAGCGAAGAAAAGCAGAAGATCTGCGGAGATGTTCTGCTTGAAGAGGCTGAGAAGATCGTAGATAAGATAACTCCGGTACCGGGAGGTGTCGGATCGGTAACGACTTCAGTACTTGTGTCTCACGTAGTTGAAGCCGCCAAGAGAGCAAATGAAAGCCGCGAATGAATTGAATCGCGGCTTTTTTCATTTACTACTTAACTGTGTTGTGGATGATTTCCAGAACTTCATCAGGTGTGCTGCAGGCAACTGCCTTTTCACCAAGCTTCTTCATTTCTTCGTAAGACAGCTTGTTGGCGATGCTTCTGGCTCTCAGAATGCTTGTAGCACTCATTGAGAATTCATCAAGTCCTAAGCCCATTAATACGCTGATGGCATCTGGCTCGCCAGCCATTTCACCACACATTCCTACCCACTTGCCTTCCTTGTGAGCGCCGTCGATGGTCATCTTGATCAGACGCAGGATTGATGGGTTGAACGGCTGATACAGGTAAGATACCTTTTCACTCATTCTGTCAGCGGCCATTGAGTACTGGATCAGGTCATTTGTACCGATTGAGAAGAAGTCAGCAACCTTTGCGAACTGGTCAGCCAGTACGGCAGCGGCCGGGATCTCGACCATCATACCTACCTGGATGTGATCGCCAACCTTAACGCCTTCAGCGATGAGCTTGGCCTTCTCTTCTTCATACATTGCCTTTGCTTCATTGAATTCGGCAACAGTTGCGATCATTGGGAACATGATTGCCAGTGAACCGAAGGCGCTGGCTCTGATCAGAGCTCTTAACTGGGTTCTGAAGATATCCTTTCTGTCCAGACACAGTCTGATTGCTCTGTAACCCAAGAACGGGTTCATTTCAGGATCGATCGGCAGGTATGGCAGTTTCTTGTCACCGCCGATATCAAGTGTTCTGACAACGACTTCCTTGCCTTCCATGGCTTCCAGAACCTTCTTGTAGGCAACGAACTGCTCTTCTTCAGTTGGAAGTGTCTGGCTGTTCATGTACAGGAATTCCGTACGGTACAGGCCGATGGCCTCTGCACCGTTATCATTGGCGCCGATTACGTCGTCCGGTGTACCGATGTTGGCTGCCAGAGTGATCTTATGTCCGTCTACTGAAATTGACGGCTTATCCTTGAAGGCTTTTAATGCCAGTACTTCTTCGAGGTACTTGGCTTCCTTTGCCTTATACTTCTTAACTTCTTCTTCCGTTGGATTGATGATTACATCACCCTTCAGAGCATCAAGGACAACGACGTCGCCAGCCTTGACCAGACTCAGAACATCCTTACATCCAACGATTGCCGGGATCTCAAGGCTTCTGGCCATGATGGCTGAATGTGATGTACGTCCGCCGATCTCAGTAATGAAGCCCTTGGCATACTTCTTGTCAAGCTGAGCCGTATCAGATGGTGTCAGGTCATGAGCAACGATGATGCATTCCTCATTGATGAGTGACAGGTCAGCGATCTTGACGTCAAGAATGTGATATTTGATCCTTGTTGTTACGTCTCTGATGTCAGCTGCTCTTTCCTTCATGTACTCATCGTCCATGGCTTCAAACATGCCAATGTACATCTTGGCAACGGTATCAACGGCAAATTCAGCATTTACGTTTTCGGCAGTGATCATGTTCTTGACTTCATCTGCGAAAGCCGGGTCTTCAACAACCATCAGATGGGCATCGAAAATTGCCAGTTCCTCGTCAGAAAGTCTGCCTGTGGCCTTTTCCTTTATTGTTTCAATGTCTTTCTTGCTGTCGGCAACGGCCTTGTCGAACTTTGCTACTTCAGCAGCTCCGTCAGCTTCTCTTCTTTCAATTACGATTTCCGGTGTTTCATATTTGTAGACCGGTGCAATGGTTACGCCACTGCTTGCTGCAATACCCTTTAACATGCTATTATGATCTCCTCCTGATGCCGTTTGTGACATCTATATACAAGTAAATTTTAGCATTCTTACCCTACCATTTCAACCCGTCAAGCATCTCGTCAAGGGCGGCATTTTTCATCCTGTAATACGTTGATTTTGAATAATAAGACTGCCACCAGTTTCTGGGAATTCGATAGAAATAATCATTCATCAACAGTTCCCTGCTCTCCTTTGGCAGATGATGCAAAGAATCCATGATCACTGAAGAATACCTGTCTGTTTCCCCGTCTCTAAGTATGTTTTTGCCGGAATTTCTGCGCAGTATGCTGAACAGATAGTCAACAAGCCTGCTTTTTTCCTCAAAGGTATAACCACTGCCCATGTTACGCCTCACCCCCAATTAACTATTAATCGTCAGTCGGTGTTTTTTCCTGAAAAATTATGATAGAATCTTGGCAGGTGGTTAGTTTATGAATGAAATTTTAAAAGAAGAACTGATTTATGAAGGCCCGGTATGCAGATTTACCCATGATACCGTAACCTTTGAAGATGGCACTACCGGTTTCCGCGATGTACTGCATCTGCCCGGCGCAGTTGCGATAATTGCTGAAAACAGTGATGGAAATCTGCTGTTTGTCAGCCAGTACCGTCACGCCGTGGAAACCCAGTTACTGGAACTGCCGGCAGGAATGCTGGAAAAGAATGAAGATCCTGTACTGGCAGCGGCCAGAGAACTGCAGGAAGAAACCGGCTATAAGGCCGGAAAGATCGAAAAACTTGTTGATTTCTTTACCTCACCTGGTGTCGTAAAGGAAAAGATATACATCTACATGGCAAGTGATCTGACTTATGTCGGTCAGCACCTTGATGAAGATGAATATCTAAATGTGAAGACATATGCCCCTGAGGAAATTGAGCGCATGATCGCCAACAATGAACTCAAGGACGGAAAGAGTATAATTGCCTTTGAATTATGGAAAAACAGAAAGTCACTGTAGACTTTCTGCTTTTTTTATGAATTCATTTAATCCTTCTTCGTTATAGGCACCTGACATGCCGCCTTCACCAAGGCAGGCATACGCCCCGGCTGCACAGGCCATCTTCAGGCATTTTTCATATGAATATCCTTTCATCAGCATTGCCAAAAAGCATCCCGCAAAGGTATCTCCGGCCCCTGTTGAATCAACGACGTTCACCTTATAGCTGTCATGATGATAATGAGCACCCGGTACATACAGGTCTGCTCCTCTTGAGCCGTCCGTTATGCATATGAACTGACAGCCATTTTCAAACATCGTGGCCATTACATCTATGTTAGACTTACTCTCAAGACGCTCAAAGCACGTTCTGTTCATGAAAACACCGCTTGCCAGCTCCAGAATCATGTCGATCTCATACTGTTCATTGTACTGGCTGGCTCCGTCAAATATGATCCTGGCTCCCTTTCTTCTGGCTTCACGCAGACATTCAACATCCTCGAATGACAGCTTTGCCGTATGCATCAGGGTATATATGTAACCAGCCTCATTCAGCAGTTTCTGAAGATTTTCATCAACATCATAATAAGGATGTACCGGTTCAATGACATAGATACACTTCTCATCCCCGTTTGTAAGTATGAGACAGCTGCCGTTTACCACGTCCTTACCAAATCTGATCTCTGAAGTATCGACCCCATATCCATTCAGCGTCTTTATGAACAGTTCAGTTGAGGGATCATCGCTTTTCAGATAGTCAAGAACCTTAACTTTACTGCCATAGCTTCTGGCAACGACTGCTGCGTTCAGTACGCAGCCTCCGACCTTCTGGCCTCTCGGTACGGCCATCCCGACATCACCTGCACCAGGAAATGCCTCAACATCATAAAATGTGTCAATGTCGCTGCCGGCGATCATCAGAATGTAGTCATTCATTTGTGCCACCAAGCATTTCCAGTCCTGAAGCCACTATCTTGAGGTCAAAGCCATTAACGGAGTCTATAATCTCCAGATAGTTCATCATTTCCTCATCAGGTCCGTTAAGTGTTCCGGCCATTGCCCCGACGATGGTAGCTATCGTATCGGTATCGTTGCCAATGTTGACTGCTGCCCTGATGACCTTCATCGTATCGTTGCCGCAGGCTTTTAATAAGCCGAAGCTTACCGGCACTGCCTCTGCTGCAGAAAGTCCGCAGCCGATTATGTCTGCCAGTTCGTCCATCGTTCTTTCAATGTCACCCATGTATCTTTCAGCTATGCTTACAGCCAGCTTTATGCGCTTGTATACGCTTGGATTGGCCAGCTGCCTTCCTTCTCTGCAGCCGTATTCGTCACCATATTTCGCGCCGGCAAGACCAGCTCTGATGACTGAGTCTATCGTTGCATCTGAATGCATCGCTTCACTTACCGCTGCCGCTACGGCACAGCCGCCGGCTAATGATGTTGAGTTGAAGTGCGTAGGCTTACAGATGGTTATGGCATCCTCAATGGCCTTTCTGATATCACCATGACTGGCTAAGCCAACCGGGGAGATCTTCATGGCGCTGCCGTTGGAACCCTTGCTGTTATCTACAGTAAGGAAGCTGTAATGGCTTTCCGTTTCATTGCCAAGTATCCTGTTTACTGCCGCAACGGTCGTAGGACCAGCCAGGGCAAAATAAGGCGTCTTAGACCAGCTCAGAAGTGCTTTTTCTGCAACGCTGTCATCTATGTTGCCATTGGCATAAATGATCTCCAAAGCCGTATAATAAGCCAGAGAGAAGTCATCCGTAACACTTCCTCTCTCAAAGCCCCTGGCAAAGACATCATCAGGAGGAGTTATCAGATCCGTAACCGGACCGCCGAACCTCTCAATGATCTGCTGCCTGCTTCTGGTTTCCGTGGCGCTGCCCATTGCATCACCAATGGCTCCACCCAGTAATCCGCCTAATATCCTGTCATAACTGTTCATACGATTTACCAATCCCTTACCTATTAATTCTAACAAAAAGCCGGAGCATGTAAAACTCCGGCTTTCATCATTATTTCTTATTTATGCCCAGGAAACTCAGTATCTCTTCCCTGCGGTCTTCCATGTCCTGCCAGCCTAGCTGGAACATTTCTTCAAGCTGAGCCTCACTGCCTGAAAACCTCTTGACACCGCAATCCCTGGTTGGCCTGATCAGAATCCCCTTGCCTTCCTTTTCAAGTTCGTATACGGAATCCATCTGGCTGTAATAGGCTTCAGTTCTCTTATCCAGCGTGGCAAGCATGTCAGGATAATTGTGATAGACCAGTCTTAACAGCAGCGTCAGGAAGAAGCCGTTTGGCTTACGGACGTAGTTCTTGTCCTTGGTTACGATGACAAGCATCTTGTCATACCCCTTCTCCTGAGCTCTCTTGACTGACACCATGGTATCAATGCCGCCGTCAAGGTACTTTGCGCCGTTAACGTCAGTCATCTTGCCTGATATCGGTAAGGTACATGATGCCTTAAGAAGATTGGCTTCAGGATCCAGATCATACTTGTTCTTATATTCAAGGCGCTGAGCAGTCATGTTATAGACACCCATCTCATAGTCTATGTCGCTGTTGAGAAGGTCCTTGAGGGCATCTCTGTATGGCGGCAGAACGTATCTTTGCTTCATGTACTCAAAGGCACAGATGTTGCCCTCAGTCAGGATAGCAGACAGACCGATCATCTTCGGGTCAGTTACACTTTTGACCGTCATTTCATGCATCTCATCGATTCTGCCGGTAAGATAGAAGAATGAGTGAACGGCAGTTGCCGATATGGAAACGGAATACTTGAACAGAATGCCGTTGTCATGAAGCCATTTCATTGCTCCGGCAGTATAGCATCCTCTGAACCCGCCGCCTTCAAGTACCAAAGCTACATTTTCAATCATATCGTTCCCTTTCCAGCATCACATGAACGGTGCAAACAGTTTGAAGAAAGCTCTGATCAGCCTTCTGTATAATGGTATCTTATTACATTCCGACAGGTCAATCAATTGACTTTCGGCAATGGTATTGTCAAAATCCCTGCAGATGTCTTTTATGACCCTGTTCTTGTAGAGGTATACGCCACACTCAAAGTTAAGGTAATAACTGCGGTAATCCATGTTGATAGTTCCTACTATTGCGGCCTTGTCATCGGCCATCATGACCTTGGAATGAATGAAGCCAGGTTCATACTCATAGATCTTGCAGCCGGAACTGATCAGCTCACGGTAGTAGGCTCTGGCAGACTCCAGCATGTACCACTTGTCCGGCACATGAGGAAGAATTATCCTGACATCAACGCCGTTCTTGGCAGCCTGCTTCAAGGCCGTCAGCATCTCATAGTCAACGACGAAGTACGGTGTCATGATGTACAGCTTCTTGCGGGCAGACCAGATCATGTTGAGATGGGCATTCTTGGAAATGTCCTCGGAATCAGTCGGTGAATCTGAGAACGGCAGAACATAGCCCTTTTCGTTATCGTATGATTCCAGATCCTCCAGCGCCACCGGAAGCTCAATGCCCTGGTCACTCTTTGACTGCCAGAACTGTAAGAACATCACGGTAAGACTGGTCACTGCCGGTCCCTTGAGCATTACTCCGGCATCCTTCCAGTAACCGTACGGACTGGTTCTGTTGATGTATTCATCTCCCAGGTTAAGCCCGCCGGTAAATCCGGTATTCCCATCGATGACGATTATTTTGCGGTGGTCACGGTTATTCATCGTTACCCAAAGGATCGGCCTGAACGGATTGAATACCTGACACTTGATCCCTCTGGCAGCCAGCTGCCTGCTGAAGTCATGCGGCAGATACATGGCGCAGCCCATGTCATCATATATGATCCTGACATCAATGCCCTGCCTGCTCTTTTCCTCCAGAATGTCCAGCACCTGATCAAGCATGGCTCCGGTTTCCATTATGAACATCTCTATGTAGATGAACCGAGTAGCCTTTTTTAGTTCCTCAATGATCTGATTGAACATTTTCTCACCGGTTTCATAGTAGGAAACCCTGGTTCCCTCATAAACGGGATAGTAGGAATAGTCGACTATGTAGCGCAGCTGCTTGCCGATGATCTCATCTTCCCTGCCGATCACTTCCATGCTGTCCTCATTATTCAGAAGAGGCTTGAACTTCAGCACACTGGCAAGATGTTCCTGTCTGAATTTCGGAGGAATGCGTCGTGAACCGATGATAAGATACAGTATCCCCGTAGCCAGCGGGAAGATGGCTGCCATGATCAGCCAGTTTATCTTATACGCAGGAACGATTCTGGAATTAATGACATATAGTACTACAACCACGTCCAGAACAGTCAAAAGAACATATACCGGAACTATCCACTGAGTTATCCAGTATATGCCGTAAACTATGAGACCGATCTGGGCGATGATGAGAAGCCCGAAGATCAGTATCTTACTTGTAAGTATTCTCTGAAGTCTTCTCATTTACTACCCTAGATCGTATCTGAAGATCATCTTTATCTTTTCATTGCTGATGTATAATGGGTGCCAGGAAGGAACGTTTACGACTTCTTTG